>Ga0206976_1082_pt1 | contig 32087 bp, 32 predicted proteins | sample Alteio_BWOrgHeat_82_FD_152926 | JGI IMG/M metagenome (GOLD analysis project Ga0206976, IMG submission 152926) | Enriched cells from forest soil in Barre Woods Harvard Forest LTER site, Petersham, Massachusetts, United States -... | ecosystem: Environmental > Terrestrial > Soil > Temperate forest >... | reverse complement strand
TTTCCATTACCTGCCTGGTCTCGTCTTTGATACCCGAGGATATAACCTCGCCGGTTGCAGGATCAGAAGGGATCTGTCCCGAAACAAATATAAACCCACCGGCTACTATTGCCTGGCTATAGGGACCGATTGGGGCAGGGGCGTTCTTCGTATTTATTACTGTTTTCATGTTTGTTGCAATGGTTGTGTTAGTATTAGGCCCTCCCAATCAAATTATTTCTTCAATATAAACCAATCGATCAGTTTCCAGACAATACCCAGCAAAAACATAGTTATTGCTATAGCATTTATCACATGCATCACTTTAAGGTTAAAACTGGTTGGCCTGTTAGGGTCTTTCTTCCTGAAAAAATACATACACAAATTTAGTAAAAAAAAAGAAGGCTCCCCGGTAACCGGAGAGCCTTCTGCATTAATATTTTTTTTAAATATTATTTTTGTTTGAATTCAACACGACGGTTTAATATACGTCCTTCTTCGGTTGAGTTATCAGCGATAGGGTGAGTTTCACCAAAGCCTTTAACTTTCAAACGTTTTGAATCAACACCAGAGTTAACTAAGTAAGTTTTAACAGAGTTAGCGCGGTCTTTAGATAGACGCAGGTTATGAGCTGCAGTACCTTCAGATGAAGCGAAACCATCTAATTCAACTTTCTTGCCAGGCATTCCGCGAAGATCAGCTGAAGTAGCATCCAATGCAGGGTAAGATGAAGTTCTTAATACTGAACTATCAAATTCAAACTGGATGTTAGAGTATGCTGCTGCTTTTACTTCGCCTGGAAGTGGTTTCCTTACGAATAAAGAAGTATCGATTTTAGGGAATACAATTGGGCAACCAGAACCGTCAACAACAGTACCGGCAGGAGTGTTTGGACATTTGTCAAATTGATCAGCAACACCGTCACCATCAGAATCTTTCTTCAGGTCGTTAACTGCATTTTCAACATTACCTACACGTCCTTTCAAAGCTTCAACTTCCTGACGAAGAGCTGCATCATACAACTCATCATACATCATAGCAACTGGGTTTACCCAATCCAGGTTTGGTTTTGATTTTGGACCGAAAGTGTATTCTAAACCAGCGTAACCGTAAGAATACCTGTTTTCAGCAGGATATTTTGCATGTACACCTGTAAGGTTAAATCCATCGATAAAGTTTTCAGTATAACCAACGTTCAGTGCGAAAGCATCACTTAATTTGAATTTAACACCTGCGCCAATTGGCAGAACTAATTCTTTAACATAAGTTTTGGCATGATTAGAACCGGCTTGACCTTTATAGTCTAAATCAGGAGTGCCGCTTTCGTCGGTATTAGAATAAACCTTAGGAGCATACCACTCTAAACCTGCACCACCGCTAACATAAAAATTAACAGCACTTGCACGATGTAAGAAGCTTAATGATCCAACATTTAATACACCGCTTAATGAAGCTTGCATAAATGGTGTTGAAAAACTCCCGGCTACACGACCGCTTGTTATGTCAGTAACGGTTCCATTATTTGCGCTACCGTCAATTTTACCACCTTGCAAATTAACTTGCAAACCGAATGCATGAGATAATTGATCTCTTACGGTAACACCATAGCCAAGTTCAGGTTGGTTATGATTAAATACGTTTACACCACCCGTTGCTACAGATGGAGCAGTTAAGCCAACGTTAACGCCAACGCTGAATGTATTGTACTGTTTTGTACCACCAAATATCTTGGCAGTTGTTGCCGTAGATGACATTTTAGATGTATCTGCCGACATGGCTTTTGCCTTAGTAGTATCTGTTTGAGCAGATGCCACTCCAATTGCCATCAAAGATGCGACTGATAAGGCGACTGTTTTTTTGAATGTAGAATAGTTCATAGTTTTAAGATTAAGCAATTTAATTGTGATTTTTTTTCAAAATTAGTAATTATGTTTGAATTCACTACCAAACATTGTTCCAAATTTTACAATAGTTAATACAAATAAATAGAAAAAATTGTTTTATAAAAATAAATAAACCCAATATTAATGAAATACCTATCTATAAGTAATCATTTATTTACAAATAATAGAAAAAATTTCGTTTCACGAACAAAGCGTAATTCCCTCGCTATCTTTCATTCTAATGATGAGTTTCCAAGAAATGGCGATCAAACGTTCCTTTTTAAGCAAAATGCAGATTTTTTTTATCTCACCGGCATCGACCAGGAGCAAAGTATATTGGTACTATATCCTGATTGTCCTAATAAGGCATACAAAGAAGTACTCTTTTTAAGACAAACTGATGAACACATAGCGGTGTGGGAAGGACATAAATACACCAAAGAAGAAGCAAGGATCGCATCGGGCATAGAAAACATATGCTGGCTAAGCGAATTCGACACGGTTTTGCATTCCATTATTAACTATGCTGATCATATATATATTAATACCAACGAGAATGACCGGTACGTTCATTCGGTTCCTTATCGCGATATAAGGCTGTTTGAACAACTGAGGGCGAAATATCCATTGCATCATTATGAACGGTCGGCAGTTATTTTACGCGATCTTCGTGTAGCAAAATCCGACATTGAAGTAGAACTGACCAGGAAAGCATGCGAAATTACCCGTGATGCTTTTATACGTGTACTGAAATTTGTAAAACCCGGTGTTGCCGAATACGAGATAGAAGCTGAGGTGACCCACGAATTCTTAAAACAAAGGGCAACTGGCCATGCCTACAACCCTATTATTGCTTCCGGGCCGAATGCCATAGTGTTGCATTATGTAGACAATAACCAGGTTTGCCGCGACGGCGATGTGATACTTTTTGATTTTGGCGCCGAATACGCTAATTATAACGCCGACATGAGCCGATCGATACCCGTTAATGGTCGCTTTACCCAACGCCAGCGCGATGTATATGACGCGGTATTGCGGGTAATGCGTGGGGCAACCAAACTGATACAAGCCGGAACCCTATTGAGTGACTATCACGATGAGGTAGGAAAAATGATGACCAGCGAATTGATCGGCTTAAAATTATTGGACAAGCATGATGTTGAAAAACAAAACCCTAAAATGCCATTGTACAAAAAGTATTTTATGCACGGCACCTCGCATCATTTAGGTTTGGACGTGCATGATTTCGCTAGCCGGTACAAACCATTTGAAGTCGGCAATATTTTAACCTGCGAGCCGGGTATCTATATACCGGAGGAAGGTTTAGGTATAAGGCTGGAAAATAATATACTAATTACTAAGGACGGCAATATTGACCTGATGGCGGATATCCCTGTAGAGCGGGAAGAGATAGAGGAGATCATGAATAGTTGAGCCCCTGAACCTAAAGTGGAAATTGCTCAATAAAATGATATAAATTAAACTGGGGATCAGCCATAGTTTCGGCGATGGCTGATTGCAGTTTTGCCTTATCAATACCGGCCATGCGTTTTTGCTGTATCAATTTGTAAGCTTTTTCGGCTAATAAAAATCCCCTGCGGCTGTTTTTTATATCGGGGGATGATAAAATAAAGTCTGCAATTTCAGCCACTCCATCATTTTGTGAAGCGATAGTTTTAAAAACGGGTACTTGCGCGTGCTTTTGCTGAAGCATCTTTTTGATATTATTGGCAAACAGGTCAGCCCCGTCACGGTCGGCCTTATTGATAATAAAGGCATCTGCGATCTCCATCAAGCCCGATTTAATGCTTTGTATCTCATCACCGCTTTCGGGCACCAGTACCACGAAGGTAATATCGGCAAGCCCGGCTATCTCAATTTCCGACTGGCCCACGCCTACTGTTTCTATCAACACATAATCAAAACCCGCCGCACGCAGCACGTCACTCATTTCAATGGTTTTGGCTGATAAACCACCCAAAGAACCACGCGTAGCCAGTGAACGGATAAACACATCCGGATGATTAAAATGGCCTGCCATCCTCACCCTGTCGCCAAGTAATGAGCCAAAGTTAAATGGCGAAGTTGGATCGATAGCCAGGATCGCTACTTTATTTCCTTTTTCTGCAAGCTGGGTGATCAGGCTATTTACCAGGGTACTTTTACCTGCACCGGGGGGACCTGTGACACCAATTACAGGTACATTTTTAGCAAAACGCAGTTCTTTTAAAAGTTCAGCGGCGCCTTTCAGATCATTTTCCACAATAGTTAATGCGCGGGCAACTGATTTAAAGTCGTCGGCATTTATATTTAAAGGAATATTAGAGGTGCCTGCCACAGTAATACTTGTATATGCAAATGAATAAAATTATCCCAACATAAGTTAATATATTCTTTATAATTGCATGGAACGCAGATCGACTAAAAGCGTTCGCCCAACGATTAATGGCCCGTCATTCAGTATTAGTAACTTTTGATTCGATGAAATACCCCAACTCTGGGTTCTTTTCATTTGGTAAAAGTTTGGGCGATGGCCTGCTAAAATTGAACAACAATCAGTTTGATTTGAGCTTTTACGTGCATAAACGGTCGATCCATATATTTGACCCAGAGCCTAAGCTGGTTTATCTGTCAAAGCTACATAAGATCTTTTTCCCTGGCCGTAATAATTATGAGCTTTTTCACTTTACTGATCAGTATTGCCGCTTAAAACCACAAAAAGTAAATGGCAAGCGGATATTGACTATCCACGACCTAAATCCTATCCACGAAAAATTTAAACCAAAGCATAAGATAGACGCCTATTTAAAAAAACTGAAAGGATACATTGCGGTATGTGACAGGATAGTTGCCATATCCAATTTTGTTGCTACTGATATTTTAAATTATTTCCCGGAAGCCGAAGGTAAAATAAAGGTGATCTATAACGGGGCCGATAATTTAACATTACCCGATGGACATGAACCCGTTTACAGACCCCGCAAACCATTTTTATTTACCATAGGTATAGTCGCCTCCAAAAAGAACTTTCATGTATTACCGGCGCTTTTGCAAGGGAATGATATGGAACTGGTTATTGCCGGTATTGAAACACCTTATAAGAACAAAATAATAGAAGAAGCCAAAAAATATGGCTGCGAAGACCGTGTAATTATAACCGGGCCCGTTAGCGAAGCTGATAAAGCCTGGTATTATAAAAATTGTGAGGCTTTGGTTTTCCCATCCATAGCCGAAGGGTTTGGACTGCCGGTTATTGAGGCGATGCACTTTGGTAAGCCGGTTTTTTTATCAAAATATACTTCCCTGCCCGAGATAGGGGGCGATAAGGCTTATTATTTTGATAATTTTGAACCGGAGCATATGCAAACTGTTCTATCTGCCGGGCTGGATGATTTTAAGAAAAATAACAGGAGCGTTGAGCTGATGGCTTATGCCGAACAATTTAACTGGGACCACACGGCGAAGGAATATTTAGCGCTGTACCACGAGTGCCTTGGTGATACCAAATAATTAATGATCGAATGAAAGTTGCAGGATTTACATTTATCAGGAACGCAGTAGTAAATGATTATCCCATTGTGGAGGCCATCACTTCCATCCTGCCTGTATGTGATGAATTTATTGTCGCCCTCGGTAAAAGTGAAGACACGACTGACGAGTTGATCAAATCTATACCATCCCCAAAAATCAAAATAATTTATACCGATTGGGATATTTCCTTAAAAGAAGGCGGTAGGGTGTTTGCTGCGGAAACCGATAAAGCAATGGCGGCCATATCGCCCGATGCCGATTGGGCCTTTTACATACAGGGCGATGAATGTGTGCACGAAAAATATCTTCCACTGATCAAAAAAGAAATGGAAGATAACCTGGACGATCCCAAAATTGAGGGGCTGCTGTTTAAGTATATGCACTTTTATGGCTCTTATGATTATTACAGCCATTCGCGGCGGTGGTACAGGCGCGAGATACGCATCGTGAGAAATAACCCGCATATACATTCCTATCGCGATGCCCAGGGTTTTAGATGGGACGACCGGAAACTGAATGTAAAATTAATAGATGCTTATATTTATCATTATGGCTGGGTAAAACCACCAAAAGGGTTAACCAGGAAGGGCCAGAATTTCAACCAGTTCTATAACCCGGATGCGGTGATTGACGAGCAGGTAATAGAAACCTACCAGTTTGACTATGGCAATGCCGACCGGCTTTTGGCTTTTAAAGATAGCCACCCGGCTGTAATGCAAAACCGGGTAAAAGCCATGAACTGGCAATTAGATATCGACCTGAAAAAAACCCGTAAGCGAATGACATTCCGGCGGAAAATGCTGGAGAAAATTGAAGATATAACCGGGTGGAGAATAGGCGAGTATAAAAACTACAAAATTGTAAGGTAGGGCCTTAGCCTTTCTTATCGCTTTTTCGCAGCACACCCTTAATTTGCCTGAACATATACCGCAGCCATATTTTTAAGCCGAAGTTCTGTAATATCAGCTTAGATTTATCTTTTTCAAATGGTTCATCAACCACGGTAGCAGATACGCCGGTATGGTTATAATTGGCGATGATCAGATCGCGGTATTCAAAATGAAAGTTTGGGTCGTTAAACAATTTCATGTTTAAAGCATAGTCTGCTGCCACCGGGTACTTCTGCTCATATTGATATTTTTCAAAAACTGCTTTAGGATAAATTATGGCCTGGTGATAAATGCCCACCTTCGCCATATAATAATCAGATACGGATTCTGATCGTTTTATACCATTATGCCAAACGTTGGCGTAATAAATGGCCTTCGCATCTTTCAACTCCGTGGCAAATTCCGAAAATGCCGGAAGCAGCTCGTCATCCGCACCCAAAAAATATATCCATTGCCCGGTGATGTGTTTCAAGGCCTTGTTCATGGCATCGTATATCCCGGCATCCTTTTCACTTTTCCAAAAAGCAATGCGATCGGCATTTGCTTCCAGTATGGCTTTGGTATCGTCAGTACTGGCCCCATCAATAATAACGATCTCAATAGCCGGGTAGGTTTGGGCATAAATACTATCCAAACACTTCTGCAGGGTCTCGGCAGCATTATAGGTAACAATGACTATTGATATTTTTTCGTTTAGCATAATGATGAATAAGCCATCGTTTACAAATAAAAATATATTATTTAAGTTGTTTGCTAATGATACGCAATATCTCTGTATCAACGTTCAACTTAACCACATTAAATCATATTTTTGGCTATTCGGAGGCAAAAATAAATTCTTTAAAATTTAAACAGTACTAATGATCAAAAACAGGAATTTATTCAGATTAAGCCGTTTTGTTATATTCAATTTTCCTAAACTGCTTCGTATCCTGTCTAAATTCTGCACCCCTAAAAAAAGGGTACTGCTTATCAAAACGGACGCGATTGGCGATTACATACTTTTCAGGAATTTTATTGAGGTTGTAAAAAAATCAGATCAATTTAAAGATTATGAGATCGATCTGCTAGGAAATGAGTTGTGGAAGGATGTCGCCCTGGAATATGATACGGCCTCTATTTCGGAATTTATATTTGTTAGGCCTAATGCCTTATTAGAAGCACCGCTGCAAATTTTTAAGCTGGGCTGGGGGCTGTTCAGGAAAAATTATCACACCGTTTTACAGCCCACTTATTCGCGCACTTTAATTGCTGATGGCCTGGCGGCGTTTACCGCAGCTAAAGAGATCATTGGTTTTGAAAGTGATTACGAGGGGATTTTGAAGAAATACAAAAAACGGACGGATAAATTTTACACCGCTAAGTTAATGCTCCCGCCGGATGTTTATTTTGAGTTCGACCGGACAAAGTATTTTTTCGAAAATATCCTTAATCAAAATATCGATCTGAAGGGACCAAAGTTGGATATTGCTGAGAGCGAAAGAAGTGGCATCATGATATTTCCCGGCGCAGGATCAATTAAACGCAGTTGGAGCGTACAAAACTTTATGGCGCTTACCCGTTTGATCATGGATGATACATCGCATCAAATATATGCTGCTGGCGGCCCATCCGAACAGGCTGCTGGCGATTATTTGACGGAAAATCTGCCCCCTGAAAGATTCACTAACCTTATAGGTAAAACTTCGCTGCCCGAACTGATCAGGCATATCGCCTCATCTGCCTTAATTATTTCTAATGATAGCAGCGCCATACATATTGCCGCAGCCACGGGCACCCCGTCGGTTTGCATTTTGGGTGGCGGGCATTATGAGCGGTTTGCCCCTTATCCCAGCCATATAGAGAATGGGCCCGTTTGCGTTTACTATAAAATGCCCTGCTATTATTGCAACTGGATCTGCAAATTCGAAACCCTGGGGGACGAGCCATTCCCATGCATCGCAAATGTAGAATTGGCTGAGGTATGGCGGGCAACAAAGGGGTTACTTACCCATATTAATAACGATCAGTAATGTATGCCGGATGTAACGAAAACGTCCCAATGATGGTAATTGATTAATTACTGTTAAGTTTGCATTTTTATACCATTTAATGAAGACTTATTTCCGGCTGCTGTACTTCGCCAAACCAATAGAGAAGTTTGCAATACCCTATATATTATACACTTTGCTTTATGTTCTTTTCAGCTCAATGGTGTATATTTTATTGCCATCATTACTGAATACCCTTTTTGGTAGTAACGCCGTTACCTCGTCACACGTTGCACAAGCCGTAAAGCATATAGTTGTATTAAAACCAGCACACGTGCTTGACATGAGCGGTTGGTTTAAGTATTATCTGAACTATTTTATCAATACTTATGGTGAATGGGGTGCTTTACAATTTGTTTGCGCTTTGATCGTGATCACCATTTTTATAGGCAACTTTTTCCGGTACCTCTCGGCACGTACCATGGAGAACCTTAAGGTTCATACCCTGTTAAAGTTGCGCCGTGCCGTGTTTAACAATGTAATGGATATGCACCTTGGCTATTTCAGTAATGAGCGTAAAGGCGATATTATTTCAAAAATAGCTTCGGATGTACAGGTAGTACAGTATTCGGTTACTGCAACTTTGCAGGTTATTTTTAAGGAACCCGCCACCATGATCGCTTTTTTGGTCATACTTTTTATGTATTCTGCAAAGCTTACATTTTACTCCCTGCTTGTAGTACCCGTATCAGCTTTTATTATTTCCAAAATTGTGAAGCGGCTTAAGTCACAGGCTACTTCTGCGCAGCAAACCTACGGTAATATGATAAGCTATTTGGATGAAGCGTTATCCGGCATCAGGATAATAAAAGCCTTCAATGCTACAGATTTCATAAAAAACCGTTTTGATGCGGAAAATGTCAAATATTCAAAAATTGCCCGTTCAATGGCCAAACGCCAGCAATCCGCATCGCCTGTATCTGAGACCTTATCGGTTACTATGATCGCTTGTATCATATTATACGGCGGATACCTGATACTAAACAAAAGGTCTTCATTAACCGGTGGTGAATTTATTGCTTACATCGCAGTATTTTCACAGCTGATGCGCCCGGCAAAAGCAATTTCAGACTCATTCAGCAATATACACTCAGGGATAGCTGCAGGCGACCGCGTATTGGCCCTGATAGATGAAAAACCGGAAGTGATCAATGCCGCTAAACCAATACCTATACACGACTTTAAAGAAGGCATACACTTTAAAGATGTATCGTTCGCTTATGACGATACGCCAATTTTATCAAATATTACCCTTACTGTACCAAAAGGGAAAACCATTGCGCTGGTAGGCCCATCGGGTGGCGGGAAATCAACCTTGATGGACCTGATACCGCGTTTTATGGACGTACAATCTGGCGGTATATTTATTGATGATCATGACGTCAGGTCGGTTACCGTTGATTCTTTACGTTCACTCATGGGCATTGTAAACCAGGAGTCTATCCTGTTTAATGATACCATATTCAATAACATCGCCTTTGCCAAGCCCAATGCAACCCAACAAGAGGTGGAAGCTGCCGCGCGTATAGCCAATGCACATAATTTTATACAGGATACCGAAAACGGCTATCAAACCAATATCGGCGACCGGGGTACCAAGCTCTCAGGCGGCCAGCGGCAACGTATCTGCATTGCACGTGCAGTTTTAAATAACCCGCCTATTATGCTGCTGGACGAGGCTACATCAGCTTTGGACACCGAATCGGAAAAACTGGTGCAGGACGCTTTGAACAACCTGATGAAAAACCGCACCTCGCTAATTATTGCCCACCGTTTGAGTACCATACAAAATGCCGATATGATCATCGTGTTGGAAGGTGGACGTGTTGTGGAACAAGGCAATCACCAGCAATTGATCAGCAATAATGGCCTCTACAGGAAACTGATCGATATGCAAACCTTTAATGCGGATTAATTGTTGATATCATCGCGATTACTTCCGTCCATAAAATTGTAACTTCATACAGAATTGTAACTTATTGGATAGATTTAATTTACCTATCCAAATTGTTACTTTTCATTTAAAACGTTTATCCAATTTTAACGTTGATTTACCAAATCAAATCTACAAATGGGTAAAACTGATAAAATATCTTACAAAGCAAAGTCGGCCGTACTGTTTATTGTATTTAACAGGCCCGACAGCACACATAAGGTATTTGATCAGATCAGAAAAGCCCGGCCCTCACGTTTATACGTTGCAGCAGACGGTCCACGGTTTGCCCAAGAAGGCGAAGAACAACTTTGCAAAAAAACCCGCAGTATAGTAGATAAGGTTGATTGGGATTGCGAAATACATACGCTTTTCAGGGATAAAAATTTAGGCTGCAAAAAAGCTGTTTCATCGGCTATCAACTGGTTTTTTAACCACGAAGAAGAGGGTATTATCTTAGAAGACGATTGCTTGCCTTCCGACAGTTTCTTTGGCTTTTGTGATGTCCTTCTTGACAAATACCGTAATGACGCCAGGATAAGGCATATCAGCGGCTGTAATTTTCAGCAAGGGCAAAAGTGGGGTGATAGCACTTACTATTTCTCCAACATAAGCCACGTTTGGGGCTGGGCCACCTGGAAAAGAGTTTGGAACGAGTATGACCTGGCACTTTCAAACTACAGCAGGCACGATGCTAAAAGACAGTTTGGAAATATCTATAATGATCCCATGATCATTGATAGCTGGGCTGAAATTTTTTCGCAGGTAAAGGCGGGTCAAATTAACAGCTGGGCCTATCCTTTAGGCTTTATGAACTATTTTAACAATGGCCTTTGCATCATACCCAATGAAAACCTGGTAAGTAATATTGGTTTTGGAGAAAATGCCACTCACACCCAAAACCAGGATAGCCTGAACGCGAATATCCCGCTGCATGAAATTACAGAAATAAAGCACCCTACATCTTTCGTACCCGAAAAACAGGCCGATGAATTTAGCTTAAGCTATGAGTTTAATATCGCCGAGAAGAAACGCAAACAGCAGCTATTACGCCGGAGAATAAAAAAATGGTTCAAATCGCTGTTTGTTAATCACCGGGTAGAACATGAAGCCCATTCCCAGGTTTCATCAGTTTAACTATTCAATTTATCCTTGATATATTGCCAATCGGCAAGTAGCAGGCTTTCCATTTTGCCGTATTTGATTTCGTCCGTCTTCTTTACCGCCTTCTTGGTTTTCCGCAGTATAAAATTATCCCGGATCGGTTTTAAAACATCGGGTTTAAATACTTTTTTAGTAAACAGATGTAGTGTACTGCCATCGGTATAAAAGTTATATCCCAAATGCTTTGCGATATAAGCCAATGATTCGGAAGTATAAAAGGCAATATGCTGCCCTGTCTCCTGCGATATATACCACCAGCTTTGAACATCAGTCAGCTGCTTTGGCTGCAGCTCGGTGGTAAAAAGCAGGTTGTCTGAAAGTTTAAGCATATTTTTTATCTCCTCAATAGGATCAGGCAAATGCTCAAACACTTCAAATGCGGTCGCTAATTCAAAAGTCGTAGCTGCGGGTAAGTCGGTAAGGTCAAAGTTTTCGGCAAATAAATTCTGGCAAAATTTATCAGTATGGTAATAGTTAAACCCCTTATCGCGCATTAAGCGGGTAAATAAACCATAGCCGCCGGCGTAATCCAGGAAAACCCCCTTACGGTTAAATTTGGTCGCAATGAATTTGCTTACCCTGTCGGACAGGTAAATATTCCGCGAAACCAGCCCGATATCCAGTTTAGTTATCGCGGATGAGTAAGCTTCTTCCAGCCAAAAGGGTTCTTCTGTTTGTATAAAGCCCGTTTCATTGCACCGGTAATACTTCACCTCATATTTATTCAGAATTTTTTGGGTAAACAATAAGGTGGTCTTTCCCCCGGTGATCTTGCTTTTCATGGTTTCAAAAATACTACTGTTTTACCAAATTGGCTTCAGCAATATTTTTACTTTTCCGCAGGTTCCTGTTAGCCCTGTGATTACTCTTCAAAGTAAAAAACAGGAATTTTGCATATTTGCCTGCATAGAAGTCTTTCAGGATGGTTTTATACTGTCCCTGGAAATGCAATAAGGCCATCACCTGTTCCTGCCCTGTATTTAAAAAGCACGAGTAGGTGTTGCCTCTTATTTTTAAGTATTTTCTATTGGCGTAAGATTTAAATTCACCATCCTCGCACAAAAGTGAGGAGATATTATGATCTATGCCGAACACGAACTTACCCGAATTTGAATTGATATAGGGTACTTTATTTTGATTGAGCCACAGGTAAATAAGGTTCATATCTGATACCGCGGTGTAAGTATATTTAGCCGTTTGGGCCTGGTAGTATTTTTCAAGGAAATCATCTTCATAATTCCTTTTATAAGTATCAAGGGTAAAATGGATAAAATCCATCAACAAGCTACGGTTCCATACCGTACAATGAGGTGATATTTGTCCCTGCGAGCCCATGCCGTCAAAACCTTCGCTCCCCACAAACGACCCTTTAAAATCATATCCCTGGAAATCCCTGAATGCGTCGGTTAAAAACACGTCGGTATCAGTCATAATAAATGGCTGATCATTTTTCACCAGCGATGCTATGGCAAAATACCTGGCAAAACAGGCGATCTCAAATTCCGGAGGATTAACACTGTAATGCTTATAAACGCTTAAAAACTCTTTAAACAGCAGATTATTCTCGAGATGAGAATTATTGGTAAGAGTAACATTAAAACCTAAGGACTTTGCCTTATCAAGATACGGTTTAAGGTAGTTAACGTGCCGGGTTTCAAAGATGTAAATGTGTTTAGGCATAGCAATAGTCCCAAAAATATTGATAAAATAATAAAGCCGTGTCCTTTTAATGTAATTCTAACGCCGACTTGTAACGTAATTATTACATTACGTACCAGGAGACGAAGATGCAACAGTATACATTATATTTTATCAAAAAATTGAGTGAGGCATAGAAGTAAGCAGTTACATAATACCAAAAAAGCACCTGGCGATGATGCCAGGTGCTTTGTACTGTTTAATCTTTTCTTTTTTTATTGGAATTTTATACCCAGGCCAAATTGCCAAACCTGGTTGCGGTAACTCGGGATCGGAGAGTTAACATCCTGCTCGTTTGATGACAGGTCGATCACATAACGTGCATGAATATCAACATTCTGATTCAGATCAATACTAAAACCTACTACACCCGCCACATAACTTTTATTGCTGGTGGTGGTATAGTATGACTCGGATGAGGTATTAAAACCGTTATTGAAAGTGGTAGTGCTTGCTACCGGGAAGTTCAATTGCGGGCCTACCAGGAAATTGAAACCGCGCACCAGGCGGAATTTCGCCAGTAAAGGAACGTCTATATAGTCATTCCGCTGGGTTAAAGTTCCGTCAGTGGTATTTGCCTGATATCCTTTTTGCGAAAACAACACTTCGGGTTCAAACGACAATGGATATATTAACGGTACTTCGGCTACGATCCCGGCATTAAAAGCCAGGATGCTATTGGTGCCGTAGTTTGAATTATAAGACGAAACCGTGTTTGCAATGCTCAGGCCACCTTCAATGCCAATACGCGGCCGGTAAAAATCATCATTTGACTGGCGCTGGACCGGTCGGCGGCGAATATGGCGCGGGCCGTAATAATAAGTTTGGGCGCTAACAGAACCTGCAACCAGCAGGCATATAGCTAAAAAGAGAATGTGTTTCATTAGAATATGTTTTTTAGTTTAAACGATATAGCATTTTAGAGTATAACTTAACAAATAGGTTTAGTCGCTTGTTGAAATTTTTTTAATTGGTGATTAAGAAGTATTGTTGTAAAGTTTAAAAGTTGGAAGGTTGAAAGGTTTGTATGTATGTTTCCGCAATCAGTTTCCACTTCAAAATAACTTTCAAACTTTACAACATTCCAACCTTACAACTATCGTAGCTAATCAGCAATTAATTACATTTGAAATCTATATGAGAAGATTCCAAAGAGGGTTTAAATGGATGTTACTATGCTGTTTAAGCTTTATCGCAGCCAATGTTATTGCACAGCAAAAAGCCGGGTATATATCATCGCTGAGCAGGCAAAACCATTGGGTTGATTCTGTTTTCAGGAAAATGAACCGCAAGCAAAGAATAGCGCAATTGTTTTTTGTTCGGGCCCATACTGATAAAGGGCAGGCTTATGAGGATTCTGTAGGCAACGTGATCAAAGATGAGCAGGTGGGCGGGCTGGTGTTCTTCCAGGGTGGGCCGGTGAGGCAGTTAGACCTGATCAACAAATATCAAAAACTGGCTAAAGTTCCTTTGCTAATCGCAATGGATGGAGAATGGGGCGTAGGTATGCGGTTGGATTCGACCATTTCCTATCCTTACCAGATGACACTTGGCGCGATACAGGATAATACGCTGATCTACAAAATGGGGCAATTTATAGCCTACGATTTTAAACGCTTGGGGATGCAAATGAACCTTGCCCCCGATATGGATGTAAATAACAATCCCGATAACCCGGTGATCAATTACCGATCGTTCGGTGATAACAAATATAACGTAGCCGAAAAGGGTATCGCTTACCTGCGGGGAATGCAAGATGCCGGGTTGCTCACCACTGCCAAGCATTTCCCGGGGCATGGCGATACCAATGTAGATTCGCACCTGGATCTGCCGCTGTTACCTTTTAGCAGGAAAAGATTGGACTCGCTGGAGGAATATCCTTTCAGGCAAGCCATAAAAGCAGGTATAAGCGGGATAATGATAGCCCACATGGATATCCCGGCTTTGGATTCGACCAAACACCTGCCTTCTACCTTATCGCGGCCTATAGTTACCGGGGTTTTGAAAGATTCGCTTGGCTTCAAAGGGCTGGTAGTGTCTGATGCGATGGAAATGAAAGCGGTAGTAAAATACTTTCCTGATGGCGAGGCCGATGTGCGTGCTTTTTTAGCAGGTAATGATATTATCGAGTTATCTGAAAATTCAGAACGGGCCATATTGGCGATACGAAAAGCCGTAAGGAAAGATGAGATTTCAAAAAAGGAGTTTGAAGCAAGGGTTAAAAAAGTGCTGGCTGCCAAATATTGGGCCGGATTAAACCACTACCGAGAAGCATCTCCAGAACACCTTGTTGAGGATTTGAACCGACAAAGCGCCAAAGCGCTTGTACAACAATTGAGCGATGCCGCGGTTACTGTATTAAAGGGAGATGCACAATCGCTGCAACTAAACCCCATACAAAAAACAGCGATAGTAAGCATAGGCGTCACCCAGCTAACACTATACCAAAAGGAATTGGCAAACTGGTATCTTAATAGTGATACTTTTATAGTCAACAAAAGCACCCCGGCTGATGACCTGCTTACGCTATTGGAAAAATTAAGGCAGTACGACCAGGTATTCGTCAGCATAAATGATACCCGTACCAGGCCTGCAAGCAAACTGGATTATAGTAATGGAGTAAAATTGTTTATCTCCGAATTGGCGGCGCGCCCTCATACGGTGATCAGCATTTTTGCCAACCCCTATACCATAACTGGTTTACCCGGAATTGAAAAGAGCAGCGCGCTAATGATCTGCTACCAGATGAGCGATGAATTGCAGCGTTCAGCAGTAAAGGTGATCACCCGGCTGATCAACCCCAAAGGAAAGTTACCGGTAAATGTAAATATGTATTTTCCGTATGGAGCGGGGGTGAGTTTGAAATGATGTTAATCAGCTACTAAATAAAAACAACATGGGCATAGACACAAAAATAAAAGTCATTATTACCGGGGTAACCGGCATGGTGGGCGAAGGGGTATTGCACGAATGTTTACAACACCCACAGGTGGAAGCCGTGCTGGTGATCAACCGGAAGCCCTGCGGCGTGGTTCATCCAAAGCAGAAGGAGATCATTCACCCTGATTTTTTTGATCTTTCGGCTATTGAAAGCCAGCTTTCCGGCTATAACGCCTGTTATTTTTGTTTGGGCGTTTCGTCCATTGGCATGAAAGAGCCAGAGTATTATAAACTGACTTATACCTTAACGCTGAATGTCGCCCAAACGCTGAGCAAACTCGATCCTGAAATGACTTTCTGCTATGTTTCAGGTAAAAGCACGGACAGCACCGAAAAAGGAAGTTCCATGTGGGCAAGGGTAAAAGGCAAAACTGAAAATGACCTGATGAAGTTGCCTTTCAAACAGGTGTTCGCTTTCAGGCCGGGCTATATGCACCCTACAAAAGGATTGAAGAACACTTTATCGTCCTATAAATATATGAGCTGGATGTACCCGTTTTTCCGGGTGGTATTTCCTCAAATGGTCAGTACACTTGCTGAACTTGGTTTAGCTATGATCAATGTAACCTTATATGGTTATGAAAAACAGGTTTTAGAGGTAAAGGATATTGTTGCAGCAGCAAAGTTGTGATAAGCACCATCCAAACGAAATCCGTTATATCAATATTATCTATAGCAAATAACATCTAAAATAGAATACATCTATTATGCAGCTAATCGCCCAAACGCCCCGCTTCGTCATCCGTAATTTCAATCCTGAAGACGAACAGGTATATATGTCGTTGTTTGATAATGAACAGGTGACCATACACCTCCCAAACAGGAGCAGGAAAGAGATACTGGAAACTTTCAAAACGGCATTAGCTGATTATACTGAAAATAAAGTTTTGGGGCGCTGGGGCATATTCAATAACCTGGATGGTGAATTTATAGGCTTATGTTTACTAAGACCGTTCAATGATGAAGTCACAAAGGTGGAATTGGGATATGTGCTGAACCAGGGGTACTGGGGCAAGGGCATCGCTTCCGAGATGGCCATTATTATGGTGGGCTATGGATTTACCCGAACCGATGCAAAGGAAATTGTTGCCGTAACCACTTTAGGGAACACCGGTTCGCAAAAAGTGCTGGAAAAAGCCGGAATGGAACGGATGGATAATTTCAACAGGGAGGGCAAAGAGTTGGCTTATTTTAGAATAAGTAAGAGTTCTTCTCCGCCCTTATAAACTGAAATTGTTTAAAAACCCTGAAGGCGATATTATTGGAATATTGTGAAAGGGATTTAATATTAATAGGTCCTGATCGCCTGTTATGATACACAAGGCTTTACTATCATAGGCCAGATTCAGGAATTTATTATCTTTTATATCACGGCAATCTTTAAAGTCGCTTGAGGTTTGTATGATCTTTGCTCTTGCTTCCAGTCTTTCTATATACTCAAGTCTTTCCTGCAGAGAAATATATTTATCAAATTTTGATCTTATTAAAACTTCGTTGAGTTCAGTTAGTGTTTCTTTCGAAAAAATGAGATGCCCATTATTATCGGCTTTTTGTAAAGCGAGTCGATTGACAGATGAAGGAATTAATGCTGCGCTAATTAGGGAATTAGTGTCAAAAATAAAGTTCTTATTCTTCATTTAATAACTTATTCAACTGCTCTTCAGTTAGGCCGTTCGCTTCTGCTTTTTTGCCGATTTTATCTAAGAATTGCCAAAAATCGTCCTCAGGCTTATCAAATGCTTTTCTTAGAATGCTATTTATAGTAGTATTCAAACGGCTCTTTTTTTCCTCTGAAGCATACCGCCATTTTTTAGCAGATATATCGTCTACTTCAACAACTATCCTGTCCATAATAAAATTCTATTTCTCAATCAAATATAATCAATAATTAGGTTTAACTAAACATTGTGGGTGAGTTGTTTGATAATATCCCTGCACCCCTGCTCTATCAACCCAAACACCGGCTCGAACTGGTTGTCATCATAATAAGGATCAGGGACTTCTTTATTACCTAATAACAGCTTTACTTTGGTGGCTGCCTGTTTATCGGGGGCCATAGACAATACATGCGACAGGTTATTTCTATCCATCACCAGGATCAGGTCGAACTCATTGAAATCATTTTTACTGAATTGTCTGCATACCTGTTTGCTGATATCAACCCCATGATTATGGGCCGTCCGGGTCGAACGCCTGTCAGGCCCTTCACCCACATGCCAGTTTCCTGTGCCGGCTGAATCTATTTGCCAATCAAGCCCATCCTCTTTAACCAAATGCTGCATGATCCCCTCAGCAAGCGGCGAACGGCAAATATTGCCGAGGCATACCATTAGGATTTTCATGGGCAAGTTGATTGAGTGAATTGTTGATTAGGTTGATTAAGTTAAGTGGTTAATTCTAAACTTGATCAACCACTTAACTTAATCAACTCAATCAACCAAAAAGTTGATTCAATATCCCCGCCAAACGGACACCTGCTTTTAACAGTTGCTGGTTAACGATATCGATATGATTGAAATTATATTTGTAGGCATTAAGCGTATCGCCCGATTTTACTTCGGAGTATAATTTTTCGGCTATCTGGTTCGATTCAAACAACCATTCGCTTATTGGCGCTTTTTGCCATTCGGCGCGTTGCTCGGCAGTGGTATGGTTAATAGCTGCAGTGTATTCGGTATAGCTTAGTTGCTGAAAATCGATCAGTTGCGAATCCCATATCGAATGCAGGTTGGTAGAGTTATTAAACCAGGTTAGTTTGATATCATTGCCACCCTTGTCGTCCGTGTGCCCTGTATGCAACGGTTGGTGCACGTCTTCCACAATATGGATCAGCATACGCAGGTATAACAATTTATTCTCTTTGCTCAGGTCATTCTTTTTTAATTCGCCTATTAAAAATTGCAGCTTGGTATAAGCATCCACATTGGTATCGTGGGCCAGGTAGTCCTGCAGCTCAGGGTAGGTATAGGCTTTGTCCAGGTCGATAAAATGCCAGTTATATAAGTAACTATAATTGGGGTCTGATTTGATAAAATCGGCCCAGTTGCTGGTGATAGCAATGCTTTCGTTACCCAAAATGGCTTGTATAGCTTTACGCGCTTTGGGGGTTAAATAGCTGTCTGCAATTTGGCCGGCTACACGGTGGCCTTCGGTTCCCCAGGCCCATGATTGCAGCGGGGCATAAATAATTGCGATACCGATCAGCAGTTTTTTTAAGAGGTTTGTTTTCATATTATAATGGTTTTGGATTACAGGTGATGCGTTTTATTAAATGTGCGTTAATGGGAATAACGCTCGAAGTACTTGAAAATTGAATGATCGAATCTGTTTTTTTGCTGATCTTATAAAAGTCCTCATAAATACCTGAGCGGAAGCATCCGCCTTCACTTTTTAGGCTGTAGTCGGCATTGCAAAATTGCCCCCGTAAATGCAGCGTGTCATTTTTTTGCTGGTAGCCACCCTTCACATATTCCGCCCAATGGCCGGAACTCATGCAGTTGTCAGCGCCATTATTCACTTTACTAAAGGAATTGATCTGCATATAAAAAGAATCGCAGCTGAATTTTATGTGATAGGTGGAATACTCGAGCAATTTTTTCTCCATCGGTATAGAATCTTGTTGCCATTCGCCTTGCAGGTAAACTTCGCCTTTGCCCTGGAGGTTGGGGTTTACTCCGCAGCCCATTAAAAAGGCAAAAGCTAAAAGGCAAAAGCAGAAAGCTGCCTTTGAGGTTGAAGGTGACAGGTAAAAGGTGAACGGTTTTTGCATTACTATTAATACGAAAATTTAAAACCTCTCCCTACCGGAGAGGGTGTGGGTTGAGGCCATTATTTTACAACAACAGTATATACACCTGCATCATGTGTGCCATCGGTTAAATTAGTCGCTACGCCATTCTTCCATAGTATGGCTGTACCAAGGGTGCCGTTGTTTTCAATACCCGCAGCGTACACATCCGATCCGTTTACATAAACCGAAAATGCATTACAATACTTTGTACCATCAGATAAATCGGTCGCTACACCATTTTTCCATATTTTGGCTACTCCAAAGCCGCTGCTGTTTTCTTCATTACCTCCTACATATACATCCGATCCACTTACATATACCGAATGTGCATCAGCAATCTGTGTGTTATCGGTTAAATCTGTTATTACCCCGTTTTTCCATGTTCTGGCTATAAGAAAAGTGTTACTTGCATCGTTTGCATAGCCTACAACATATACATCCGACCCATTTACAAATACCGATTCCGGATAAGCAAAGTACCCGGCACCAACGGGTAAACTGGCGGGTGTGCCATTTGTCCATAGTGTGGGTGCACTATTAGTTCCATATACAGAACCTGCTACATATACATTTGACCCACTTACAAACACCGACGATGGATCAGCACCGCCCGGAGCCCCGGATAAAGCGGTGGCTACGCCATTTTTCCATAGCGTGGCTACAAATTTTATTCCAATGCTTGGTACCTGTTGCTCATAATAACCTACTGCATATACATCAGTTCCACTTACATACACAGATCCCACAAAAGCGTTAGCTGTACCATCGGTTAAATTAGTGGCTACGCCATTCTTCCATAGCGTGGCTACAGAAATACCACTTCCATTGCTTTCCCAGCCCGCTGCATATACATCCGTTCCATCTACAAACATCGTATTTGCATTAGAGGGGTGTGTACCATCAGTTAAACGGGTGGCTACACCGTTTTCCCATATTGTGGCTACAGGAATATTGCTGCTGTTTTGCTCATAGCCGGCAACATATACGATTGGGGCGGGAAGTGACGGCCGATGGGTGTCCTTACGACATGACGCAAAAAATAGACCCATTACTAACGCAAAGCCGATGTATAAATTTTTCATGATCTTATATGTTACAAGTTAAGTGATAGCGAAACATCTTTTTCATCTTGTTTACGATCAGCACAGGAGGTAAGTTGTTCACTATATTCAACATAACAATCATTATGCAGGATTTTTACTTCAATCCGCCGATCATATCTTCCGGGCGCACCCATTCATCAAACTGCTCGTTGGTCAGATAGCCTAATTGTATAGCTGCTTCGCGGAGCGATTTATTTTCCTTTAAGGCGGTCTTGGCTATCTTGGCTGCCTTCTCATAACCGATATGCGGGTTAAGCGCGGTAACCAGCATCAGGGAGTTTTCCAGGTGCTTTTTGATACCCTCGTAATTTGGTTCGATGCCCACAGCACAATGATCATTAAATGAGGTGCAGGCATCACCTATCAAACGGGCTGACTGTAAAAAGTTGGCTGCCATTACGGGTTTAAAAACGTTTAGCTCATAATGCCCGTTCGAGCCACCGATAGAGATAGTAACATCGTTACCCATAACCTGCGCGGCCACCATGGTCACCGCTTCATTTTGGGTTGGATTTACTTTGCCCGGCATAATGGATGAACCCGGCTCATTATCCGGTATATGTATCTCGCCAATACCCGACCGCGGGCCCGAGGCCAGCATGCGGATATCGTTGGCTATTTTCATCAAAGAAACTGCGATCTGTTTCAGCGCGCCATGGCTTTCCACAATGGCATCATGCGAAGCAAGCGCCTCAAATTTATTTTCAGCAGTACGGAAAGGCAGGTTGGTGAATTTGGCAATGTATTCCGCCACTTTTACATCATAGCCTTTAGGGGTATTGATACCGGTACCAACAGCTGTTCCGCCTAACGCTAATTCTGATAAATGGTCAAGTGTATTTCTCAATGCTTTTAATCCATGGCTCAGTTGTGATACATAGCCTGAAAACTCCTGGCCCAACGTAAGCGGTGTTGCATCCATCAGGTGGGTACGACCAATTTTAACCACGCCTTTAAATGCTTCTGATTTTGCCTGCAGGGTATCGCGCAGTTTTTCTATTCCCGGTATGGTCACATCGATCAGCATTTTATAGGCCGCGATGTGCATGGCAGTTGGGTAAGTGTCATTTGACGACTGCGATTTATTTACATCATCATTGGGATGGATAAAGGTTGTGCCTTCGCCCAGTTTATTTCCCTGCAATACATGAGAGCGGTTGGCGATCACCTCGTTTACATTCATGTTTGATTGTGTGCCTGACCCCGTTTGCCATATCACCAACGGAAATTCAGAGGATAATTTACCAGCAAGAATTTCATCACAAACCTGTGCGATCAAATCGCGCTTTTCGGCTGATAAAACACCGCAATCGGTATTAGTATAGGCCGCAGCTTTTTTTAGATAAGCAAATGCGGCGATGATCTCCTTCGGCATGGATGCCTCGGGGCCTATCTTGAAATTATTTCGTGAACGTTCGGTTTGTGCTCCCCAGTATTTATCGGCAGGTACCTGTACCTCGCCCATGGTATCGTGTTCAGTTCTGAAACTCATGGTATATGTGTTTTTTGCAGGGGCAAAGTTAGGGTTTTATGTGAACCCTGCTAAATGTGAAACAGTAAACTTTTTAGTACAAAGATCGATTAACAAATTAAGCCCTTAATTCACCTATTCGATCAAAATTTGAAGGACGTCATTAATTATTTACCTTAGGTTTATTATCCCTATTTAAAATGCAGCCTGTAAAATATTTTTATAGCATAAAAAACAGTTCCTTCTTCACTATACTCTTCACAGGAATAATTGTGATATCTATCCCCCGAATTATAAAATTCGTTGAAGCTCATGATACAGCAAACTGGTTATTGATCGTCGCATTTGATCTGATCTTTCTTATCATGCTGCTTTACGTGTTAGTTAAACAACTCATTCCTGCCCTAAAATGCAAAGTGGCATTAGAAATAAATTCAGAGGGTATTGCAGCGCACGCTAAAAATACCACGATAGAATGGAGAGATGTGTATGACATAGAATATATAAGCGGCAAAACGGTAGCCTCTATTGGCATATATTTAAAATCTGGCAACGAGCGTGGCAATTACATTCGCATCGGGTTGGGATTTGTTGCCGGCGATGAATCAAAAATATATGACACCATGAAATCCTTTTTTGAAACCTACAAAAAAGGACATTTTGATTAAAGCTTCTTTACAACTCAGTCAAACCCTATTTCTTCTTGCCTTTGGCAGTAGCCTTTGGCTTTAATGAACTTACATATTTATAACTCATTTCAAAATAAGGTTTCAACTCATCTGTTTTTATCAAAAGACTATCGGGTACCGTCACGTATTCTTTTTGTATGATACCATAAGCCAGAACCAGTGTGGCGTTATATTTTTCAAGAAAAGCTTCGCGATCGCCTTGCGGCAGGCGCAGCGCCAGGAAACCATCTTTGGATAAATAGCTATACATATTGCCGTTGATGGAAGTGTAAGGCACCGTATCACCTTTGCGCTCTGCGGCGGAATGCATGGCCACCAGTTTGTTGTAGAGTGCAACCCGTTCTTCTGTAGTGATACTTTGTTCTTCCATATTGATCACCCTATTTTAAAAGCTTCGCTCGGTCGATGCTATCCAATCATTTAGTGCTTTTACCTTGTCCGCATTGTCATTCATCCATTTGGTGTTCTCTTCCTTACCATTAGTTTGCAATACCAAATGTGTAAAAGCCGGCATGTTATCGCTTTTGGCAAGCTTATAAAAGAAATCGATGAAAAACTTGTCAAAAAATGCCTTATCCGTTTTCTTTTCCGTTAATTCCCCGGCCATGGAGAATATGTGTGTCAATTGATACTGGAGTAAGTCGGCCTCGCTTAATTTCTGCTTTTGAGCGGCTAATGCCGTCATGGATATGGCCAGGTTTAGTATCCGGGTTTCTTCGTTGTCTTTTTGAGATAGTTGTATGGTGTTTCTGCCATCGCCATCTTTAAGCACCCCTCCCTGCAAAATATGCTGGATATTGCTGTAAGCCTCGGCAGCCCGCGGGCCGTTGGGTTCCAATAAAATAAAACTGCAAAAGCCGAGCAGGGCGTTCATCCGTTTGTTTTGATGGAATGTTACCAGGGCATACATCCGCTGGCTGCTGGCGTGTTTGGGATTAAGCTTAATAGCATCAATAGCGCTGGCTTCCGCCTCGGGGTATTGTTTATTCCTGAAATAAGCGATACCTAAGTTAAAGTGCAACCGCTGATAATCGGGCCTGATCTTAATGCCCGTCTGATAGGCCTCAATAGCTTTTTGCGACTGCTTCCCCTCGTCATAAATACTTCCCAAAAGATCATAAGAAGCAGCGGTTAATGCATTGCTTGTGCTGCCTTTGATAGTTTTTTCTACGTAAGGGATACCTTCATTCCCTTTGCCCGAGGCCATTAAAGAAAATGCCATTTCATAGTTTGCCTGGTTATTTTCCGGCTCGATCTTTAAAGCTTCCTGGTATTTAGCAATGGCTTCGGCATATTTGCCCTGGTCATTTAATTCCACACCCTGTTTTACCAGGTCTGATACCGTGTTGCTTTCCTGCGCATTGGCCGAAAAGACCACTAAGCTGAAAGCACTTATTATTGCTATTTTATAACTGTAATTCATAATTTAACTCAATTGACTTGTCTTATTTCAAAATTTTCTTTCCGTCGATACTATCCATTTATCCAAATCGGTTAACTCTTTATCATGTTCCTTAAACCACTTTAGATCATCTTCTTTGTAAACGCTTAAGCTAATATAGTGGGTAAAGGCTGGCATATTGCCAGATTTAGCCAATTTTTCGAAATAATCTGAATAATAGTTTGCAGCAAATGAAGGGCCTTTATCATCTGCAATTGCATGGGCAATTTCTAACAGTGAGGCAAGTTGAAACTGAACCGAATCAACAGCAGTCAGATCTTTCTTTTTTTCCAATGCAGTGGCTATTGCCATGGGCATCAGCAGGTTTCCTGGCCCTTCATTGGGGTTAACGCTAATATTTATGCTTTTGGCATCCTTATAAGTAACGCCATAATTCAGGATATTTTTGACGTAAGCAAATGCTTCTGGCGACCTCTTGCTCTGGGGTTCCAATAGCAAAAAGCTGCACCACGCCATCAGGGAATACGCGCGTTTTTTTAGCTTGTAGGTTGCCATGGCGTACACTCTCTGGCTGCTGGCATGTTTCGGATCAAGTTTTATAGCCTTGATGGCCGAACTTTCCGACTCAGGGTATTTTCCAATACGATAATAAGTAATAGCCAGATTGAAGTGAAGCCGCTGGTAAGTTGAATCTGCTTCAAGTCCCTGTTTATAGTAATCTATGGCTTTATCCGATTGCTTTAAGTCATCATAAATGCTTCCAAGCATATCGCACCCATCCGGTGATTTAGGATTCAAGGCTAATACTTTTTCAAGATATGGAATAGCCTCTTTCTCTTTTCCGTTGCTAAACAACGTATAAGCCAATTCATAATAGGCGTTGGCGTAATTCGAATCGGTCTTAATGGCCAGGTTATATTTCGCTATGGCTTCGTCATATTTACCCGAGTCATTCAAAGCAACGCCTTGTTTAACAAGGCTTTTCGCATCGACATTAGTTTGCGAAAATGCTTTTGCCCCAATAACCATCATTAAAAGAGCAAGTAAAAATTTGTGATAGGTTTTCATAAACTAAATTTAAAGGTTATTAACTAAAAGAAGAAAATGTTTAAAACTTTACTTTTATGCCGGTGCAGAATTTCCAATTTTCGCGTTTGTTTATGTGACAAGGATATTTATGAGATTAGTACCCAAAAAACTGATAACCGTTACCACCCCCCTGCTCCTGTTATTAGCCTGCGGAAATAACAACGCCACCCCAAAAACCACGATCACTTACAGCAAGCCCTTTAACCCGGCCGAACTGGTAAAATACAATCCCCGCAATGCGGATAAAAGGATAGATGAGTTTTTCCATAAGCTGCATTCAAAAAGCGGGTTCAACGGCAATATACTGGTGGCCAAAAACGGGAAAATACTTTATGAGAACGCCCTGGGGTGGGCCGACCACCTGAAACGCGATAGTTTGAAGATCAACTCGCAGTTCCAGCTGGCGTCGGTTACCAAAACCATGACGTCGACCGCTATTTTGCAGTTAATGGAGCGCGGTAAACTAAGGCTGGATCAAAATGTAAAAGAATTCTTCCCCAATTTTCCTTATGATGGCGTCACCATCAGGTTGCTGCTTACGCACCGCTCGGGGATGATGAATTATGTGTATTTTACCGATGATATCTACCGCAAGGAGCATCGCAACCAACGCAAGGGACTTACCAATGCGGAGGAGATGGACCTGATTGCCCAGTATAAACCGGCACCCTTTAATAAGCCCAACAAGCGCTTTTTATACAACAACTCCAACTTTATGGTACTTGGTTCCATCATTGAAAAAGTGACCGGGATGAGCTATGCCGATTATATGAAGGATAACGTTTTTAAACCTGCCGGGATGACGCACACCGCAGTCTATTCAAAAGCTGTTTATGATAAAATACCGGTCGATGTTGTCGGCCACGACCGTAATAGCTGGAAATACTCCGTTGCTCCCAATTTCCTGGATGGCCCTGTTGGCGATAAGGGCATATACAGCACCGTATCTGATCTTTACCTGTTTGACCAGGCTTTGAGAGCAGGCAGATTGATCAAACCTGCCACGCAGGATTCGGCGTATACCGACCGCAACCCCATGATACGCGGGCACTTTAACTATGGCTATGGCTGGAGGCTTTTTGAAGCGCCCGGCGAAAAAGTAGTTTACCACACCGGCTGGTGGCACGGTTTCAGGCATATTTTTGTGCGCGATCTGAAAAACGACGTAACAATTGTATTGCTTGGCAACCTGGTTAACGGAAGCTTGCTACATTTGGATGATCTTTTTAAGCTGGAAGGCATGCCTGTTATCCGCAAAGGTGCATATAATGGCAATGGCGATACGGCGGAGGATTAGCATTTGGTTGAAAAGTTTGAAGGTTGAAAAGTTGTAAAGTTGAGCTAACTTTGTTTCAATAACATTGTTAATCATAATAGACTTTAGATTATGAATTTTAACTTTCCAACCTTACAACATTTCAACTTTCCAACAAAATAACAGACCATGTTCGACAAACTGATAGAAGCGCAGCAAAAAGCAGGCGAAGTAAAAAAACGCCTTGATGGTATTACAGTTTCGGGTACTGCCGAAGGGGGAAAGATCACTGTTACCGCCAATGGCAATAAGGTTATCCAATCCATCAGCATTGATGAAGATTTCTATAAGGATGCTGATAAAGAGGAATTGGAGGAACTGCTGGTTGTTGCCGTAAACAAGGCTATAACACAGGCCGAAAATTTAAGTCAAAGTGAAATGGCGGCCTTGTCGCAGCAAATGCTCGGCGGCTTAGGTGGCCTGGGTAATTTGTTTGGTAAGTAAAAAACACAATTGTCATTTCGAACGATAGAGAGAAATCTTAGACAATTTGCATGCCGACTGTCGCTTTTATAAGATTTCTCCTCGTACCTCGTCGAAATGACATTTTTTGATAAATTATAATCAACTAAAATATTCTCTTATGAAATTCACCTTTTACGGCCACGCAGCATTTGAATTGGAAACTGGTGGCAAAAAACTATTATTCGATCCTTTTATTTCGCCAAATGAACTGGCAAAGCATATTGATGTGAACAGCCTGAAACCTGATTACATCCTGATTTCACACGGGCACGGCGATCATATTGCCGACCTGTTCACCATTGAAAAAAATAGCGGTGCTACCGTGATCTGCATTGCCGAAATAGCCGGATGGTTGGGCAACAAGGACATCAAGAACGTACATGGCATGAATATTGGCGGAGGTTTTAACTTTGATTTCGGGCGGGTGAAAATGGTAACCGCCATTCACTCCAGCTCGATGCCAGATGGTTCTTACGGTGGCAACCCAGCGGGCTTTGTAATTTATGCTGAAGGAAAGAAAGTCTATTTTGCAGGAGATACCGCGCTCACCTACGACATGAAATTACTGGCTGATGAAAACCTGGACTGGGCCATTTTGCCTATCGGCGATAACTATACCATGGGGGCGGACGAAGCCATAAAAACAACAGAATTTATCAATTGCAAAAATGTGATCGGTGTACATTATGACACCTTCCCGGCAATAAAGATCGACAAGAAAGAAACAGCCGAAAAATTTGCTAAGGCCGGTGTCAATTTAAAATTGCCCGCTATTGGCGAAAGCTTAGCGCTCTAAATAAAACAGGCTCCCCGATAACCGGGGAGCCTGTTTTGTTTAGAAAAAGGCGATAACTAGTTTTTAACTGTGGTATCTTTTGTTTTTACTTTAGTCTTTGTCTTTGTACCCTTTTTCTTCACCTTTGCTTTGGTGGTGTCCTTTTTAACAGTGTCCTGAACTGCTTTTACCGGGGTAAATGCATAAGCAGTGCTCCCAAAACAGATCGCCGCTAAAGCGATCATTGCAAGTGCTTTTTTCATAGTTTTAAAAGTTTTTAGTGTTAAAATGATTTTTTAGTGTCAAAAAAATAAACAATCCTAAATCATTTTGTTTTTAAAAACTTCAAACTAAATTATGGTACCGTTGGGAATTATAGCTCTTTTCTTGATCACCACAATTCCGTCCTGCACGGTATGCGTACCATAATCACCATCCTCCAACAACTCGCCGCAATTGATCTTTACATCATTACCGATATAGGTGTTTTTATCAATAATAGCGTTTTTGATCTCGCACCTGTCGCCTATACCCATGATAGGTGAATCGCTTAAACGCGACTCTTCAATTTGCTCCAGGGTTTGATAATTATCACTGCCCATTACATAGCAGCTTTCAATAATGGTATCAAAACCAATACGGGTACGGATACCTATTACCGAGCGGAATATGCGGCTGGCATTAATAATACACCCGTCTGCAATGATGGTTTTTTCCAGGTGTGTGCCCGAAACTTTTGAAGGCGGCAACATACGCGCCCTTGTAAATATGTAGTTCTTATCAAAAAGATTAAACTGCGGGATCTCGTCGGTTAAGCCCAGGTTAGCTTCAAAAAACGAAGGGATAGTACCGATGTCGGTCCAGTAGCCTTCGTATTGATAGCTTGATACTACATGACTGGTGATGGATTGCGGGATGATCTCCTTGCCAAAGTCGGTACGGTCGTTCCCTTCCAGCAAATCAAATAACACCTTGCGGTTAAACATATAAATACCCATAGATGCCAGGTAAAATCTTTCCTGCTTAACCATCTCTTCACTCACTTCCGATTTCAGGTATTCAAAATCCTTCTTCGGTTTTTCAACAAATTTTGTGATGTGGCTATTTGCATCTGTTTGTAATATACCAAAGCCCGGTACGTCATTAGCATGCACAGGTATGGTAGCGATGGAGATATCTGCTTTGGCAGTGATATGGTTTGTGATCATATCATCAAAATCCATTTGATATAACTGATCGCCGGAAAGGATCAAAACATAATCAAACTCATGCACAGCCAAATGGTGAAGGCTTTGCCTCACCGCATCGGCAGTACCCTGGAACCATGAGCCGCTTGTGGGCGTTTGCTCAGCAGCCAGGATATCCACAAAGGCATCACTAAAACTACTGAAGTGGTACGTATTTTTAATGTGCTTATTTAGCGACGCCGAATTAAACTGCGTCAGCACGTAAATACGCGTAATGCCCGAATGCAGGCAGTTGGAGATCGGAATATCAACCAGGCGGTATTTACCGGCGATGGGAACAGCTGGTTTTGAGCGGGTTGCGGTAAGCGGCGATAAGCGGCTTCCCTGGCCACCGCCAAGCACGATGCAGATTACTTTTGATGTCATATAGCAGGTTTTAAACTCTCGTATAGGTTAATATATTCTTTAGCCGAGCGATCCCATGAGAAATCGAGCGCCATCATTCGTTTGCGTAATAATTGTAAGTGCGGGGTTGTGGCATAAAGAGCTACGGCCCGGCCTACAGCGTGTAATATATCCTCAACACTGGTATTTAAAAAGCGTATGCCGTAACCGCCTTCATCTCCGAAATCAATTACCGTATCTTTTAATCCACCGGTTACCCTTACCATTGGTACTGTGCCGTAACGAAGGGCGTATAGCTGGTTAAGGCCGCATGGCTCTACCCGCGAAGGCATCAGCAGGAAATCTGAGCCTGCATAAACCAGGTGGGCCAAAGGTTCATCATAACCAATAAACACGCTATACTGCTCCGGGAATTCTTCTTTGATCGCCAGCAAGGCATCCTGTATATCAACCTCACCCGCTCCCAATACTATAAAATTAACGCCGCCGGGATGGGCTATGATACTTTTCCTGATCGCTTCATCGAGCAGGTCGGCACCCTTTTCCAACACCAGGCGACCGATAAAAGAAATCAATGGTTTATTGTCCGTTAAACCGAATGTAGCGCAAAGCGTTTCCTTGTTTTTTTGTTTCCCGTGTGCCAGTTGCTTTAAAGAATATCTTTCGGCAATCATGGGATCTGTCTTGGGATTCCATACTTCGGTGTCGATCCCGTTAATGATCCCCGAGCCTTTGGCCCGTTCTATATAAAACAAATATTCAAGTCCGTTTGAATTATAGGTGAGCTCCTGCAGGTAGGTTGGTGAAACGGTGGTGTACCGCCAGCAGCATTTTACAGCGGCTGCCAGTGGATTGATCCCACCGTTCCAGTCAAGCAGGCCTGTTTTTGAAAGGTCAATTTCTGGCAGCAACGATAGTTTGTCCCAACCGAAGGCCCCGTGATATTGCCCGTTATGGATTGTGAAAACGGTTGGCGTATGAGCCAGGTGTGTATATAAGCTGGAATGATAAAGCAGGAATGGCACCAGGCCCATGTGATGATCGTGGCAATGGATCAGGTCGGGCGTTTGGTGCGACCAGTTGATCCAGTCCAGGAAAGCGATCTGGAAAGCGATAAATTGCTCCCTTTCATCGGGATAGCTGTACACATTTTCCCTGTCGAGCAAACCAGGTATCTTGATCAGGTATAGTTCAAACCCCAGCTTATCGGTTACTTCTTTTAATACCTCGAAATAAAAGCGCCTGGTTCCCAATAAAGAAGATGCCTGGAACACCACCTCGAATTCATTCTCGTGTACAAACTTACGGTCGTAAAAAGGTATCACAACCGCGGCTTGCGTGCCCAGTAAGTTCTGGTATTTTGGCAGTGCGCCAACCACGTCAGCCAGGCCACCAACTTTGGCAACAGGGTAACATTCGGCACTCAGGTGAAAAACTCTCATTTATGGCAGATAAAAGGCTCAATTTAAGCAAAGATTGCTTACTTAATCAACCCTGTACGTTATAATCTGTTTAAAAAATTAATTTTTATTAATTGTTTAGCTGTAACTGCAATTCATTTATAGATTTTAAACCTCATTATGATTTTTTTGCGAAATCGCTATTTTTTTGGCAATAAATGATTATTTTTTTGATAAAGTGATAATTTTGGAAGTGTGTTGCTTTTGCTCTTTAGCCAGTCAGTAGTCATATTAGTCTGACATTAGCCATTAAGAGCGATATGTACAATTATTCGTCCGCAACATTGGGTTGTTAGATAGAGGGGGTGATAACTTAAGGTCGTGGAATGAAAATTCGTTGAACTGGCAATTAATTATAAAGTTGCTTTTTGTTATATAAATAAATCAATTGCTCAATTATGTATTTTAAAGTTCCAGCTGTCCAATTAACTATATCTGTATCTGAAAATTGAGATAAAATTTCAATATGATTATTTTCTGACCGATGCCAAGAAGCATACATAGCAAAATGTATATCTTTAATATCAAATATTTGTTTATCACTTTGCTCAAATTCGAGAGAAAAATCTTTTTGTTCATCGTCACTCCAAGCCGAGTTGTTAGTACTAATGTTAACATTATGAACATGCCAATGTGGTTGGGCATGGGCTATTGATGACAAATTATGAGCCCATTCAGCCCTAAATAATTTAACTCTGGGTTCATCAGAATAAACACCAATAGAAACATCTTTTAGTTTGTTTGTTGAGGTATTGATAGCTACATTAATAGATAGCCAAAATGTTTTCGTTTCCGTAATTCTTTTTGGAATCAATCCAACCGAATGGCCACTCTCATCAATAAAGTATTCAATACCGGTTCCATTTACAACACCAAAATTTCCACTAC
>Ga0206976_1080_pt1 | contig 32648 bp, 28 predicted proteins | sample Alteio_BWOrgHeat_82_FD_152926 | JGI IMG/M metagenome (GOLD analysis project Ga0206976, IMG submission 152926) | Enriched cells from forest soil in Barre Woods Harvard Forest LTER site, Petersham, Massachusetts, United States -... | ecosystem: Environmental > Terrestrial > Soil > Temperate forest >... | reverse complement strand
TTACCATCAGGATTTGATGGTAAGCATTAAATCCTACTATCGATACTACCAGTTCGTATTTGCCGGGTTTTATATTACGCAGGGCAAAGGCGCCTGCATCAGAAGTTTTACCGCCAATAGTGGCATTGCTTAAAAACACGCTGGCATTTACAACGGGCTTATTATCGTCATTATTTACCACCCTGCCCGAAATGCTAAATTGTGCAAAGCAGCTCAGCGGCAACAAAAAAACAAGTACAGCAGCGATCCTAAGAATAACCTTATTAAAAATTGCCATGTATAACTATTAGGTGGATGAACCGGTAGAAAGTTTACAATTTATGATCTTTTTTTGATCATAGCAATAAAGTCAACTCTTTAAGGTGAATGATCTGCATGGGCACGTCATCCGGCTTGGCTAAACCATTTGGGTTAAAATAGATCGCATCCATCCCAAAATTCAACGCGCCGTATACATCGGCTTCCAGGCTGTCGCCTATCATCAGGCTTTCGCTTTTTGTCGCGACAGCTAAATTAAGCGCATGCTCAAAAATGGCTGCATCGGGTTTGTTAACGCCCACCTCTTCAGAAAGAATGATATGCTTAAAATAACCGCCTAAATTAGTTCCGCTGATCTTTACATCCTGCGATTCACGGAAACCATTCGAGATCAGGTGCAGAGTGTATTTTGCTTGCAGGTATTGCAGCGTTTCGTGCGCGTCAGGAAACAGGTTGGTTTTTGTGGGACATAGCTTTACATAATCGTCCTCAAAGCCAACAGGGATCACTTCGGGGTGCAGGCCCAGGTCGAGGAAGGTTTGTTTGAACCGCGCCTCGCGTAATTCTGCTTTACTGATCTTTCCCATATGATACTCGGCCCAAAGCCTGTGGTTATTACGGGTATAGGTTTCAATAAACAGGTCGGCGGAATGCAAGCCCAAATCCTTCAACCCATATATGCCATATAGCTCATGCAAAGTTTCCTCGGCATTCTTATCAAAATCCCAGATGGTATGATCGAGATCGAAGAAAAGATGGCGGTATTTGTTCATTATTATTTACGATTTTAGATGTACGAATTACGATTTAGTATTCCATTCTTCCAAATCGTAACTCGTAAATCCCTTCACACTTTCTCCCCAAAAGACAAATCCCCCGCATCGCCCAGTCCGGGAACGATGTAAGCCTTGGATGTCATTTCCTCATCTATCGCGCAAAACCACAAATGGGCTTTGGGTAGGTTGGCTTTTACATGCTCTACACCTTCGGTACTGGCAATAATGGCGGCGATGTGCAATTCTTTGATCTTATACTGGGCTATCAATTCCTTACATACCTGCACCACGCTTTGCCCGGTGGCCAGCATGGTATCGCATAAGATCACCGTTTTGCCTTCCAGGTCGGGAGATGAAATATGATCGATATTGATAATAAAGGCCCCCGTCTTTTTTACTTTACGGTAAGCGGTGATAAACGCAGATGGCGACTTGTCAAAAAAATTCATCATCCCTTGGTGAAAAGGCAGCCCGGCGCGCAGGATAGTGGCAAGCACCGGCTGTGTATCGGGTACATTTACATTAGCAACGCCTAAAGGGGTTTGCACTTCGATAGGAGTATATTTAAATTTTTTGCTGATCTCATAGGCCAGTATCTCGCCCAGCCTTTCCTGGTTGCGCCTGAAACGCAGCCTGTCCAGTTGTGTGTTCGCATCCCGCAGCTCGGCCAGGAATTGATTGCCGACAGTGTTGGTATTGTTAAGTACGAAAAGCATGGGGTTAGTGATTAGAGATTAGTTAATTAGAGATTAGGCTAAATCTCGTTTGTAAAATGTTTTATCAGCCTGTCTTGTTTTGATTTTTTTCTGAAAAGTTTGACGTTAAACACTACTGTAAATTTACATATTCTTTTACATAGTCAACTAATCTCCAATCTCTAATCAACTATTCTCTACCTACTGACATAAGGCTGTCACTGCTGCCTGGTAGTTTTGATCAAACAATTAAAACTATGAAAAGATTTATATTTAACAGCTCTCTTAAGGTAAGCCTGTTACAGTTTTACACGCAAACCTTTTATACTATTATTCGTATTTTTGTAATCATCTATGGATTTTAAATTAACCTCTATATACGAGCCTACCGGAGATCAACCCGAAGCCATCAGGCAACTGGTGGAAGGCGTAAATAACCAGGACCCTTTTCAAACCTTACTCGGTGTAACCGGTTCCGGAAAAACGTTTTCTATCGCCAACGTAATAGCACAAACGCAGAAGCCGACGCTGGTACTCAGTCATAATAAGACTCTGGCGGCACAGCTTTATGGGGAGTTTAAGCAATTCTTCCCGGACAATGCGGTTAACTATTTTGTATCCTACTATGATTATTACCAGCCGGAAGCATTTATACCCAGCACCAATACCTATATCGAAAAGGACCTGCAGATAAACGAGGAGATCGAAAAGCTGCGCCTGCGCACTACATCCTCCCTGATGTCAGGCCGCAGGGATGTGATCGTGGTTTCGTCTATTTCCTGCATTTATGGTATGGGGAACCCGGAGGATTTTATGGATTCCGTTTTCCGCTTCGCGGTGGGTACGCGTATCAGTCGCAATGCTTTTTTACATAGATTGGTTGAGATTTTATACGCCCGTACCACCGCCGATTTTAAACGAGGCACATTCCGGGTAAAGGGTGATATCGTGGATATATTCCCGGCGTATATGGATGTGGCTTATCGTATTTCGTTCTTTGGGGATGATATTGAGGAACTAAGTACCTTTGATCCCGGCACGGGTAAAACCATCGAAAAAATGACCCACATGGTGGTGTTCCCTGCCAATTTATACGTAGCGCCGAGGGAACGCTTTACCCAATCTATCTGGGCCATACAGGAAGAACTGGAAGTACGCAAAAAGCAATTTATTGATGATAAACGCTTCCTGGAAGCCAAGCGATTGGAAGAAAGAGTTAATTACGACCTGGAAATGATACGCGAACTGGGCTATTGCTCTGGCATCGAAAATTATTCGAGATTTTTTGATGGACGCAAGCCCGGGGCGCGGCCCTTTTGCCTGCTGGATTATTTCCCGGATGATTACCTGATGGTGATCGATGAAAGCCACGTAACCGTACCGCAGATCAGGGCCATGTATGGCGGTGACCGTTCGCGAAAGATATCATTAGTTGAATATGGGTTCCGTTTGCCGGCAGCATTGGATAATCGCCCGCTTAACTTCCAGGAGTTTGAGCGCCTTGCCCCGCAAACCATCTACGTAAGCGCTACGCCGGGCGATTTCGAACTGGAAAAATCTGGTGGTGTGGTAGTGGAACAGGTGATACGGCCAACAGGATTGCTCGACCCGGTGATCGATGTACGACCTGCTATAAACCAGGTGGATGACCTGCTGGACGAGGTAGATAAAACCATCAAAATGGGTGACCGCGTGCTGGTAACTACCCTTACCAAGCGCATGGCCGAAGAACTGGCCAAATACATGGACAGGCTCGGCATCAAATGCCGTTATATACACAGCGAAGTTAAAACTCTGCAACGGGTGGAGATATTAAGAGGCTTGCGCCTCGGCGAGTTTGATGTACTGATAGGCATTAACCTGCTGCGCGAGGGGTTGGACTTGCCGGAGGTATCCTTAGTAGCTATTCTGGATGCGGATAAAGAGGGCTTTTTACGTTCGGAACGCTCGTTGATACAAACCATAGGCCGCGCGGCACGTAACGACCGTGGCCGGGTAATTATGTATGCGGATAAGATCACCGACTCGATGCAGCTGACCATGGACGAAACTAATCGCCGCCGGGAGCTGCAGATCGCTTATAATACGGAGCATGGGATCACACCGCTTACTGTTGGCAAGTCGAGAGAATCTATTTTGGAACAAACTTCGGTGATGGACTTTATAGGTGGTACCCATAAGGCTTATGTGGAGGCCGACTCGGTTTCATTAGCTGCAGACCCGATCGTACAATACATGACCAAACCCGACCTGAAAAAAGCGATAGAGAATACCAAGAAAGAAATGGTTACAGCAGCCAAAGACATGGACTTTTTATTGGCTGCCAAACTGCGTGATGAAATGTTTGCGCTGGAGAAGATGATGGATGAACGGTTCTAAATGTGCAGATGTGCAAATTACAGATGTGCGGATGCTTTTATGTGACTTTAGTGTGATGTAACAATTTTTGATCCGAAACGTCATAAAATTATAACAAATGCGCAGATGATTAAATTAGTTTGAACCGTAGAACATCTGCAAATATGCACATTCGCATATCTGCACATCAAGCGGGTGTCAAAAAATATATGGTAAATCATATGCAAACATTTTTATCGTTATATACTTATATTTGTAGTCACAAAAATTAATTCTGATGGAATTTATTAATTTCCTGCTCATAGCCATACTTGTTTTATATATCATACGCAGTCTTGCCCGTATATTATTACCTATGCTGTTTCAAAAAGTCGTGAACAATGCACAGCAACACCAGCAGCAAAGCAGCAGCCGCAGTCAAAGTACCAAAGAAGGTAAAATAAGGGTTGATTATATTCCCCAAACCAAAAAAGGTTCAATTCCCGACTCTGAAGGTGATTTCGTAGATTATGAAGAAATAAAGTAAGGTTATGGAGCCTCACCAGGTATTTAAGCGGCGCCATTTTAACACGCCCGAATCATTTACCCTTATTACCACTAACTATATCATAGTGGCCCTTGGTCTGGCCGTCACTACCTCGCACCACAAGATCCATTGGTTTTTTTGGATAATATTGGGATTGCTTGCCGTATACAATTTTTTCAGCCTGCGCAGGAACCGGACAGAATATGACAAGGCCGGCATCATCGCCTATATCATTGGCACCGCAGGGCTCAGCCTGTTATTTTTAATTTTCTGAACGCCCGGTTTTCGTTACATTTTTTAGCGAATTAATTATAATTCCTTTTCTCACTCAAATTTCTATTTTTGGGAATTATATATTATCCATTCAAAAAACTTAAATGAATAACTGGTTCAAGCAAAATAGCATCCACCTGGCTATTATAGGGATTTTTTTAGCGGTCGTTTTCTTTTATTTTACCCCGGCGTTCCAGGGGAAAACATTGGGCCAAAGTGACGTAGTAGGCGCGCAATCTACCCAAAAGGAAATAAACGACTACAGGGCAAAGGACACCACCATTTTGTGGACCAACCAGATATTTGGCGGTATGCCCGCGTTCCAGATATGGGCGCCGTATCCTGATAATATAACTACCCATGTAGTTTCTTTCTTAAAGGATGTATTTCCTAACCCCATTGATACCGTACTCATATTGATATTAGGCAGTTATTTCCTGTTCTGCGTTTTAAAACTCAATCCCTGGCTTGCTGCCGCGGGCGCCGTAGCCTTTACATTTTCATCGTATAATATCATTTTATTGGCGGCGGGGCACTCCAACCAGGCCTTTGCCATCGCTTTTTTTGCGCCTATACTGGCCAGTATTATTTTAACGCTGCAGGGCAGGTATTGGCTTGGCGGTACACTTACCGCGTTATTTTTATCGATGGAGATACGCGCCAACCACATCCAAATGACCTATTACCTGCTGATCATCATCCTGATATTAGTTGGAATTGAGCTTTACCACGCCGTTAAAAGTAAAACAACCGGCCCCTTCTTAAAATCGCTGGCCTACCTTGGTGCTGCTACTTTACTGGCATTGATGGTAAACGCATCATCGCTGTGGAGTACCTATGAATATGGCAAGGACACTATTCGCGGGCAATCAAATTTAACACAGCATACAACCGAACCAAGCAACGGCCTTGCCAAAGATTATGCTTATGACTACAGCCAAACTGCCGGAGAAAATATCACTTTCCTAGTACCTAATGCTTATGGTGGCGAAACAGGCCTTTCATCAATGGACGTGCCTAATTCAGACTTTTATAAAGCATTGGTAAGCGGGTTACAAAGTATAGGTGTTCCACAGGATCAAATGGATAATGCTATAAACCAGGTAGCCGGAACCGGTTTATTCTCGACTTACTGGGGAGATAAAACGTCAACAAGCGGGCCCCACTATTTTGGAGCAGTGATCTGTTTCCTGTTTATTTTGGGTTTGTTTATCGTCAAAAACCGTATCAAATGGTGGCTGTTAGCTTCAGTAATACTCACTATGCTGCTTTCTATCGGCAGCTCATTCCCTTATGTGTCGGATCTTTTCTTTAACTATTTCCCGCTGTATAATAAGTTCCGTGCTATTGAGTCCATCTTAGCGGTGACTGGTTTGTGCGTACCTATATTAGCTATATTGGCTATCAAAGAAATAATAGCGGCAACAGATAAAGAAGCCAGGGCCAACCTGTTTAAAAAACTAAAGATCACTTTTTATATTACTGGTGGCCTTACTTTATTATTGGCTATATATCCTGAGCTGCTGCTAAGTTTCAAACCAGGTGATCAAGCTTTGTTGCTGAGTCGCCTTGGACAGGTATTTGGTGGTAAAACCGATGTTGCCAACAGTATCATGAATGGTTTGATCAGGGACAGGGCCAGCCTTGCCCGCACTGACGCTATACGTTCGCTTTTATTTATTGCGGTCACTTTCGGCATTTTGTGGGCATTTATTAAGCAAAAACTGAATGTTACTATGCTATCTGTGGCTTTCCTGGTTTTGATATTGGCCGATCTTTGGCAGGTTGATAAACGTTACCTGAAAGATGATAGTTTTGCCGACAAGCAGGATAGTTATCAGCCCAAACCACGGGAGATAGACCAATTCATCCAGCGTGACCCTGACCCTGATTACAGGGTGATTGACCTTCAGCAAAATCCAAAAATAGACGTTACCACGCCTTTCTTTCATAAGTCTTTTGGCGGGTATTCGGCAGCGAGGCTGAAAAGATTTGAGGAAATACTAGATAATCAGTTCTCAAAAAGTACTAACCAGGATGTGCTGAACATGCTGAATGTTAAATACTTTATAATGGCTGACCCTAAAACACAAAATTTAACCATGCGGCAGAACCAGGCCGCATGCGGCCATGCCTGGTTTGTGAGGAGTGTAAAATTCGCCAAAAACGCTGATGAGGAGATGCAAACCATTACCGCATTTTCACCAAAAGATGAGGCTATTGTTGACCAGCGCTATAAAAGCCTGATCGATGGAAAATCTATTGGTTTTGACCCCAATTCAACTATAAAACTCACCCATTATTCGCCAGATGATATGATCTATGAAAGCGGCAGCACGATCTCGTCCGTGGCTGTATTTTCAGAAATATACTATGATAAAGGCTGGAAAATGTATATCGATGGTAAAGAAGCACCCTATTTCCGCGCTGATTACATTTTGCGCGCAGCTCAATTACCGGTTGGTAATCATAAAATAGAATTCAAATTCCACCCGGCATCTTATTATACGGGAGAGAAGATATCATTGGCGGGATCGATCCTGTTAGTGCTGGCTTTGGGCGGCGCGGTCTATTCCGAAACCAGGAAGAAAGCCGCTTAATCAAAAACCAGCATAACCAAAAAGCGATGGGTTTGAAGCCTGTCGCTTTTTTTGTTTATAATAAAAATCCGTAAATTTACATTATGGACAATCTTTTAGAAAGAATTACAGTAGATACAGGCATATGTCATGGAAAAGCGTGTATCAGGCATATGCGCTGGCCTGTTGAGGTGATTATTGATATGATTGCCGCAGGGATGTCATTCGATGCAATTATAAAAGATCACCCTGAATTAGAAAGAAATGATATACTTGCCGCTTTGGAATATGCCAAAATTACTTTATCCGGTAAATCATTATTAGAAATGAATTGAATGGATTTTTTGATTGATGTTCATTTACCAATTAATCTTTCTAAATTTTTAAACAGCCAAAAAGATTGTAATTCTGTTCATGTTAATCAGATATTACAGAAATGGCATACCTCTGATGCAGATATCTGTAAATATGCCGATCAGAATTCTATGGCTGTATTAACAAAGGATACTGATTTTAAAAAACTCTCATTTCATAAACAAAACACCAAAAAAAGTAATCCGGGTAACTTTGGGGAATATCCCAAATGATGATCTAATGGCTTTGGTTATTAAATATTTGCCATTCATATTGCCACTATCTATAAAAGACAGTTTTTATATAGAATTAAGTCGCGAGCAAATCACAATAATCGATTAATACAATCAATCATTCGTCCTTCTGTTCCTCACCCAATACCACCCCAAATTAAAAGCAATTACCAAATGGTTAAACAGGGTGGGCACTAATCCGTAATATCTTTTCATGATATCAAAACGTTCTGCCAGGCTTTGGCGGTGCTTTTGTTTTGACATCCCCCCTACCAGGTATTTGGCTACATAGCCATCTACTCTAACAATCTTCTCAGCCTTTTTAGCCGCGCGGATGATCCAGTCGATATCAGCGCTCAGGTGATAACGGTTGTCGTAGGGTTCAGTTAAGGAACGCTTGATATAGATCGCCTGGTGACTCACATTCATGCCATATTTAAAGCTTCGCCAGGTGAAATTCACGGGCGCTTTATGCCTGCGCTGGCCGAGGCTTCGCCCGTTGTCATCGATCATCTCGGTTTCGCCGTAGTAAATATCGGCATCTTCGGAAGCAGCAAAAACTTTGGTTACGGTATCCGGGGCATAGATTTCGTCGCCGGAATTCATGAACAACACATAATCGCCTGTTGCGGCAGCCAGGCCCTTGTTCATCGCATCATAAATGCCCTTGTCTTTTTCGCTGATCAGCTTTATTTTATCCTGGTATTTTTTGATGATCGCCAGTGTGCCGTCATTTGATAAGCCGTCAATTAGGACATATTCGATGTTTGGATAAGTTTGATTCAATACCGAAAGCATTGTGCGCTCAATATCCCGGGCATTGTTGTACACAACGGTAATGACACTTAGTTTGGGTTTAGACATTAGCCCCTCCCGTCTCCGCCGGCTGGCGGGGAAGCTTTAGTAATTCATGATATAATTTGATATGCTGATCTGCAATAACTCCTTCCGAAAAATTATTCATTACGGTTTGCCTTGCCTGCTGCTGTATTTTTTCTTTATCGGGATGATTGATGATCCATTCCATGCCATCAGCAAAGCTCGCGGCCGAACGATAGGTAGCCAGGTAACCATTATATTCATGCCTCACCATATCGGGTATCCCACCGGTGGTGAAAGCGATGACCGGCGTACCACATGCCAGGCTCTCCATCACCGTGTAAGGCAGGTTATCTTCAAGAGACGGTATTAAAAAAGCATCTGCGGCTGCGTAACAATTCGCCAACTTTTCATCGTCACTGATCGTCCCCAAAAAAGTGGTTTTAAACGGGAATGCCGGTGCATCGTCTGTGTTGCGATTGCCAAATACCACCAGTTCAATTTCATCAGCGTTAACTCCTAATCTCGTTTTTAACAACTCGAGGCTTTCCAGTAAATAGCTTGTCCCTTTATGCAGGTCTTTTCTCGATGGCATAAATCCGCTTAAAAAAACAAACTTATCCACAGGGAAACCTGCCTGCTCTTTTGCCTGTTTTTTATCAGCAGGCTTAAAGATATCCGTTTCCAGCGTATTGGGTATTTGTTTGATCGCCCTGCCTTTCATCAGGCTGCTTTCCTGCACCGACCGCTGCATCCAGGTACTCGGGGCGATGATAGTAAAACCCAGTTTCTGATAAGCGTCTTGCTTCTGTGCCCATGCCTTGTGCGAATAATCATCATGTGCCGGGTTTTTAAGCAACGGGCAATTGCCACATTCCTGCTTAAAATGATCGCAGGTATAACGCACATGGCAGCCGCCTGTAAAGGCATTGCTATCGTGAAAGGTCCACACCACAGGTTTACCCAATTTGGCGATCTCCGCAATATGCGGAGGGTTTAAAAACCCGTGGTTCACCCAATGCAGGTGAATAATATCGGCATTTTTAACGTTAGAATTATGTATGACCGAGCGCCCGAACCAGGCAAACGAAAATGGCGTTTTTAATGCTTTCAGATATCGTTTTGCCAGTATTCTTTCTAACACAATAAGTCCTGCAGTATATGCTTTTTGAATAAAAGATGTGCTGAACTCACCAATCTGCGGGTTTTTTCCAAATTTATAGTGCACAATAACTTTAGATTCAATATTTTGGTCTGATAATGCGCGATTGAGCCGTATGCAGCCCCTGCCTGCACCCCCGTTCCCATCGTAAGTATTTAAATGCACTACTTTTAACATGTCTCAAAAATACATTTATTCAGTTCAAATAAATTTCAAGTCAAATGAAAAAACTATACCTGTTATTATTCGCAGCGCTGCTATTCCAGAATTTTGCTAAAGCCCAGGGCCAGGGAGTTTATTTTACTTCCTATCCTACCCTTACACCGGATGGCAAAACCGTTATATTCAGCTATGAGGGCGACCTTTGGAAAGTAGATATTGGTGCCCCTGTAGCGGTGAGGCTTACGGCTATGCAAGGCGAAGAAACCAACCCGAGAGTGTCCTCGGATGGCAAGTGGCTGGCTTTTTCATCCAACCAATTCGGCAATAACGATGTGTATGTGATGCCATTGGCCGGCGGCGAGATCAAACAGCTTACCTATGCCGATGCGAATGACCAGGTGGATTCGTGGAGCTGGGATTCCAAATCCATCTATTTTACTTCAAACCAGTATAACAGCTTCAGCGAATATAAGGTAAAGCTTGATGGCGGCACACCAACCCGCCTTTTCAGCAATTACTTTAACACCATACATGGTGTATTTGAGCACCCGCAAACCGGTGAACTGTTTTTTAGCAATACCTGGGAGAGCTATATATTTGCGAGCAGGAAACATTACAAAGGCGCTTATAACCCCGATATTCAATCCTACAACCCAAAAACCAAAGTTTACAAACAATATACCGACTGGATAGGCAAGGATTTTTGGGCTACGATCGATCAGAAAGGGAATATTTATTTTGTATCAGACGAGAGCAACGGGGAATACAACCTGTACACCTTTATCGATGGCAAAAAAACCGCGCTCACCCAGTTTAACACCTCTATTAAACGCCCCATTGTAAGCGCTAATGGCGAAAAAGTGGTTTTTGAAAAGGATTACCAGCTATATGTGTATGATGTAGCGTCGAAACAATCGCAAAAATTAAAATTTACCATTTACCGCAATGACGTACTGCCTAAGCAGCAGGAATTTGATGTGAGAGGCAAAATTGAAGCTATGGATGCCTCGCCCGATGGGAAAAAACTGGCTTTTGTATCAAGGGGTGAGCTTTTTGTAAGTGATGTGGAAGGCAAGTTTATCCGCAAAATAGAACGCGGAAACGGTGAACGTGTAACCGAAGTAAAATGGCTGCCGGATAACCGTTCGCTGATATTCAGTCAAACATTGGGTGGTTATTTTAACTGGTACACCATTGCTGCGGATGGTTCGGGAACAGAGAAGCAGATCACCGATGACAAACAAAGCAACCGCCAGATGACTGTTAATAAAGCGCATACGCAAGGGGTTTATCTCAGCGGACGCGAAGAGGTGAGGCTGATAGACCTGAAATCATTGGTCAGTAAGAATATCGCAAAAGATGAGATATGGGGGTTTGAGAATTCGCAGCCATATATTTCGCCAAACGGTCAGTACGTGGCATATACCGCGCACCACAATTTTGAGGAAGACATTTTTGTTTACAACATCAACAGTGGTAAAACATTAAATCTCACCAATAGTGGTGTAACAGAAGCGCAGCCGTTTTGGTCGCCGGATGGCAAGTATATTTATTTTGCATCCTCGCGTACCCAGCCTGAATATCCTTATGGTTCGAAAGATGCACATATTTACCGGATGCCACTTCAAAAATTTGATGATGCTTTCAGGCTGGATAAATTCAGGGATCTGTTTAAAGAGGAAAAGAAAGATTCAACTGCGATTAAAGCAAAAAATAAAAAGAAACCTTTATCAGAACAGCCAGCACCTAAACCACCTGCTGAAATCGCTATCAATACCGAAGACCTGATGAAACGGTTGGAGCTCATCAGCCCTGATTTCGGCACCCAGAATTCGCCTTATGTTATCCAGAAGGCCGATAAAACCATGGTGTATTATACATCTGACCAGGCTGAAGGCAAAAGGGCCATATACCGCACCACCCTGCAGCCATTTGAAGATGATAAAACCGAAAAAGTGAACGGCGGTGATGCCGGTGGCTATGATATTATCCCTGGTGGCGATAAATATTATGTATTGGCAGGCGGCAACATTTATACCCTGAACATTGACAATAATAAAATGGACAAGGTTGACATTGGTTACAAATTTGACCGGGAACTTGACAGCGAGTTTAAACAAATGTTTGACGAGGCCTGGGCAGGGTTGGAGCAGAATTATTACGACGGTAACTTCCACGGTGCCGACTGGAAAAAACTACATGACCAGTATGGGGCTTATTTGCCATACCTGAATAACCGTGCCGATTTAAGACTGCTATTAAATGACCTGTTGGGCGAGCTTAACTCATCGCACCAGGGCTTTTATTCCAATGGTAATGAAGAGCACAAAAACCTGTATTACCGTACGATGGAAACAGGGATCGTGTTTGATAATGATGACCCTTACAAAGTGGCTTCATTATTAAAAAATAGCAATGCCGACAAAGCCGAGATAGACGTTAAGCCGGGCGACCGTTTAAAAGCGGTGAATGGTGTTACTGTTGAGGAAAAGCAGGACAGGAACTTTTATTTTACCAAACCTTCGCTTGACAAGGAAGTGGAGCTGACCTTTGAGCGTGGCGGCAAGGATATTAAGGTGAAAATTCACCCGGAAGCAAGTCACGACCTGGTTGAGAACCTGTACGACGAATGGGTAGATAACAACCGTAAAGTGGTTACCGAAAAAAGCAATAACCGCATAGCTTATTCTTATATGAAAGATATGGGCTCGGGTTCATTGGAAACTTTTATGGAAGATATGGTGGATGATGCCTACAAAAAAGACGCGCTCATCCTCGATCTGCGATACAATACAGGGGGTAATGTGCATGATGCGGTATTAAAGTTTTTATCACAGCGCCCATACCTGCAATGGCAATATCGCGGCGGTCAAAAAAGCCCGCAGCCCAACTTTGCACCGGCAGCCAAACCGATCATCCTGTTAGTTAACGAGCAAACCTTGAGCGATGGCGAAATGACGGCCACCGGCTTTAAAGCCTTAGGACTTGGAAAGGTCATCGGTACGGAAACATACCGCTGGATCATATTTACCAGCGGCGCAGGCTTGGTTGACGGCTCGTTTTACCGTATACCTGCCTGGGGGTGCTTTACTTTGGATGGCAAGGATATTGAGAAAAACGGAGTAACGCCTGATATCTATGTTAAAACAGGATTTACCGATCGCCTTGAAAATAAAGACCCGCAATTAGACAGGGCTATTGAGGAGATCATGAAGCAATTGAAATAATTTTCCTGCAGAGGCGCAAAATATTGCGTCTCTGTTACTTTAATTTTACAATATGAATCGCTGCAAAAATTGTTTCTGAAGACACTAACAGGCATCATCACTCTTGCTGTGATTTATTTTCTTGTTATACCATTCGTTTCCCCAGATCTGGCTGTCTCTGTGGAACCGGGTTGGCATACAGCAGTTTACCCTCCCAGGTTTATTGCGATCAGTATCATTTATACGATTGCTCTTTTAGTGTTAGCCTACTTTGTTTTCAAATACCTTTTGAAGCTTTTAACCTTTATTTACTTAAAAGTGTTTTCTTTGCATCCTTAATGAGCAACGAACTCACCGATAAAGCATTTTGGGCCAATTACTGGGAAACGAAAAAGGGGTTAGCATTTACTGTGCCCCCTACCTATACTTTTCATAAATTGTTAAGGCAAGCCGTAAGCGAAAATAACGCCACCTCGGCTATCGAATTAGGTGGCTTTCCTGGGTATTATGCCATTTTCCTTAAAAAATATCTCGGCTTAAAAACAACGCTGTTTGATTTTTATGTTCACCAGCCTGTTTTGAAGGAAGTGTTGCAGGCTAATCAACTTGAGGAAAAAGATATTAAAGTAATTGAGGGCGACCTGTTCCAATATCAGCCTAAAGAGCAATACGACCTGGTACTTTCCTGCGGATTGATAGAGCATTTTAATGATACCAAAGATATTATTGCAAGGCACCTGCCATTCCTGAAACCGGGCGGCACTTTGTTTATCACCCTGCCCAATTTTACCGGGGTTAATGGCTGGGTACAACGCCAATACGACCCGGGCAATTATGAAAAGCACAACATCAGCAGTATGAACCCTCCATTGCTTGCCGAATATTGCAAGGAACTCGGCTTAAAGAATGTGGAAGCTTATTATTATGGCCGGTTTTCAATATGGCTGGAGAATAAAGCGCAACAAACAGGATTGGTAAAGGCCTTTATTAAAATGCTCTGGCTTACAGGTAAGATAGCGACCAGGATAATTCCCGTGGAGAGTAAGCGGCTTTCTCCGTATATTGTTCTCCAAGCAATTAAGTAAACTATGGCCGGAGGAATATCTCCATACCGAAAGGTAACTATACCACTTGAAGATTATAACCCCGATCATTACCTGACCCTATTGTACCAGGCTATGCTGAACCGTGATTGGGATATCGGTTATTTCGATCATGATGGTATTATAGCCTACACCCCTATTTCGTGGGCATCTTATTCTGAAGAAGTTTCGGCGCGTGTAATCGGCAACACAGTAGTTATTAAAAGCGAATGTGTTGGCTTCCAGGGTCTCTTTACCGATTATGGTAAAAACCAGAAAAATTTAAACCTGTTGTTAGGTGAGATCGAATATGCTGATTTTCACATGCAGGGTTTCCTGGAGGAAAATACCCGGGAACTGATGGATAGCGTACCTGAGAAACAATTCCTTAACCTCGATGACCCACCCATGGCCGGCAAGGAACAGTTGCACGGTTTCTTTTCCCCATTCATCCCGCGTAAAAAATATCTCATTACGCCCCTGCTCGTTATGATCAATATCGTGGTATTTATTGTTACCACCATATTAATAGCCAGGCGTAGCAGTGCATGGGATTATGACCCGGATAACCTGCGTAAAATATACCTGTCATTAGGTTTCAGCAATCGCCCTGCAGTGCTGAATGGGGAATATTGGCGATTATTGACCAATACGTTCCTCCATTTTTCTATTCTTCATGTGGTTTTGAATATGGTGATATTGGTTTATATCGGCTCATTGATCGAATCCAAATTAGGTAAATGGAATTTCCTGATGGTGTACCTATTTACAGGTATTATTGCCAGCATGGTGTCGGTAATATGGCACGACAATGAGATAGCCGCAGGGGCATCGGGTGCTATATTCGGCTTATTTGGGATATTGCTTGCCTTTTTGAGTACCACCTTTTATGAACGGAGCGCCCGTAAAGCTTTGTTGATAAGCACCGCGATAGTAGTTGCCTACAATATAATTCCCATAGGTGAAGGAATTGATCATGCCGCTCATTTCGGCGGTCTTATTTCAGGTTATGTATTTGGATGGATAACCTACCTGGGGCTCATCAACAAAAATCAGTTTATAAAAAGATGGGGGATGGCTTTGGTCGGTTGCATTATCGTTGTGGTATTTATTGCGTGTACTGTTAAACTTTCCACTCGCTATCAAACCAGGCAATATGCAGCCATCTCGCAAAAAATAACACAATTAACTACCGACATCAACGCGGATTTTTATACTAAAACCTTCGCCACTCACCAGGAAAAACTCGACAGTATTGAGCAAAGAGCGCTACCGAAGGCGCGGGCCCTTTATAAAATTGCGGGCCAATTGGATAAACTCAGCCTATCATCGCATCTGCACAATGAGGCTCATGCCCGCGCGCAACTGATCAGGTTAGAGTGCCAGCTGTTTCATTTTCTTTACCTTGAATTTAAAACTCAAAATAATGAGATGTACCGCTATCAAATTGAAAACATTACCGACTCGGTGAATAGCATACGGATAGCCTGGCACAACGACAATTGATACTGATCAGTTGACCTGCTTTTTAGAATACTTTGCCTGTAACTGCTTCATAAATCGCAGCCCCCTTTGCAGTAAACTTCCTTTACGGTTTTTGAGAAATTGCTTGATGGCCTGGTAAGCCTGCGGGTTCTCCTTTATTTCTGCCGGGAACTTCTTTACCGCTTTTTTGGCGATCTGCACCTGGTACGTTTTTTCGTTGTTGGAATGTACACCGCTGCCGTCATGGCCGATGTTGTGTACCAAAGAGTGTGACGGGTTTAAGGTAAGGCCATTTTTCAGGAAGATGGAGGCATACCACCGTATGGCCCACGAGTTGTTTTTGCCTGATTTAAACTGCTGCATCTGTTTCCAGAAATTCATGGTATCTTCAATAGAAAACCAATGGATCTTCTGCTTATCAAACTGCTGCATCAGCTTATCTATATCCGGTTCAAAATCCTTCCAGGCACGTGCCCAGGTAGCCCAACCCCAACTGGTGGCAGCACGGTAAAAGAAGGTTTCAGGCAGATTCTTATCCGGCAGATCATACATATAAGCGCCGATGTGCATCACCTGCTCTTCATTGGCATATTTATTTAGCGACTCATTAAAATATTGCAGGGTATAGGGCGATGATAACAGGTCATCCTCAAAAACGATCACTTTATCATATTCATTCACCAACTTGGTTACCCCGCTGATGATGGAATTGGCCAGGCCGAGATTTTCTTTCCTTTCAATTACTTTAACCGATTTAAAGCCTGTTACCTCCTTTATCAGTTGACGCACTTCCTCCACCTTATCTTTATCGCCATCGGTTTTCTGTCCGTCCGAGAAGATGTATAGACGTGATTCGTCCGCTAATAAATTCTTTTGCAAATAGCTGATGGTGCGGCGCGTATGTTCCGGTCGGTTATAAACAAATAAGGCTATCGGGGCCAGGTTCTGCATATAGGTAATTGATCAGAATATCTCCAGTTGATGATCGGCTTTTTTACAAAGCACCGTGTAGGCGCTGGCATGTTTTTCTTTCGCTTTCTTCCCTAAAACATTCACCATTGCATTTTTGATGGCATATTCAGCGTTGATCTTCAGATCGGTAATTAAGCTTTTAGGCTTTTTTTGGTTGACGTAGGTATTAAATTTGGTCACCTCCGGCTCTATCATCGAGGTCAGGTCAGCTTCGATCTCGAAACCTTCCGTCATCAATAAATACCGCAGCGAAGTTGGTGTGTACATGTTGATGTGCCCGTAAGCCAAAAAGTGTTTAATACGTTCATCAACGCCAGCTCTATAATCTTTAGGCACTTCGATCACACAATATTGCGCTACACGCTTTAATTCGCGCAGCAGCAAACGTTCATGCTCTACATGCTCCAGTACGTGCGAAAGAATGATAAGGTCGAAGCTATTATCGGCAAATGGCAATTTGTACCCATCAAATAATTGCACTGATTTCAGCCCGGCTATATTCCTTGTTTTAATATGCTCTACGCCGCTATCAGATATTTCGACCGCGTAGTATTCAGGCGCGAAATTCTGCTCAGCCAATAGCTTTAATATGCTGCCATCGCCCGCACCAACTTCCAGTACCTTTTTAAACGAATGACCCTTGCACACATCGATGATATGCTGCGCTTTGTATTTAGCGCCCATCATGCGCCAGGCTTCGTCGTGCTTTTGGTAAAACTCGTCGTAGGCGGTTTTAACGCTATCGGTAATGATCTGCTCTGCCATTATATTCCCAAACAATTATCGGCCTTGTAAAAAACAGAGGTCGATTTATTATAAAATAACCCCGGCGAAATACCGCTGAATAAAAGCTTCTTAAATCCTTGTCTTTTCAAAAACTCCATGCCCTCGTTGTAAAATTCTCTTTCGGTATCATCCAGCACCACAACCCCGTTTGGCGATAAAGCATTAACTGCTTGCTTGCAGCAATTTACCCTGTCGCGTCCGTCCACAATAATGATATCAAATTTTTCTTCCAGCTTAACCGGCATATGGCAATAATCTCCACCCCTTACCAACTCGCAAAATATCATTTCAGAGTTTTCAGGCTTTGATTTAACTATTTTATCGTACCACTCTTTATCGTGCTCAACAGAAACAACCAATCCTGCGTATTTCGCATAAAAAAAAGTAGAATTCCCCGAGCCAAACTCAAAAACGGTATGCTGCTTGGTTAACCTGCCTTTAATAAAATCAATAAAGGAGTAGGTAACCCAGGGTATCGGGTTGCCATCCTGGTCAACAGGCGATTTACTATCAAACGCCTTAAACCAGCCGATCTCATCAAGATAGCCCTTTTCATTAAATGATAATAATGAACGCAGCCTGGCGCGGTTTGACAGCACCAGCCGGGATAATTTTCCAAGTGTTTGAAGTGTACTCAACGTTTAATGATTTTTTGAACCAGCGAAATTAAGAATAATGACTTTAACATCAATAACCCCTGCTCGCGGGTTTTTGGTATAAATACAATAAAAAATGTGGCTATGCCATAAGCGGCTAAGGTAGCGTAAGCCGCACCCAGGATACCATATCGCGGCAGCAGGAATATATTCAGCACGATATTTACGATAGCGCCTACCCCGGTGCGAAGCATCGACATTTTGGTGTAGCCTTCGGCGATGAGATATTGCCCGCTGGCACTACCGAGGAATACAAATACCCCCGCCCATACATGCACCGCCAATACCGGGGAACCCGACCAAAACTCAGGATGACGGGCATAAGCAATGTGGTAGATAAATTTGGAAGCAAAGGTCATGAAGATAGCGATCGACATACTGATAACCACCATCAGGTCGTACATGTTTTGCAGGCGCTTTTTATATCGGTCAGCGTCCGTCCGTTTAGCATGCATAATAGCCGGGAAAACAGAGGTGACAATGGCCACCGGGATAAAATACCAGCTTTCGCTTAAGTTGGCTACGGTTGAATATATACCCAACTCGCTTGTTTTGAGGTAGATGGGGATCATCACCTGGTCTATCTTCATATACAGCGAAACCAGGATAGCCGAGAATGCCAATGGCCACGAATGTTTGAGCAAATAGCTTGCTGTAGATGACTCAAATTTCCATTTAGCAATGCGGTTGCCGCTATTAAGGTACGATATAATATAGCCTGCGGCGATCAATGCGGCATCAAATACCAGTGAATATACAAACCATATCAAAGGCAGCTTTAAAAGGATCAATATCAGCTTTACGATGGCCGATATGATATTACCGCTCACATTGATATACATGATCTTCTTCGCCTGCACATTAGCCTGGAAAAAGCTGTCGATAATATTCACCGCCTGTATAACCGCTGTAAAGGCTACAATAAACACATAATAAAAAGGTGTATCAAGCGGTTTCAGATGGTTGGCGATAGAATAAGCCACATACACCAGCGGGATAATAGCAAAGCCTGCAACCAGCCTCATCCAGAAGGAAGTACCTAATAAAGTATCTTTCTTTTCAGGATCATTCAATAATTCGCGGGTTACAAAGCCATCCAACCCTAAGGCGGCTATCGCTAAAAAGAATGCCATCAGGGCGGTAGGATAATTCAGGATGCCGAATTGTTTTGTACCGAGATAACTGGAAAGCGCGAAAGTATTGATGATGAATTTGATGGCCAGGCTACCCACACGTGCAGCCATTAACCAGCCCGTATTTTTCAAATACTTCTCGAATGATTGTTGGTCGAATCCTTTAATACCGGGTATACGCATGGGTTAGCAACAAATGTATTGTTTTTGGTTGATTTAGTTTATTGGTTGATTTAGTGAATAGTTAAGAAATGCTGTAAGGGCTTAATATAAAAAGAGCACCCTGTTGTTACAAGATGCTCTTTCTTTTTATCAATCTTAAGTTGGCTTATGAGGATAATTAACTTAATCAACTACTCTCTTAATCAACTCAATCAACCAAATTATTGATTTACAAACTTCTTAGCGTTTATCCTGCGTTCGTTCTCGTTCAGGAATATCTTACGCATGCGGATACTTTGTGGGGTAACCTCGATGTATTCATCAGCCTGTATGTATTCCATTGATTCTTCTAACGAGAATTTGATAGCCGGTGCAATCCTAACGTTGGTATCGCTACCTGATGCGCGCATGTTGGTTAACTGCTTGCCTTTGGTCAAGTTGATCACTAAATCGTTATCACGGATGTGCTCGCCTAAAACCTGTCCTTCATAAACATCAGTTCCCGGATCAATGTGGAAACGGCCACGGTCCTGCAATTTATCAATAGCGAAAGCAGTGGTTTTACCGGTATCCATAGATACCAATACCCCATTTAAACGACCGGGGATAGTACCTTTCCATGGCTCATAAGCTTTAAAGCGGTGTGCCATAATAGCCTCGCCACCTGTAGCAGTCAGCACGTTGTTACGTAAGCCGATGATGCCACGTGCAGGGATATCAAATTCCAAATGCTGTAGGTCGCCTTTTGGCTCCATAACCAACAGGTCACCTTTGCGCTGGGTTACCAGCTCAATTACTTTACCTGCAACTTCGCCCGGTACATCAACGATCAGGGTTTCAACCGGCTCGCATTTAACACCATCAATTTCTTTGATAATTACCTGCGGCTGGCCTACCTGTAACTCATATCCTTCGCGGCGCATGGTTTCAATCAACACAGATAAGTGCAGGATACCACGACCATATACCAAATATGAATCCGGCGATTCGGTTTCAACAACCTTCAGCGCCAGGTTTTTTTCCATCTCTTTATATAAACGATCACGTAAGTGGCGTGAGGTTACAAACTTGCCTTCCTTACCAAAAAACGGTGAAGTGTTAATGGTGAACAGCATATTCATGGTAGGCTCATCAATTTTGATAACGGCCAGTTGTTCCGGCTTTTCAAAATCAGCAATGGTATCGCCAATATCAAAACCTTCAATACCAACTACCGCGCAAATATCACCAGAGCTTACTGATGTAGTTTTCACTTTACCCAATCCTTCAAAAGTGTAAAGCTCTTTTATTCTTGATTTCTGGATAGTGCCATCGCGTTTTACCAGCGATACCGGCATGTTTTCCTTGATAGTACCACGGGCAACACGACCGATAGCGATACGACCTACGAAAGATGAATAATCTAACGAGGTGATCTGCATCTGCAAAGTACCTTCAGCAATTGGTGCCGGTGGAATATTCTCCAGGATAGCATCCATCAACGGGAAAATATCTTCAGTAGGAGTTTTCCAGTCAGTGCTCATCCAGCCTTGTTTTGACGAACCGTAGATCACCGGGAAATCCAGCTGATCTTCAGTAGCCTCCAAATTGAAGAATAATTCAAATATCTGCTCGTAAACTTCTTCCGGGCGGCAATTTTCTTTATCCACTTTGTTTACAACCACAATAGGTTTTAAGCCTAAAGCCAAAGCCTTTTGGGTTACAAAGCGGGTTTGGGGCATAGCGCCTTCAAATGCATCGCACAATAATAATACGCCATCAGCCATTTTCAATACACGCTCTACCTCACCGCCAAAATCGGCGTGACCAGGGGTATCGATAATGTTGATCTTAACATCTTTGTACATCACCGAAACGTTTTTTGATACGATGGTGATACCTCGCTCACGTTCCAGGTCGTTGTTATCCAATATCAATTCACCTGTTTCCTGTCCCTCGCGGAAAATGGCGCAACTATGTAATATCTTATCAACCAGGGTGGTTTTGCCGTGGTCAACGTGGGCGATGATCGCTATATTTCTTATTTTTTGCATAAAAATGCGGCTTCTAAATTTTGCGCAAAGATACGCTTAATATATGGAATTTGGAAGCAGTTTCGCCATATTAGCGCAATATTGATGTGGAGTTAACAATTGGGGATGATGTATTTGTGTGGGTAGCAGCGGAAAGTAACATTCCCCTCCCGGGAGGGGGCGCGCAGGCTGGTGAAGTGGCAGGGGTGGGTTTCTACGCCATGCAACCGCTGCATCTGTCTGAACCATGATTAAACAGATTGAAGGATTACCCTGATGCCGATTGTAAGCTTATGATGGATATGCTAAGTACGTGGGCGCCCGGGCGGGCTATCCACTCATACTGCGCAGGCCTTAGCCACAGGGCCGGTATCCGCTGCTATCCCTGGCGCGTTTATCTGAACCAGAATTCACAGAATTTTTAGAATTGATAGAATTCGGCGAATTCTTTAATTCTGCAAATTCAGGTTCTGACTATCCGTCCGTCCGTTCAGGAGTGTAACTATGCAGGCGGACGGCTTTCCTTTGAACCCTACTTATCACCTCGCATGCAAACTGGCAACACGATACAACTGCCATTTGCCATCTTTTAACCGCCATATCGCCACAAACCTGCCCGGGCCGGATGGCGTTTCGCTTTCCTGGTGATTGATGAACCGGTGATACCCGATCTCCACAGCGCCGAATCCTGCTATTTCATATACCTCAACGCTGCCCTTCACCAACACCCGGGTCACCTTGCCACAAATATTTGCTTTTATGGCAGCCAAGAAGTCTTTTTTTGAGGTCATCAGGCCACCTCTGTCGTGGTAAAACTCCATGCTATCCGCCAAAACTGCCGCTTGTGTAGCCATATCGCAATTGTTATAAGCGGTAAAATACACGCTATCCATGTGCATAATGGTATTGTACAACTCCTGCGACTGTGGCTTATAAGGAGGTATCTCGCTGCTTTGCGCAAATGCGCCCGCCGATGCCATCACTATCATTAATAAAGCTAATCCTGCTGATAATATAAATTTTTTCATGATCCTGTGTTTTTTACAACTGCCTTGCCAGTGCCGTGCCAATTAAATAATTTACTGATAGTCAAAAACTTAAAATAACTCAAAAATAAGCATGTTCGCAAATGATACAGGTTTTCGTACGCTTTTGGTACGATGGATATCTGTACCGTCCGTCCGTTAGGGAGTAAGGGTGCTTAGCGAACAGCCTATTGACATTTAATTTTTATTAGTAACTTTATTTACAACTAATTACCTGAATTACACCATCTATGGCAACTCCTGATCAACCCTGGAAAGCCTGGGAGAAGGTTAGCTTCCGGTTTTTCTTTTTGTTTTTGGGGCTAACGTCCTATTTGTGCTGGGATGTCACCATCTATATGATACATGGCACGCTTTACGGTACACAACTCGACCTCGGTGTATTGTACAGACCCATAGCAGCAACGCTGTTTTGGCTGGATAAACATATCTACCATGTCGGCTTCAACCCCGAAACGCAGGCGGGCTACCCCGGCGATAATCATTTTGGTGTGCTGTTTTACCTGGCTGTTTTTTCCGTTTCTGTAATAGCCGCTGCTGTATGGAGTTTTTTGGACCGTACAAGAAAGGATTATAATAAGCTGTCTTATTGGTTCAGGTTGTACCTAAGGTACGCCCTGGGCATTGTTATGTTCGGGTATGGCATCGACAAGTTAATACCTGTGCAGATGCGGCACCCAAGCGTAATGATGATGCTGACACCCTACGGCCATCTCGACCTGTTCTCTGTTTTGTGGAACGCCATGGGAGTGGCCCCCGGTTATGCGATATTCACGGGTGTGGCGGAAGTACTGGCCGCGCTGTTGTTGTTTTCACGCCGCACAGCGATAGCGGGCTACCTGCTCACGGCAGGGGTTATGGCCAATGTTGTTGCGCTCAACTTCTTCTATAATGTCACGGTTAAACTGTTTTCGACGCAGCTGCTGCTTTTCGCTTTGTTTTTACTCACCCCCTACCTGAAAAATATATTCCGGTTCTTTTTCTATAATGATGCCACGCCTTTTCCGCGGCGGCGTTATGCCTTTTATACCGGCTGGAAAAAATATGTGCTGATAACGGTGCTGATCGTTATTCCGCTTGCCGTACTGTCGATCAATACCACCGGAGTTGTTAACCGCTATAGCCGCAATAAAGCTGATATCGCCAAAGAAAAGGCCTATGATGTGGTCACCTTTATTGCCAAAGATACCCTGCCGCCGCTTACTACCGATACCCTGCGCTGGAAACGCTTTTTGTTGTTTAACCAATGGCACAGGGATTGCGCAGTGGTGATGAACATGAAAGATGAGCCGGATTGGTACCAATACGATATAGATACCGTTAAAAAAACGCTCACATTGTTCCAAACCCCCAATAAAATAACCTGGGAAGTACTGCATTACACCTACCCCTCAAAGGGCCATATGCAACTGACGGGTAATTGGAAAAGGCATGATATACAGGTAGCGCTAAAGGTGTACCCGGTTGACAGCATGTACCTTAACAAAGAGAAAATAAAAGTAATGAGGGATTGATAACCGGCAGGCAGTTTTAGTGAAAAGGGTGGCACACTGAGCCCCAGCATGACAACGCTCTTTTACTGTACCGTCCGTCCGTTCAGGAGTACAACTTATAAGGCGGACGCCTGCATGGGTTGCTAATTAATCCCAAATGCCGTTCTGCGCGGTAAATATCACGGGCTCGCCGCCGGTTACCATAATGGTATGCTCGTGCTGCGCGACAAAGCCACCTTTATTACCGCGCAGCGTCCACCCATCGGCTTGCGTATCGGCAATTGTCGACCGTGTTGAAATGAATGTCTCTATCGCTACTACTGAATTCTTTTTGAAGCGTGCAATGTTCCACCTGTCGCAATAATTGGCTATCTCGTGGGGTTCTTCGTGCAGGCTGCGACCGATGCCATGCCCTGTCAGGTTTTTTATTACTGTGTAGCCCGCTTTCCTGGCTTCGGTCTCGATCAACCTGCCTATCTCCGATATCCTGACACCACCTTTAATGTTGCTGATCGCCTTCTTCAATATTTCCTTTGATGTTTCTACCAGCCTGCCATGGCCGTGGATATCTTCGCCTAATATAAAGGAGCCGCCGTTATCGGCCCAATAGCCATTTAACTCTGCCGATACATCAATATTTACCAGGTCGCCTTCCTGCAGGATCTTACCTGCCGATGGTACGCCATGCGCGGCTACCTCATTAATGCTGATGCAGGTAAACCCAGGGAAATCATAGGTTAACTTCGGTGCGGAACGTGCGCCCATTTCTGCCAGCAATTGGCCACCGTATTCGTCAAGCTCTTTGGTTGAAATGCCCGGTTTGGCAAACTCACGCATCTTTTTAAGCGTGATGGCAACAGCATCACTTGCCTGCTGTATCCCGATTCTCTCGTCTTCGGTGGTTATCGACATGTTGAAGTTTTATCGCAGCAAAATTAACAATTAATGGGTTGATAACCTATTGGTATACTGTTCGTCCGTTGGGGAGTAAGTATGTAAGCGAACGGCATTCAAGATATCAATCGCAAAAAAAATAATCTTGTTCACTCCCAACCTTTTACCAAATATATTTACAGAATATTCTTTACAAATAAATATTTATCTGTATATTTGTAATGAACATCGCTCACAAGCGTTAAGGAGTTCAATCAAATTCCCGTCCGTCCTATAAGTTGTTACACTCCTGAACGGACGGACGGTACAACAGATCATCATCCACACAGGTCTTCAGTTAAAAAGAACCTGCCTGCCGAAAGGCAGGGATTAAAGTCTATTTATAGTATAAATGGCTATAGGGGAGGTATTTTCTTACGCTTTGCGAAGAAAGTTGATTGAGTTAAGTGGGTTGATTAAGTTGATTGAGTTACCATTTATTAACTTAATCAACCCAGTCCAACTTAATCAACCCAATCAACTAAAATCTGCTCTGCCAATACAACAAATGTAGTGGTATCCAGTCCGTACCGTTTTTTTGTGTTATACACCAAAACGGACGGACGGGATGAAGTGATTTATTTTCTTTGCTATGAATATTTCCCCCGTCAGCGGAACAGCTTCAGCAAAAAAGAATTCAGAACTGATGGGTAGCGGGTGGGAAAAAGGCATAGGAATTTTGCCATTACAGGTTAGTGGAGTGCCAGGGTAATACGGGCAAATTTCCAGTCTGCGGTTCTGAATTATTTGTGCGCAAAGGCCACAGCGCCCCGCCTGTGCGGCGGGCAAGGGCAAAGAAGCATTTCCGCTGACTTGATTTTTGGTTACTTGGTATCAAGACAAAGTAACAGCCCAGCGGCAACTGAGCGGCACGGAGGATGTCATTTACCGCAGAAACCCCTCCCTGCCACTACACCACCAACCGCACCCCTCCCCGAGGAGGGAATAAAAAAAACGGTGTTTGCCATAGATACTTACACAGGTACAGACGGACGGGAACTATCTACCAAACGCCCATACCAAAAACTTCGGCATGGCATCGGCCCAGGTAGCTACGTTGTGCGAACCGCCTACCACTTCCAGGTATTGGATATCGGCAGGGCGGGTATAGCCCTTGTGCTCCAGCTCTTTGATCACATCAACCGTATCATCAATGGAATCGATAATACCATTTTTATTACGGTCGGCAGTTTCATCTTTGGTACCGGTTTGCAGCCAGAATTTGAGGGCAGGCTTATCGGTGGTATTCCTGATGATATCATGCATGATGCGGTCGGCGTCGGTATAGCCTTTGTTCAGTTCCTTGCTTCTCCACCAGAAGGAGCCCGAGAATACACCCACTTTATCAAAATCCTGCGGGTTGTTCCAGGCGATATCCATAGCCGAAAGACCACCCAACGAGAATCCGGCGAAAGCCGTAATGTTAAAATCATCAATGCCGGTTTCTTTTTTTATAGCGGGCAATAATTCGGTAGTGATAAATTTGGTATAAGCCGCAGCTTTGGAGCCACGCAGCTTTGAGTCGGGCCTGTTGGCGGTGCCGTATTCCTGCAAACGCTCGTTGTTAGTGTGTATAGCCGCAACCAACACGGGCTTTATGCGATGGGTATTATACAGGCTCTCTAAAGTATCTTTCAGCCGCAGGTTTTCAACCTCCTGGCCATCGTTCAGCAGCATCAGGTTTAGCGGTTCAGGGGAATCGTAATCATCCGGCATCAGCAAAGTGATGATCACTTTTCTTTTCAGCAGGTCGGAGTTTATCGTAATTTCTTGTTCAGTTACATCCATTTTAGTCGTAATCCAGCTCGTGTACATCGTCAATCAAAAATATTATAAAGGGGGCAAAAATAGTTTTATCAATTTATTAAATTGCATTTACGGAATAAATTAACTGAATGTTGTCTTTTTAAATCAAAGCAGGTAACTTACAATCATAAAACCACAATAATTTTGACCGAAAAATATCACAAATGGTATTCGCAGAAGCTGGGGCTCGACGTGGAAATGCTGGTTTTCGGCGACCGCGGCTACCCGGTTATCTTATTCCCCACCTCGCAGGGGCGCTATTTCCAAAATAAAGACGAGGGATTGATCGATGCCGTAAGCTGGTTTGTGAACGAAGGATTGGTGAAGATCTACTGCCCGGATAGTTTCGACTGGCTCACCTGGTACAACAAAGGCGTGCACCCGGCCGAGCGTGCCCGCAACTATAATTTTTACGACCAGATGCTGTATGACGAGCTGGCCCCCTGGGCCATGCACGAAACCGGCGTGGGTAAAGTAGCTACCGCAGGGGCCAGTTTTGGCGGCTACCATGCGGCTAATTTTGGCTTTAAGCACCCCGATCGTACAGGGCATATCTTCAGCATGAGCGGGGCATTTGACATCAAGCAGTTTGTGGATGGCTATTATGATGACAACGTATTTTATAATAACCCGGTCGATTTTTTGCCGGGAAGCGATAGATGGGAGCTTTGGCAGATGAATATCATCTTAGGCACAGCCGAACACGACATCTGCCTGGAGGATAATAAAAGGATGTCAAACATATTGACACAAAAAAACATTAATCATTGGCTGGATGTGCGCCCATTTGCAACACACGACTGGCCAATATGGAGGGAGATGTTCCCGCATTACCTGTCAACTATTAAATAATTAGTGAATGAGTGAGTTAGTGAATGAGTGATTAATATTTGTTTAGGATTTAGAAATTAGAGTTTAGAATTTAAACATACACTACCATGAAAAAAATAGGCATTCTTTTTGGGCAGGAAAATTCATTTCCACAGGCTTTTGTTGACAGGATCAACCAAAAAGCAGAGAAAAATATAATGGCTGAATTTGTGCGCATCGATAAGGTGATGCAGGCTGAACCGATGGGCTACTCGGTCATAATCGACCGTATATCGCAGGATGTACCATTCTACCGTGCTGCGCTCAAAAACGCGGCTATGTGCGGCACAGCGGTGATCAATAACCCTTTCTGGTGGAGCGCCGATGAAAAGTTTTTCAATAATGCACTTGCTGTGAAAATTGGCGTGCCGGTACCAAAAACCGTTATCCTGCCATCAAAGGAATTGCCTGATGATACCACTGAAAAATCATTTCGCAACCTGGCTTACCCGCTGGATTGGGAAGGTATATTTAACTATGTGGGTTTCCCGGCTTACATGAAGCCTTTCGATGGCGGGGGCTGGAAAGAGGTTTACCAGATCACCAGTCTTGACGATCTATGGGCCAAATACGACCAAACCAAGCAGTACGTGATGATGTTGCAGGAGGAAATTATTTTTGAAGACTATTTCCGCTGCTATTGCATAGGCGGCAAGCATGTACGCATAATGCAGTACGAGCCACGCAACCCGCACCACCTGCGTTATGAGCATGGCAAGGCACCTGCTGCCAAGAAGTTGTTGGAAACCGTGAAGGATTATGTGATCAAGCTGAATAAATATTTGGGTTATGATTTTAATACGGTGGAGTTTGCCATCCGCAACGGGGTACCTTATGCCATTGATTTTTGCAACCCTGCCCCTGATGCCGAAGTAACCAGTGTTGGCCAGGAAAACTTTGAATGGGTGGTTGAAACCGCGTCCGACTATGCCATTGAGCGTGCTAAGAAGCAGAAGGACGGACAAGACAACCTAACCTGGGGCGAGTATGTAAAGACCGGTGCGGCTGGTCAGCATCTTTTATCATCAGAAAAGAAAATAGAAAAGAAGGCAGCTAAAAAGGATGTGGAAGTAGGAACTATCGCCCATGAAATCACTTCGGAAGGAACAATAAAAAAAACCGTTGCTAAGAAAGCTGTTGCTAAAAAGGCGGTGAAAAAATAACGTACCGTCATCCCGAATTTATTTCGGGATCTCACTTGTTAAGTAGCCAGCATGATGGTTACTCATCCTGTGGATGCTGAAATAAATTCAGCATGACCTCTAATAAGTAAAACCTTGATCAATTATGAATGAGTTTACCTTAGGTGTAGAAGAAGAATTTATGGTGATTGACCCTGTAAGCAGGGAGCTGAAATCGCATGAGCAAAAAATTGTTGAAAGCGCGCAAAAGATACACGAGGACCAGGTAAAAGCCGAAATGCACCAGGCCGTAGTGGAGGTGGGCACGCACATCTGCCGCAATACCGGCGAGGCCCGTGCTGAGGTAACCAAGCTGCGGTCGACCGTTTCACAATTAGCGGGGGATCTGGGCCTGCGCATAGGCGCTGCGGGTACGCATCCATTCTCGCACTGGCAACACCAGTTGATCACGGATCACCCCCGTTATTTCGAGATCGTGGATGAGTTGCAGGAAGCGGCGCGCTCAAACCTGATCTTTGGTTTGCATGTGCATGTAGGCATCCAGTCGCGCAATATGGCGATACACATTGCCAACCAGGCGCGTTATTTTTTACCACATGTGTACGCCTTATCTACCAACTCTCCCTTTTGGGAAGGGCGAAATACCGGGTATAAATCGTTCAGAACCAAGGTTTTTGACAAATTCCCGCGTACAGGCATCCCCGATTATTTTAACAGCATCGAAGATTATGACAACTATGTAAAGCTGCTGGTGAAAACCAATTGCATTGATAATGCCAAAAAGATATGGTGGGATATCCGTGTTCATCCATTCTTTGAGACCATCGAGTTCAGGATATGCGATTGCCCTATGCTGGTGGATGAAACCATGACGTTTACCGCCTTGTTCCAGGCTATTTGTGCGAAGCTGTATAAACTCAGGCTGCAAAATATGGAGTTCATCACCTATAACCGTGCCCTCATTAACGAAAATAAATGGCGTGCTGCACGTTATGGCATTGATGGTAAAATGATAGATTTTGGCAAGGAAACAGAAGTGAATACACGGGCACTGATACTGGAGCTATTAGATTTTGTAGATGATGTGGTAGATGAGTTAGGCTGCCGCGAAGACCTGCAATACGTGCACAAAATATTAGAACACGGTACCGGTGCAGACAGACAGTTAGCAGTTTACCAACAAAATAATAACTTTGCAGACGTGGTGGATTATATCACCTCGCAAACGTTAAAAGGGATTTGAGCAGAATGACAATTACAGATAAACCGGAAATAAAAGTTGCCATATTGGACCTGTATGATGGCATACCTAATGAGGGTATGCGTGGTTTCCAGGATATATTGAAGCTATACAAAGCGAAGAACCAGTTAAACCTGAACTTCGAGATATTTGACGTACGCAAGAAATGCCAGGTACCTGACTATGAGGATTTTGATATTTACATAGCCAGTGGTGGTCCCGGTAGCCCTTTGGATACAGAAGGTACCGAGTGGGAAAAGAAATTTTTTAACCTGATAGATAAACTGGAGGATCATAACCTATCCAATCATCCGCAGAAGAAGCATGCATTTTTTGTGTGCCATTCTTTCCAGCTGATGTGCCGTAAATATGGTTTGGGTGATATCAACATGCGGAGGTCACCGTCCTTTGGTGTTCTGCCGGTACACTTAACCCGGGTAGGACGGACGGATCAGGTATTTGATGGAATGGCTGACCCATTCTACACGGTTGATTCTCGCAGCTGGCAGGTGATCAATCCAAACGAAAAAAGGTTTGTTGAACTGGGCATGCAATTACTTGCTATTGAAAAGGAGCGCCCTTATGTTGATCTGCCACGGGCAATGATGGCTATCCGCTTCAATGAATATTTTATTTCGACACAGTTCCATCCCGAGGCTGATGCCATCGGTATGCAGGCTTATTTAGGGCGTGAAGAAAAGAAAATGGAAGTGGTAAATGAGCATGGCCTGGATAAATACAACGAAATGCTGGAGCGGCTGGAAGATCCTGATAAAATAATGCATACGCAAAGCACCATTATTCCAAACTTTTTGGACCAGGCGGTTTTGAGTTTGCAGGAGGTGTAAGATTTTCTCTACTTGTCATTCTGAGCGTAGCGAAGAATCTCCTGCGGCAGGTAATCAACAAGCAAGGCGGAGAAGATGCTTCACTATGTTCAGCATGACAAACTTGTTAAATAATAACATTACCTATGGACCCATCTGCCAGGAAAACCTTTAACGATAATTTTACTTCAGAAAAGTATAAGCAGTTCCTACAACTGCTGAATAAGGGTTTAAAAGATCCTATCGCTTTCCGTGTGGCGGAAACCCCGGTATTTCTGACCGACGATTTTCGCGATAAATTACTGGCGGCAGGTGAAGATATCATCAATGTAATACTGCAACCTGATTTTAAACAACTCACCGAGAGGGCCATCCCCGAAAAATGGCGCGTAGCTAAGGAGAATGACCACCCCCATTTCTTAGCGCTTGATTTTGGCGTATGTAAAGATGAGCATGGAAACATTGTTCCTAAACTTATTGAGTTGCAGGGCTTTCCATCCCTGTATGGTTTCCAGGTTCATTTAGGCGATAGTTTCAGGCATGTTTTTGACATCGCCGAAGATTGGTCCATCTACTTTAATAATTTAGATGAAGCAGGATATATTGATCTACTGAAGAAAACCATCATCGGCCCTTATCAGCCTGTTGAAGTAGTATTGATGGATGTAAATGCTCCCGAGCAAAAGACAGCCGTTGATTTTTATCAGACCCAAAAATACATCGGTACGCCGGTAGTTTCATTAAGCGATCTGATTGAACAAAACGGGAAACTATTTTATGAAGATAAGGGATCGTTTAAGCGCATCAAACGGATATACAACCGCCTGATATTTGATGAGATAGAGGGCGACCCTGATATTTTCAATAAAGTGGTTGATATCAGGAAAGCTTTTGATGTGGAATGGATCACGCACCCCAACTGGTTCTATCGCGTCAGCAAATTTACCATGCCTTTTTTGAGCGGGGATTATGTACCCAAAACCATGTTCTTGCACGAAGTGCATACTATAACGGACGGACTGGAACATTATGTGCTGAAACCATTATTCTCATTTGCCGGGCAGGGGGTGATCATTGATGTAACCCAACAGGATATCGATAACATCAAAGACCCAGAAAATTGGATATTGCAGGAAAAAGTAAACTATGAACCCGTTGTACAGGCGCCTGATGGTGGTGTAAAGGTGGAGATACGCCTGCTATATCTTTGGCCCGATGGTGACAGCAAACCGACGCTCGCTATTAACCTGGCGCGCTTAAGTCGTGGAAAGATGATCGGCGTACGTTATAACAAAGATTTTGACTGGGTTGGGGGCACCATAGCTTTCATGCGAAAGTAAAACCTTATACTAATCCGCTTGTATATTCGTATATAGATGTGAAAATGTATTAAATTTGTGACATGAATATCCAGTTGATCATAGTAGGGTTGCTTTTTGCCGGTGCGGTTTTTTATGTAAGCAGGTTGGTTTACAAAACCTTCACTGCTAAAAAGGGCTGTGGCACTAATTGTAAATGCGGGGTAGATTTTTCAACTATTGATTCGCCTAAAACAGATAAATAGCACTTATCACTATTTCAAACCAATTATATTTTTATAAA
>Ga0206976_1051_pt1 | contig 32674 bp, 6 predicted proteins | sample Alteio_BWOrgHeat_82_FD_152926 | JGI IMG/M metagenome (GOLD analysis project Ga0206976, IMG submission 152926) | Enriched cells from forest soil in Barre Woods Harvard Forest LTER site, Petersham, Massachusetts, United States -... | ecosystem: Environmental > Terrestrial > Soil > Temperate forest > O... | reverse complement strand
GGGAATGCTGTCTCCCTCCGGTCAGTGCCGATCATTTTCTAGTGGTGCGGATGGATTTGTACGAGGTGAAGGTTGCGGGGTGTTGTTGTTGAAGCGGTTGAGGGAGGCGCGGGCATCGGGAGACCGGATATTGGGATTGATTGTAGGTTCAGCGGTGAATCAGGACGGAGCGTCGAGCGGCTTGACGGTACCGAACGGATTGGCGCAGCAGTCTTTGCTTCGTGCGGCTCACCGTCGAGCGGGGATCGAAGCCTGGCAGGTGGGGTATGTGGAGGCGCACGGAACGGGAACGGCGCTGGGCGACCCGATCGAAGCCGAAGCGCTGGGTGCGGTGTTTGGGGAGCGGGGCGAAGGTGGGAGCAAGCTTCTGATTGGCTCGGTGAAGACCAACGTGGGTCATTTGGAGTCTGCGGCAGGAGTGGCGGGTCTGATCAAGGTGGTGCTGGGCTTGCAGCACGGAGTGATCCCCGGTCAGCTGCACTGGAGCGGTCCGAGCGAGCACGTTCGTTGGAGCGAGTTGCCGCTGGAGGTGGTGACGGAGTCGCGGGAGTGGGAGCCGATTGGTGGTCGTCGGATTGGCGGGGTGAGTTCGTTTGGTTTCAGCGGTACCAACGCGCACGTGGTGGTGGAGAGCTGGGAAGAGGATGGTGCCTGGGAGTCGGAGTCCGAACCGCGGGAAGAGGTACTGGTAGTCACGGGGCGGACGGAAGCGGCGCTGCGGGAGCTGGCGGGGCGGTACGCGACGTTTCTGGAGGCGAGCGGGTCGGGGTGGAGTGAGATCTGCTGGACGGCGGCGGTGGGGCGGGCGGTGTTTGGCGAACGCCTGGCGGTGGTGGCGCGGGGCAAGGCGGAAGCAGCGGAGAAGCTGCGGGAGTGGCTGCGCGGAGACAGCGCGGCTGGAGTTCACGGTGGTCATGTGAGTGTGGGGCGACGTTCTGCGGGTGCGGTTCTGGGCAGGGCAGCGTCAGCCGCGGAAGTAGCTGCGGGTTTTGTGCAGGGGGAGTCGATTGACTGGTCGGAGCGCAAGGGAGATCGGAAGCTGCGTCGTGTGAGTCTGCCGACGTATGCGTTCCAACGGGAGCGCTACTGGATCGAGAGCGGCGCGGTGCCAGTCGAGTGGGAGCGCGGGGAGCGTACGGGTCGCGGTCTTCTGGGCAGCCGGTTGCGAACTGCCGGAGTTGCCGGGCAGTACGAGACGCAGCTGCGCGAGGCGAGCTGGATCGGCGAGCACCGCGTGGGTGGCCGTGCGGTGCTTCCGGCGACCGGGCATGTGGAGCTGATGCTGGAGGCGGGAGCGGAAGTACTGGGATCGGGCTGTGAGTTGGAGGATGTGGTGTTCGAGGCTCCGCTGACGATCGCGGGAGAGCGCCGTGTGCAGACGGTGGTGGAGCAGGCGACAGGCGATCGGAGCCGGGTGCGGGTGTATGCCGAGCAGGCGGGCGGAGAGTGGGAGCGTGTGTCGGAGGGCTGGCTGCGGCGGGGTGCGAGCCAGCTTCCGGAGCCGGTGCCGGTGGAGGAGATGCAGGGGCGTCTGGAATCGGTAGCGGATGTGGAGAGGTTCTACGCGGAGCTGGGCGGGCGTGGGCTGGAGTTCGGGGATCGGTTTCGCGGCCTGCAGCGGGCGTGGATGGGCGGTGGCGAGGCGCTGGGAGAGATCACGGCGCCTGCGATGGAAACAGAGGGATGGGAGCTGGCGCCGTGGTGGCTGGACGCGTGCTTGCAGGTGGCGGGTCTGGCGGTCGATCGAGAGGCGGAGCGCGATGGAGCCGCCCAGCGGGAGCTGTATCTGCCGCAGAGTGTTGCGCGGTTGGAGGTCTACGGACATCCGGGCGAGCGCAGCTGGAGCCACGTCACGCTGCGCCGGCTGGATGCCGACACCCTGTCGGCCAACCTCACCGTCACCGACTCCCTCGGCGCTCCACTGCTCCGCTTCTCCAACCTCCGCTTCCGTAAATACTCACCAGATAAAAAAAGGCTGGCTATTTACGGCATCGATTGGATCGAAGCACAAAATGTAACAGAAGCAGTGCCGTGTAAAGGACATTGGGTAATCGTATCCGGAGACGAGTTTGGTGCAGCAGTGTGCAGACAGCTCGAGAAAAGAGGCGCAGGCTGCTCCTTGCTGTCACCTCAGAACGTCAGCGAGGTAAGCGGATGTCGTGACGTTCTGCGCAATATCGTCAGCATGCACGGAGAAATCGAAGTCGTGCTGGATCTGCGTTTAGCCGGAGCAGTGGACCTTACCCTGCTGGAATCAGAAAGCGATGAACGGCATAATCCGCTGGCGCTTGATGGTTGCCTTTCTCTGCTTCAGGCTCTTCTCCTGGAACAGGTCCATCCCACGCGAGGCGTGAGGCTGATTACACGAGAAGCACGGGAAACAGGAGATCTCTCGGTGTCGGTAGGAGGGTGTGCCGTCCAGGCACTGCGACGTACCGCCGTGCTGGAGTTTCCAGAACTCGCGATACAGCATCTCGACCTCGACCATCAAACACAGGCCATTGACCTACTGCACGCTCTAACCCTGGTGAATGATCTCGAGGTCATATTGCGTCGCGATCGCTTGTTCGTCCCCCGGCTCAGAGAGCGAGTCGCACCTTCTTTGTCGGACGAAAAGAACGTTGAACTTGTTCCTGCGGAGAGCGGTCTAATCGAAGACCTCAGGATTATTTCCACGGAACGCCAGGCGCCAAAGGACAACGAGGTGGAAATTGCAGTCCATGCCCACGGTATAAATTTTCGCGACGTTATGAATTCGCTGGGAATGTTGCCCGGGACGTTGCAGCGATTGGGAGGCGAGTGCGCGGGAGTTGTAGTGAATGCCGGATCATTGAGCGGAGTTAGGCCTGGCGCGCGTGTCCTTGCCTTTGCGCCGGCAAGCTTCAAGCAATTCGTAACAGTGCGAAGTTCGAATGTTATGGAAGTTCCCAAGGGTCTGAGCATGGAGCGGGCGGCGGCGTTGCCGGTGGTGTACCTCACGGCACTCTACGGGCTGGATCGCCTTGCGAATCTGCAACGAGGCGATAGAGTACTGATTCATTCCGCCGCAGGAGGCTTGGGATTAGCTGCCATCAACGTAGCCAAGGCACGGGGCGCGGAGATATACGCGACGGCAGGGAACGAGGAAAAGCGCGCCTACCTGCGGTCGCTCGGAGTTCAATATGTATTGCCTTCGCGTACAGAGGAGTTTGCCGATGAAGTGATGCGTCTGACTAACGGGCTCGGCATAGACATTGTTTTGAATTCGCTGACGGGAGTTCTGGCGGAGAAGACGCTGTCGATCGTATCGAAGGGCGGCTGCTTTCTGGAGGTCGGTAAGCGAAACACTCTTGCGGCTGATGTAGTTAGGCGCGTACGTCCGGACGTTCGTCATTTCGTCTATGACTTCGGACAGGTGGCAGCGGCCGATCCTTCTCTGGTTCCAGCTTTGTTCCAAAAAATGTTGGAATCGATGACGACAGGAGAAATGTCGCCGCTACCTGTGACAGCGTTCAGCGATCCCAAAGAAGCTCTTCGTTATATGGCACAGGCTCGCCACATAGGGAAAGTGGTTGTCTTGCGAGGAGATAGAGCCGACACAACCGGCCCGCTGAGACTAAATCGTGATGCCACCTATCTGATCACGGGCGGGTACGGTGCCCTCGGGTTGCTCTTTGCGGAAATGCTGCTAGATCGTGGTGCACATCATCTCGTCTTAATCGGGCGAAACGACCCAAGCGCAATTGGACGGGAAGCGGTGGAGCGAATGCGGGCCTGCGGTGCGGATGTCACGTTAGTTAGAGCTGATGTGAGTGACCGAGGTGCGATGGGATGTGTCTTTCAAAATATTCCGGCTTCGAAGCCTCTCAAGGGAGTGTTGCATGCTGCAGGCGTGCTCGAAGATCACAGTCTGCTGGAACAGAATCCCGCCACTCTTTGTAAGGTTATGCAGCCGAAATGGCTGGGAGCGTGGAATCTGCACAGGCTGACGAGTCATTACGACCTCGACTTCTTCGTACTGTTCTCTTCAGCCGCTGTGACCCTGGGATCGCCCGGCCAGACAAACTATGCCATTGCGAATGCAATGCTAGATGCGCTGGCGACCTATCGGCGCAGTCTCGACCTGCCGGCGCTGAGTATCCAATGGGGCCCGTGGCGCTCTGCGGGAATGACCGAGAAGCTTAAGACCGAGCCATCGGATATTGGATTGGGACACATTGAGCCTGCCGACGGTTTGGCCGCGCTGGAGACAATGCTTACCAGTGAAGAAACAGTTGCCGCGGTATTACCCGTTCTTTCATGGAAGAGACTCATTAATACCAGGCCCGCGGGCACGTCAGCTTTGTTCAGCACGTTGGCGGAAACAGATAACCACACGCCAAAGGCAGATATAGAGGACAATCATCAGGACCTCTGCCAGGCTCTGCTGAGTGCGGCTGCCGAAGAGCGCCGCGCAATGCTGATGGAACATTTGCGGCAGCAAACCGTGCAGATCCTGTCGCTCCCCCCCCAGGTCAAGATCGATCACGATGAGGCCCTCCACGACCTGGGATTGGATTCGCTGATGGCGGTCGAATTGCGGAACGCCTTGATGACGTCCTTGCGCCGGCAACTATCTCCGACAATGGTGTTGGATTATCCGACATTGCGCACGCTGACAGATTTCTTGCTGGCTGAGATCTCAGAAGGTCGGAAACCCTCGAATGCCGCAGACAGAGTCTCGGAGGATATAAGCGCGATGAGCGACTCTGAGGCAGAAACCTTATTGCTGGCGGAACTTGGAGAACGAGGCTATGGCGCAGGCCAATAATTCATTGCCATCGGCAGGACAGGGAGTGGATGAACTCTCGTCGGTCAAGCGTGCGCTCGTTGAGATCCGGAGGCTATGCGCAGAACTGGATGCATCCCGGCGCGGTCACGCTGAGCCGGTGGCCATCATAGGAATGGCGGTGCGTCTGCCGGGCGGAGTGACGAGTCCCGAACGCTTCTGGAAGGCGTTAGCCGAGGGAGAGGATCTCGTCACCACCATACCAGCGGAACGATGGGATGCTCGCGCATATTGGAGCTCGGACGCACAACTGCCGGGTACCATGTACGACATTCACGGAGGCTTCTTATCCGATATCGATGCCTTTGACGCCGACTTCTTTGGAATCCATTCGCGCGAGGCGGCGAGCATGGATCCGCAGCAGCGCATTTTGCTGGAACTGACATGGGAAGCCCTAGAACGGGCGATGATCGATCCTCACAGCCTTATGAATACGCAGACGGGAATCTATCTCGGACTTAGTAACACCGACTACGCTCGGCTGCTCACCGAACACGCGGCAGAAATCGACGGCTACACAGGGGTGGGAGCGGCAGCCAGCATCGCAGCAGGGCGCATTGCCTATTTTCTGGGAACTCGCGGTCCGGCGATGGTCGTCGACACGGCCTGCTCCTCCTCGTTGGTGGCTGTGCATCAGGCTGTTCAAAGTCTTCGGCGAGGAGAAACGGAGCTCGCGATTGTGGGGGCGGCGAATCTGATTCTGTCTCCGGATATGAATATCTGTTTTTCCCGGACCGGGATGGTGTCTCCGCAGGGGCGCTGCAAGACGTTCGATGCGTCTGCGGACGGCTACGTACGCGCCGAGGGCTGCTGTGTCATCGTTATGAAACGTCTGGCAGATGCAGTTCGCGATGGCGATCGGGTTATGGCGAGTGTTCGCGGTACGGCTGTGAATCAAGACGGACGCAGCGCAGGAATTACAGCCCCCAACGGCCCTGCTCAGGAAGCGGTGATGAGGGCGGCCCTTCGTGATGCGGAATTGGAACCTGATGCGGTCGACTACATTGAGGCGCACGGCACTGGAACGCCACTCGGCGATCCGATGGAGGTCCAGGCAATTGGAACCGTTTATGGATCGGGGCGAAGCTCGGACTCTCCGCTCAGTATTGGATCCGTGAAGACGAACCTGGGGCACACCGAGGCCGCTGCCGGTTTGACGGGTCTGGTCAAAGTTGTCTTGATGATGCAGCCGACCGGAGGAATTGCGCCGCATCTTCACTTCAAACAACCGAGCCCGCAGATTGACTGGCAGCGCTGTCACGTCGAGGTGCCTCAGCGGCTGATTCCATGGAGCCGGAATGGTGCTATTCGATATGCGGGAGTCAGTTCATTCGGTTTCAGCGGAACGAATGCGCACCTCATTTTGAGTTCGATTGAAGATCCGGCTGCAGCCGACGAAACAAGGCCCGAAGTTGCCCCTTGTCCTCCGGGAGAATCGTTACTGTGTTTTTCTGCAGAGAACGAAGAGTCATTAGGTGTTCTTGCCGAGCGATATATCGGATTCTTGCGACAGAATAAGAACAGGTTCGCAGATATATGTCTCGCAGCCGCGACCGGTCGTGCGAAGCTTCCGCACCGTCTCGCACTTAGGACAAATAATTCAGAGAATGCCGCACAAATGCTTGAACAATGGCTATCCGGACATCCGGTTGTGGGATTAATGACGGGTGCGCCGGACAGACCCGGACAAATGGCACCGTCGATGGAAAAGGACGCAGTGCTGGAACAGATTCAGAAAGAATTCGTAGAGGGCGGACCATTGAGCCATGTTGGGTGGGCATCATCCGATGCGGTGCGCAGGGTCGATCTGCCGATATATCCGTTTCAGCGCACGCGCTTTTGGTTCGGTGCTCCACCACGCTTGAAGCGCCAACGTCAGTTCGAAGCCGCCTGGCAAGCCTTGCGAACGGAAGCGGAACGGCAAAGCCAGCAAGGTCCGCTTGGTTGGAGTCCCGCCGGTTACGCCGAGAGATGGAGGGCATTGGAACGGCTGACGCGAGGTCATGCGCAAAATGTGCTGGTCGCTGCGGGCGCTTTCGCCGACGGAATGTCATTGACTGCTCATGAAGTGCTCCAGCGGTGTGGCTTTCAGCCCATCTATCTCAACCTGGTGCGGCGCTGGTTGTATGGTCTCGTCGCAGCGGGCACGCTCGTCCAGACAGATGGAACCTTTCGGTCGGTTGGGGCTCTTCAGCCGGTGCCCCTTGCACCTTATTGGGAGGATGTGTCGCGATTGTTGGTTGACGATCCTGGCGCTCTGGCTTATTTACGCCACTGCGGAATGCTACTCGGCGATGTCTTGGCGGGGCGTAAGAACGCCCTGGAAACTCTATTCCCGGATGGTTCGTTTGCTTTGGCCGAGGGCCTCTACGAAAGCAGCGTCGAGGCGAGATACTTCAACCCCATCGTCGCTTCCGCTCTTCGGGCAATAGCTCACGGGATGGGAAAGCCGCGTAGTGTGCGCATTCTCGAACTCGGTGGCGGCACCGGAGGAACCACTTCGGCGGTACTCCCCTTGCTGCCCGCTCGGCATGTGGAGTACTGGTTCACCGACGTCTCTGAGCTTTTCCTCAGCAGAGCACGACGAAAGTTCGGGGAATACAGCTATGTCCATTACGCACGCCTCGACATCGATCGCCCGATCGAAGAGCAGGGTTTCGCGCCTGGCATGTTCGATGCCGTGGTGGCCGCGAATGTCGTCCACGCGGCGCGCAATCTTGACTCGACTCTCCACCGGATCAAAGCTCTGCTGTCGGCAGACGGCATGCTGGTTTTGTTGGAGACCACGCACCATCACTCATGGTTCGACATGTCTACGGGGCTGATCGAAGGCTGGCAACACTTCGAGGATTCTGATAGGCGAGAACATCCGCTACTTACCCCCGAGCACTGGCGCGGTGTTTTGGAGCGCACGGGATTCGAGGACATGATGGAGCTTCCGGCTTCCGGATCGCCAGCTGTGACTCTCGGACAGCACGTTCTGCTGGCCAGGTGCAGAAGGAGCCCCGAAATCCAGTCTCAGGGCGAGACGGGGTCGAAGGCTTCCGCAGTGCAGCAACAGGTGCGACAGGCGATGCTGCAGGCCTCTCTACGGGAAGACAGGCAAAGCGCTTTGGCGGAGGAGTTGCTGTCTCTTCCTCAGGAAAAATGTGAACAGCAAGTCTCCCAGCTAGTAAGAGAGACGATGTGCGTTGTCTTTCAACTGGATATTCGCCCAGAGAACCTGACTGATCGGGATCGTCTAAGCGATCTTGGAATGGATTCTCTGATTGCTCTTGAATTGCGTGGTGAATTGTCGAAGAAACTGGGGTTGGGAACGAGAATTCCCTCGACTATTGCCTTCGATACAGGAACAGTCGGAGAGTTGGTGCGTGCGTTAGCGGCGCTGTTGGTGTCACAAACGGGAAAGCCGTTGTCGTTGAAAGCTTCTGGGGAACAGCCCGCTAGTTTTTTGAAAACTGAGCGGGGATATGTAACAGCCGAGCAACTGCAAACGATGTCTGAGGAAGACGTGGAAAGACTTCTGACAGAACGGCTAAGCAGATGATGAGCGAAGCCGCAAAATTCGACGACAGCAATACATCGCTCTCTCCTTTGAAGCGAGCGTTTCTCGCTCTGGAACGCGCAGAGGCCCGCATTCAGGAATTAGAAGGCGGTCGGGCGGAGCCGATTGCCATTGTGGGGATGGCTTGCCGTATTCCTGGCGATGAAGATGGGATCGATGGCTATTGGCGGCTCCTGGAAGCACAGCGGTCGGCGGTAGGTGACGGGGTAGAGAGGCGCTTCTCTGGCTTGTTACGCGACAACCAGTTGCCCCAGGCGGCGCGCTGGGCAGCGCTGCTGAAGCGTGTAGATCTCTTTGATCCGAGGCATTTTGGGATTTCTCCTCGTGAAGCCGTCGGAATGGATCCGCAACAGCGGCTTCTGCTGGAAGCGAGCTGGGAGGCGCTGGAGAGCGCGGGCATCGATCCGTTCTCGGTCTATCAGTCATCTACCGGGGTTTACTTAGGCATCTCCTCGCATGATTATGCCCAGTTGCAGTTACGGGCTGACGGAATCGAAAAGATCGATCCTCACTTTGCTTCGGGTGCTGCGCAGAGTGTTGCCGCAGGGCGCATCTCCTATGTCTTAGGGTTGAACGGTCCATCTCTGGCGATTGACACGGCATGCTCCTCGTCTTTGGTAGCCGTGCATCTGGCGTGCGAAGCTCTGCGTCGTGGCGAGTGCAATGCAGCACTTGCCGGAGGCGTCAACCTTATCCTTTCCCCCGAGCCATCCGTCGCGTTCGCACAAGCGGGAATGCTGTCTCCCTCCGGTCAGTGCCGATCATTTTCTAGTGGTGCGGATGGATTTGTACGAGGTGAAGGTTGCGGGGTGTTGTTGTTGAAGCGGTTGAGGGAGGCGCGGGCATCGGGAGACCGGATATTGGGATTGATTGTAGGTTCAGCGGTGAATCAGGACGGAGCGTCGAGCGGCTTGACGGTACCGAACGGATTGGCGCAGCAGTCTTTGCTTCGTGCGGCTCACCGTCGAGCGGGGATCGAAGCCTGGCAGGTGGGGTATGTGGAGGCGCACGGAACGGGAACGGCGCTGGGCGACCCGATCGAAGCCGAAGCGCTGGGTGCGGTGTTTGGGGAGCGGGGCGAAGGTGGGAGCAAGCTTCTGATTGGCTCGGTGAAGACCAACGTGGGTCATTTGGAGTCTGCGGCAGGAGTGGCGGGTCTGATCAAGGTGGTGCTGGGCTTGCAGCACGGAGTGATCCCCGGTCAGCTGCACTGGAGCGGTCCGAGCGAGCACGTTCGTTGGAGCGAGTTGCCGCTGGAGGTGGTGACGGAGTCGCGGGAGTGGGAGCCGATTGGTGGTCGTCGGATTGGCGGGGTGAGTTCGTTTGGTTTCAGCGGTACCAACGCGCACGTGGTGGTGGAGAGCTGGGAAGAGGATGGTGCCTGGGAGTCGGAGTCCGAACCGCGGGAAGAGGTACTGGTAGTCACGGGGCGGACGGAAGCGGCGCTGCGGGAGCTGGCGGGGCGGTACGCGACGTTTCTGGAGGCGAGCGGGTCGGGGTGGAGTGAGATCTGCTGGACGGCGGCGGTGGGGCGGGCGGTGTTTGGCGAACGCCTGGCGGTGGTGGCGCGGGGCAAGGCGGAAGCAGCGGAGAAGCTGCGGGAGTGGCTGCGCGGAGACAGCGCGGCTGGAGTTCACGGTGGTCATGTGAGTGTGGGGCGACGTTCTGCGGGTGCGGTTCTGGGCAGGGCAGCGTCAGCCGCGGAAGTAGCTGCGGGTTTTGTGCAGGGGGAGTCGATTGACTGGTCGGAGCGCAAGGGAGATCGGAAGCTGCGTCGTGTGAGTCTGCCGACGTATGCGTTCCAACGGGAGCGCTACTGGATCGAGAGCGGCGCGGTGCCAGTCGAGTGGGAGCGCGGGGAGCGTACGGGTCGCGGTCTTCTGGGCAGCCGGTTGCGAACTGCCGGAGTTGCCGGGCAGTACGAGACGCAGCTGCGCGAGGCGAGCTGGATCGGCGAGCACCGCGTGGGTGGCCGTGCGGTGCTTCCGGCGACCGGGCATGTGGAGCTGATGCTGGAGGCGGGAGCGGAAGTACTGGGATCGGGCTGTGAGTTGGAGGATGTGGTGTTCGAGGCTCCGCTGACGATCGCGGGAGAGCGCCGTGTGCAGACGGTGGTGGAGCAGGCGACAGGCGATCGGAGCCGGGTGCGGGTGTATGCCGAGCAGGCGGGCGGAGAGTGGGAGCGTGTGTCGGAGGGCTGGCTGCGGCGGGGTGCGAGCCAGCTTCCGGAGCCGGTGCCGGTGGAGGAGATGCAGGGGCGTCTGGAATCGGTAGCGGATGTGGAGAGGTTCTACGCGGAGCTGGGCGGGCGTGGGCTGGAGTTCGGGGATCGGTTTCGCGGCCTGCAGCGGGCGTGGATGGGCGGTGGCGAGGCGCTGGGAGAGATCACGGCGCCTGCGATGGAAACAGAGGGATGGGAGCTGGCGCCGTGGTGGCTGGACGCGTGCTTGCAGGTGGCGGGTCTGGCGGTCGATCGAGAGGCGGAGCGCGATGGAGCCGCCCAGCGGGAGCTGTATCTGCCGCAGAGTGTTGCGCGGTTGGAGGTCTACGGACATCCGGGCGAGCGCAGCTGGAGCCACGTCACGCTGCGCCGGCTGGATGCCGACACCCTGTCGGCCAACCTCACCGTCACCGACTCCCTCGGCGCTCCACTGCTCCGCTTCTCCAACCTCCGCTTCCGTAAATACTCAATAAAGGAAAAAAACCTGGCCTCATTGATGTACCGCCTTGATTGGCAGCCGGCGGAACTGGAGAGCGAGAGGGAACAAGCCGCAATTCAAGACGTAGTCGTTGAACTTGAAGAGAAGATGGAGCAATGGAGCCAGACAGAAGCCGTTGCAGACTACAACGATTTCTTTTGTCAGCTGGAAGAGCTCTCAGCAGACTATGTCCTTCAGGCCTTTCAACAGTTGGGATGGCCGGAAACCGGCGTCTCCCGCTCCTGGAGTGACCAAGCATTACTGGATCGCTGGAAGGTTATTCCTCAACATCGGCGTCTACTGCATCGCATGCTCGAGATCGCGGTTGAGACCGGTACCGTCCATCGCAGTGCAGATGGCATTTGCTTTGGATCTGAGGTAAAGGCAATTGGGTCAAATCGAATCACGGACCTTAGACGAAGATTTCCATTCGGAAACACCGAGCTTGACCTGGTTGTCCGCTGCGGTGAATCTCTCGCTGCAGTTTTGACCGGAAAAGCAGAGGGTAGAGAGCTTCTCTTTCCGGACGGTGAGAGTGACGCGATGAGCCGGCTTTACCGAGACTCTGTGCCTGCGCGACTCTACAACCAGATGGTGGCTGAGATGGTGGCTCGGATTGTTGGTGCTCACCTCGATGCGACCACTCGCATCCTCGAAGTAGGTGGTGGAACCGGGGCGACAACGCAATATGTGCTCGATGCAATTCGATCTATCAAAAAGACTCCTTCAGAGTATGTGTTTACGGATATTTCGTCCGCCCTGGTAAGGCGGACAGGCAACAATTTCGGAGACAATGCATTCTTTCGTGCGAATGTTTTTGATCTGGAGCGAGAGCCGAGCCGTCAGAACATCAACGGAACATTCTCAGTCGTAATCGCTGTGAATGTCTTGCATGCCACTGCCAACCTCTCCGCAACGCTCGATCGGTTGAAACCTCTGCTTGCCGTTGATGGTGTATTGATTCCCGTTGAGGTTACCGGAAAGCAGAGGTGGGCAGATATTACGGTCGGACTACTCGATGGATGGTGGAGTTATACAGATTGTCACGTCCGTCCCGACTATCCCACCCTGAAAAGCGGCGCGTGGCAGCCGATGCTTGAGAGTGCAGGCTTTCAGAAGGTAGTAACTCTACCGCGAACCCCCAATCAGCTCTCGATTTTTGGGCGGCAGGAGCTTCTCGTAGCCACGGATCTTTCCAAATCCAAGCGAATGTTGGTCGTTGGAAGTGGGGATCTGGCCTCCGAAGTGATGTTGCATCTCCGGCAGCGAGATGTCCTGGCCGATTCCGTAGATGCCAATGAACTGGCGAACACGCTGCTTAGTTCAGTTGCTTTGGAAGCTGTCGTTTGGGTGGCAGATCAACATGAAGACTTCGATAGAGTACCTGCGGGCGGTGCCTCCAGTGCGGTTGAGACCTCGATCCGCTCTCTGCTTACCACGGTGCAGGCGTTGATCGCACACAGGGCACACCCTTCGCCACGGCTCTACGTGGTCACCGCGGGAGCCTGTGCGATTGGGCCTGAGCTCCAGAGGATTCAGGTCGCAGATGCACCGCTGATAGGTCTTGCGTCCGGCATTGCAGCTGAGATGCCGGAGTTACGCTGTACGCGACTTGATTGCGATGTCGAAGAAGGAAAAAGCGAAGCAGCGCGAGTTGTTGCCGAGGTTCTGTCGGATGGAGACGATCAATGGGTTGGCTGGCGATCGGGGAAGCGCCATGTCGCAAAGCTCCGGAGAGCGCAGGCATCGAACACTGAAGGGGCACCATCGGAACGGGTGCAGCTGAGAGCGGGATCGGGAATCGACGCTCTGGAATACATAACGGCTCCGCAGAGAGAGCTGCAGCCAGATGAGGTGGAGATCGACGTTCACTCCACGGCGCTCAATTTTCGCGATGTGCTGCAGTCAATGGGTATTGTGAATCTCGACTCATCGCTCGGGACTGATTGCACCGGGGTCATTCTCCGCGTTGGGAAGTCGGTTACCGACCTTGCGCCGGGTGATGAAGTAGTTGCCATCACGCCGGGGTGCTTCGCAAGTCATGCGATCGCGCGACGAGCGCTCGTCGTGAGAAAGCCGGAGACGCTGTCCTTTGCGGACGCAGCTGCACAGAGCATTGCTTATCTAACTGCCGATTACTGCCTGCGCGAAGTTGCACAAGTCCGCAGAGGAGAGCGTGTTCTCATTCATGCAGCCGCGGGCGGGGTAGGACTTGCAGCGGTCTATCTATGCATGAGGGCCGGAGCCGAAGTGCTGGCGACTGCTGGAAGCGAACGGAAGCGTGCCTTCTTGAGAAGTCTCGGCGTGAAGCGCGTGTACGATTCCCGCTCACGGGCATTTGCCGAAGAAATATCCGACGGCGTTGACATTGTGCTCAATTCTTTGGCGGGTGAGGCGATCAACGACGGTTTGGCGCTTCTCGGGGCGGGAGGACGATTCATCGAACTGGGTAAAACAGACTTGCGCAGTCGTGAGTCCGTGGAAAAGAGATGGCCCGGAGTGCGATATCTTCCCGCGGATCTTACACCGCATATTGCAGCCAATGCGTCTTGGTTAGGCGAGCGATTAGACGTACTTTTCAAGGAAATTGAGGCGGCTAAACTTCGCGCGTTGCCGGTCACCGTCTTCGATTCCAGAGAGGTTAAGGATGCGTTCCGGTATATGGCCCGAGCAGAACATATTGGCCGGATTGTCGTACAGAGAAGAGCAAAGCAGCGGTTTACAGGATCTCATTTGATCACGGGCGGCCTGCGCGGTATTGGTCTGAGTCTGGCAGAGTGGCTGGTTGAGAATGGAGTCCGCGAACTCGTTTTGGTGGGGCGTCGTGCACCTGACGAAGCAGCGCGTTATTTGATCGCACGGTTTGAAACGAAAGGTGTTGCGGTCAAGACTGTTCAAGGCGATATCGCCGACCCGCGAGTCGCGCGTGAAGCAGTTCGATTGGCAGGAGAAAATCTTCTGGGGGTCTGGCACGGTGCGGGTGTGCTCGAGAATGCTTCCCTCGAACGCCAGTCGTGGGACGTTGTTCATACCGTCTTGAGGCCAAAGCTCGATGGTGCGTGGAATCTGCACGTCCTGACTCTTGCGAAGCAGCTGGAGTTCTTCGTGTTGTTTTCCTCGTGGGCGTCAATTGACGGAGCCCCCGGGCAGATTAATCACAGCGCCGCCAATGCCTTTCTGGACGGCCTTGCTCACTTCCGCCGAACGAATGGACTGCCGGCCCTGAGCGTGAATTGGGGAGCCTGGGCGGATGTCGGGTCTGCCGCGGGCGACAAACTACAACGCCAACTGGCGCGTTCGGGCATGGAGACGATGCTACCGAAAGATGCGTTAGAAACGCTGCGTCTTACACTGGCCCTTCCTGATGCGCAGATCGCAATTGCATCGATCCGCTGGCATCAATATCTGGCGCGGCGGCGGGACGGGAGTTCATTTTACGAAAACCTGGCCTCGCAATATGACTTGCGTACCAGGGTGCAGACCACGCAGAACCATTCGATCTCGGTCGACCGCCTTAGGAATAAATCGGGGGGCCTCCGTGGAAGCTCGGCCCCGGAAGAGATTCGTGCGTTGCCCGCAGTCTCTCGCAATGCTGCTCTGATTCGGAAGGTGGCGGCCGTACTTCGCAGGACCCTCGGAATAAGGGAAGACGAAGAGATCGATCGCGATTTGCCATTTAGCGCACTCGGGATGGACTCCTTGCTTGCTATTGAACTGCGCAATAGCCTCTCCGGACTTTTTCACACTCAATTTCCGTCGACCATTCTTTTTGATTATCCGACGCTGCGAACTCTGGCCCTTTATTTAGAGCAAGAGTTATTCACCGTCGATCGCGCATCGCCGGTCAACGGAATGAAGCCCTCTCCCCTCGAGAAGATTGCAAGCCCAAGCAGAGAAATCGCCACCGGAAGGGATGTCCTGGGGATCCTCAACATGATCGAGCAAATGACTGACCAGGAAGTGGAATCGCTAGATTTTCGTTCGTAAGTTACGGTCAGGTAATGGCCCCTATGGCAGCTGAATCTACGTTCACGGATTTCCTTGAACGCATCCAGAAACTGTCTCCGAGGCGACTTGCCTTGCTCGCTGCAGAGTTGGAGCGGCGTTTGGCGACACAGGAGGAGTCAGCGCCCGAACCCATCGCTGTAACCGGCGTTGGCCTTCGCATGCCTGGCGGTATCGACACCCTGGATGCGTTTTGGGATCTGCTGGCAAGCGGCGGAGATGCGATCGAGGAGATTCCCTCCAGTCGCTGGGATGCTGAGGCTTTTTACGCCCCCTTACCCGGCACGCCCGGCAAGGCAAATACGAAGTGGGGCGGTTTCGTCAGCCATATCGATGAATTTGATGCAGCTTTTTTCGGCATTGCGCCGAAAGAGGCGATCGGCATGGATCCACAGCAAAGGATGCTGCTCGAGGTCAGCTGGGAAGCCCTGGAAAATGCCGGGGAACGAGCAGAGTTGTTAAACGGCAGCCTGACCGGAGTTTTCGTCGGCATGAGCACAAACGACTACGCCTCTCTGTTGGACATCAACAACGAGGAAGCGCTCGATGCTTATTCTGGTTCCGGGATTGCACGTTCGGTAGCGGCTGGGCGGCTCTCTTACTTTCTTGGTTTGAAGGGACCGAACATGTCGATCGATACGGCATGCTCATCCTCGGCGGTGGCAATCCATCTTGCTTGCCAGAGCCTTCGCCAGAATGAATGCAGGGTGGCTTTGGCCGGCGGGGTCAACGCGCTTCTCGCACCGCATGTGACTATCACCCTGGCGCAAGCACGCATGCTTGCCAGCGATGGCCGCTGCAAGACCTTTTCGCAATCGGCGGACGGTTTCGTGCGTTCCGAGGGTTGCGGAATGCTGGTCCTGAAACGGCTAACAGACGCTCGGGCCGACCGGGATCGTATTCTCGGAGTGATCCGCGCGAGCGCAATTAATCACGACGGGCGGAGCAGCGGATTGACCGCGCCGAATGGTCCGTCTCAGGAAGCTGTTGTGAGGGCGGCACTGAAACAAGCGCGGCTTTCCTCGGGAGAAGTGGACTACATAGAAGCGCACGGCACCGGGACAGTCCTCGGGGATGCAATCGAATTAGGGGCACTCGGTGGATGCTTTGGCAACGACGACCGTGTTCATGAAAAGCTGCTGATCGGATCGGTGAAGACTAATATTGGCCATCTTGAGGCTGCCGCTGGCGTTGCTGGTGTTATCAAGGTTCTGCTGGCGTTACAGAATCGATCTCTTCCGGCTCATTTGCACGTATCAAGCGGCCATGAAAACGATGCTCTTCGTCAGCTTCCGCTAAAAATCCCGCTAAGTGCAATACCTTGGCCTGTTACGGAACGCCCACGCGTCGCGGGCGTCAGTTCCTTCGGCTTCAGCGGAACGAATGCGCATATCGTGATAGAGGAACCTCCCATTGCACAAACAGAGGACAACTGTCCTGTTTCGTCAGAAATCTTAACCGTTTCGGCCAAGAGTTCAGAGGCGCTTTCGGCTTTGTGCGGCAGATATGCCGACTATCTGCAACAACACCCGCAAACTTCTCTGGCCGATTTTGCATTCACACTGAACACGGGACGGTCGCACTTCCAACATCGGATCGCAATCCTGGCCAGCTCAACGAAGGAAGCGTGCGATCAACTGCAACAGATTGCCGATCTGCATGTGGAGGATCATGCGAGCTACCGGTTCATCGCAGGATATGAAGAGCCTTCGATTGGCTTCCTCTTTACTGGCCAAGGCTCCCAGTATTCCGGTATGGGGCGCGCTCTCTATATACAGAACACTGTTTTTCGCTCCGCCATTGATCATTGCGACGACGTTCTCAAAGGAAAGCTTGCGTATAAACTCTCGGACGTTCTATGCGGAGAGGACATAGTTCCTTCAGATCTGATTCATGAAACGAATTGGACGCAGCCCGCACTCTTCGCGTTTGAATATGCGTTGGCCTTGATGTGGCTTTCCTGGGGAGTTCGCCCCTCCGTCGTACTGGGACACAGTCTTGGAGAATACGTGGCCGCGTGCGTCGCACAGGTCTTTTCGGTCGAATCTGCGCTTGCACTCGCTTACGAGCGGGGCAGACTGATGGCCACTCTGCCCCGAGGCGGCATGATGCTCGCTGTTCGGGCGGGGGAAGAAGAGGTCGCGGAAATCGTTCGCGATCTTAACCAGGTCAACATTGCCGCGGTAAACGCCTCTCGAAATGTCGTCGTTTCGGGCGACTCGGCGCAGATCGAACGTCTTCGCAATCTGCTTGCCGAAAGGGGAATCGTCGCGCAACCGCTTACCGTCTCACACGCGTTTCATTCCGTGTTGATGGAGCCGATTCTGGACGAGTTTGAACAACGAGCCGCGAAGCTAATCTACGACGCACCTGCTGTCCCGCTGATTTCCAATGTGAGCGGGCAGCTTCAGCAACGACCGGATGCTTCCTATTGGCGGAAGCACATCCGTAGTACAGTCCGATTCTTTGAGGGATTTGGCTCTCTGATGGAGCAGCGTCCCGCGGCGCTTCTGGAGGTCGGTCCCGACCCCGTGCTGCTGGGCATGGCGAAGTCTGCCTTAGCGCATTCTTCGGTTTCGTGCTGTGCTTCTTTGAGACGCGGTAAAGACACCTGGATGAACTTGTACGAAACAGTCCGCCAGTTTTACCTTTTGGGTGTCCCCATCGAATGGAGTCGGGTCTACGAAGACCGGTCCGTCCGGAAACTGGCCTTACCGACATATCCTTTTCAGCGGCAACGCTACTGGGTCGAATCTGCGAAGAACGGCGCGTCCCCGGAAAGAGGGCTGGTGGTCCCGCAGAGTTTCGATTCTTTGCTTTACACAACAGAGTGGCGGGCGCAGCCGAACTCGGCCAAGGCCTTCAAGTCGCACACGCCCGAGGGCTTGCTTGGCGCTGCGACACAAGCGATCGATGTAATGAATAACGAAGGGGAAGTGCAGAGGGCCATTGCGGCGTATGGCGATTTTCTCCCTGAACTTGATGGTCTTTGCACCACGTACATTCTTGAGGCGCTGGACGAACTGGGTGTCAATCTCCGGGAAGGTGCCCGCCTTTCTCTTGTTGACCTGTATGGCAAGCTGGGTGTCAGACCGGAACATCGGCGGCTGATAAAAAGGCTGTGCGCAATTTTGGAAGAGGACGGAATCATTCATCGTGATGGAGACGGATGGGTTTTCGGCACAATTCCTCGCCGGAAATCGGCTGGCGACAGGGCGCGGTTGTCAGTGGAATTTCCATTGTTTACGGCAGAGCTGAATTTCCTTGGCCAGGCGTCCAATCTGGCCAAGGTTCTGCAGGGGCGAATGTCTGCAGTGGAGGCATTATTTCCCAACGGCTCGCTTGAATTGGCCGAGCAACTCTACCAGAATGCGCCAGCGTCGCGAATTTTCAATCGGGCTCTGGGTGACGTGGTGCGAAGGGCAGTGGAAGCTTATCCGGAGGACCAGGTTGTGCGAGTTCTGGAGGTTGGCGCGGGAACCGGGAGCGCCACTTCCGAGATATTGCCGTTACTCAACGCAGCGCGCGTCGAATACATCTTTACCGATGTCTCGTCCGCATTTCTAGGTGCGGCTCGAAACAAGTTCGCAAAATTCCCATTTATACGATACGCAACCCTGGACCTTGAAAAGGAAATTGGCAGTGAGTCGGGTCTGGCCGAGGGCGTCGATATCATTGTTGCCGCGAATGTTCTGCACGCGACCGCGGATCTCGCTCAGGCATTGAACCGGCTTCAATCCACGCTGCGTCATGGTGGCACCATGCTGATCTCCGAATGCACAGCTCTGCAAAGGTTTGGAGACCTGACAGTGGGGATGACAGAGGGGTGGTGGAGGTACACAGACGCACCGAGACGGCAAAGCTATCCTCTGCTGCATCGCCGGCAATGGCTGGATCTTTTTTCCGAGCTCGGTCTTCGAGGTGCGGCGCTCGAAGAAGAAGGCCCGTTCAGGGCTCTTACAGGGCGACAGACCATTCTAGTCGCACAGCCTGGCGCGACCGTGGTTCCCGAGAATGTGCCCTCCGTGCTGGCCCTGCGCGGAAGCACGAAGTCGGATCTTCTTTCGCCTGCGCTCCAAGCAGCGGGCATCGTTGTTCACCAACTTAACTTCGCGGCCAGTTCCGTACCGAAGAACGGAGAAGCACCGCGTATCGCGGTGATGCAGCGGCTGGGCGCGGAAATAAAGCCGTCATGCATACTGCTTGAACTAGCCGAAGCGTCCGTAAACTCCGAGATCCCGGACCTCACCCTTCAGAACGCCGTCGAGGTGCTCGAACTGCTTCAGGCAGCATCGGAGGGGGCGCCGGACCGAAGCACAATCTGGCTTGTCACCAAAGGTGCGGCTGCCATTGAAAACGACGGCCCTATAAATCTGCCCTCGGCCATTGCTGATGCGATGGCACGGACAGCGCGCCTGGAGCATCCCGAGTTGTCGCTCCGTGTGGTCGATCTTCCGTCGAAGCCGGACGAGAAGGATTGGCTTCGGCTCGGTCAGTTGATCCGTGAGGGCACCCGGGAGCCTTCAGTAGCGATCCGTCATGGGAGGCTCATGATTCCTCGACTGGTTCCTCTCGGGGCGGTCGCGTCGAGAGATCCGCAGCCCCGCAAGTTGGCGGCGGATGCAGCCTATCTGGTAACCGGCGCCTATGGCGGATTGGGTTTTCGTACTGTGCAGTGGTTGGCGGAACGCGGAGCCACCCGCATCTTCATGGTCGGCCGCAGCGCGCCGTCAAACGAGATTCGCGAGCAAATCTCGAAACTGAGAGATCGCGGAGTGCGGGTTCACGATCTGGTCGGTGACATCTCAAAGCGACGCGATATAGAAGAAATATTTGAACGGATCGGCGAAACCGGAACTGAATTGCGCGGCATCGTGCATGCCGCGGGTGTTTTGGACGACGGCACGCTCATCCAGCAGACACCGGAAAAGATCGCAAAGGTGTTCGCGCCCAAAGTGCAGGGAGCTTGGCATCTCCATGAGTTCTCTAGGCGACGTTCACTCGATTTCTTTGTTCTGTTTGGCTCTGCCGCTTCCGTTTTAGGGTCCGCGGGACAAATAAACCATGGCGCTGCCAACGCATTTCTAGAGGCGCTTTCACATCAACGTCGACTGGAAGGACTGCCATCAACCACTGTGGCATGGGGCGCGTGGTCTGAGATTGGCGCGGCGGCTCGCCTGAAGGATACCGGGCGCGCTGCCCGATTGGGGTTGGGTGCTTTTTCTCCTGAGAAGGGAATCGACCTTCTGGAGCAGGCAATCGCCAGTGGCCGAGCAGAAGTTTCCGCTATGGCGGTCGATTGGCAGATCTATCTTGAGTCAGGTCAAACGGCACGAGACTGGCCGCTGTTTGAGAATTTCTTGTCGACGACGAAGAACGAATCTCCCGACGCACCCACAGACACATTGAATTCGCAGCTGCAGAACGCGCCAGATGAGAATCGGCTGGACATTATCAAGCAGCATTTGCGAAATCGAATCAGGAGAGTGCTGGGCCTGGAAGACCTTGCTGCCCTTCGTGAGGATCAATCACTGGCGGAGCTGGGGCTCGACTCGTTGATGGCTCTCGAACTCAAAAACGGACTGCAGAAAGAGTCGGGCGTGACGCTGACTCCGAATTTCTTCTTCGAATATCCGACTCTGGACATGGCGGCAATGTACCTGAATGCGCGGCTAGTCAGCGTCAGCGAAAGTGCTCGAGCGCAACCGGGCTACTCCGAGTACGAGGAACTGGCAATATGAACTCGCTAATCGAGTTGCTGTCCGACCTTCGTTCTCTCGGTGTGATCCTCACGCTCGATGGTGATCGGTTGATCTGCAACGCCCCTAAGGGAGCAATAACGGCGGAAATCAGGCAGAAACTCGCCGATCGCAAGCAGGAGATTCTGGTATTTCTCCGTGAAGCGTCTTCTCCCGATTCTGCAGTCGATGGAAATGGCGCATTGTCCGATCTGCCTCTTTCGCGCTCGCAGCGAAGGCTCTGGTTTCTTGCGCAAATGGATCCGGGCAATCCTGTCTACAACATTGTTGTTGCCCTCCGCCTCAACGGAAAGCTAAATCGTCCTGCCCTGGAGCGATCGTTGTATGCGCTGGTGGAGCGGCATGAGTCTCTCAGAACCTCTTTCTATGAGCGAAACGGAATTCCGCTCGCCCGCGTGCTGGATGGAGCAGCATGGAAGAGCTCCTTTGTTGACCTCTCATCGGTTGTTGAAGAGGAGGCTGAAAACGAAGCACTAAGAACGGCTCGCATTGAGGCGCGAAAGCCGTTTGATCTAGGGGGCGAATCGCTCTTTCGATCTACCCTCTTCCGTATTTCGGAGCAGCACCACCTGCTCCTGCTCGTCGTCCATCACATCGTTGCTGATGGCTGGTCGCTTGGCGTCATCTCGAAAGAGTTGGCAGCCCTTTACGCCGCCATAGCCGCCGACCAGCAGCCTGACCTTCCCGCCATCGCTTTTCAGTACAGAGATTATGTTCGGTGGGAGCAGGATGAGGGGGAAAAGGCGGCGGAAAGACAAATGCCCTTCTGGCTTGAACGTCTAGGTGGTTCGCTACCCATTCTGGACTTACCGGGAAACCGACGGCGGCCGGCCATGCAGACGTTTGCGGGAAAGCGCGTTGCTCTGCGGATCGAGCCGCTGTTAGCCGGGAGGATTCGGGAGTCGTGCCGTGCCACCGGCGCTACGCCGTATATGTTCCTGCTTACGGCATTTAAAGTCCTCCTGGCTCGGTACACCGGTATCGAAGATATTCTCGTGGGCAGCGGGACTTCCAACCGGCAGTCCCAGGATGTCGCTCCGATTGTCGGATTGTTCGTCAACACTCTCGTCCTGCGAACTGATCTGAGCGGCAATCCGACATTTGGCGACTTGCTATCGAAAGTAAAAGGGGCCGCAGTGTCGGCGTATGCGCATCAACAGATGCCATTTGATCTGCTGGTAGAGAAGCTGCAGCCAGAACGTGGGGTTAGCCACAGCCCGCTAGTGCAGGTCTTGTTCACGTTTCAGAATCTGCCTGTGCAGCCCATCGTGCTTCCCGAACTGACCGTCGAACCTGAGCAGATTGATCCCGGAATCGCTCGAGCGGACCTCTCGATTGAGGTCTGGCCGGAGGGTGAGGGTTACCGCTGCGATTTCGAGTACAACACCGATATCTTCGACGACGGCAGCGTCGAAGCCATGCAGTCGCACTTCCGCAACATCCTTCACGTAGTCACAGAGGACCGGTCTGCACGCGTCAAGAGTCTTCCATTGCTTTCAAGCGAAGAGCGGCGACGGCTTCTGGTGGATTGGAATGAAACGAGCAGGGATTATCCGCAAACGGCGGTGCATCAGGTATTTGAGGAACATGTCAGGGCGACCCCGGATGCAGTGGCGATCAAGTGCGCTTCGGGGGAACTAACTTATCGCGAACTCAACTGTGTAGCGAATGCTATCGCCCATTATCTGCTCGCTCTTCCTCTGCCTTCCCATTCATTTGTCGCTGTATGCGCTGCGGGTAGTCCGTTCGGCATCGCAGCGTTTCTGGGAACACTTAAAGCTGGCCACGCATATCTTCCGATCGATGTCAACGAGCCGGTAGAACGGTTGAAAAGCACGCTGCGCGTTGCGGGTTCAACAGTTCTCCTTACCACAATTGCTCTCCTCGAACAGTTCGCTGGTATCGATCTTCCCCACCTGACACACCTCGAGAAGTTCTCATTCTCTGCAACGGATCAGTGTCCGGACGTCACTGCGGAGGCTGATGATCCGGCTTGTTTGATGTTCACATCGGGGTCTACAGGCGAACCCAAAGGCGTGGTAATACCGCATCGCGGTATTGTTCGGCTGGTCAGGAATAGCGATTACATTCGATGGGGGAGTGACGAAGTATTTCTGCAGGTTTCCCCACTCTCATTCGACGCATCTACCTTCGACATTTGGGGCGCGCTCCTGAGCGGCGCGAGCCTCGCTCTTCTGGAGCCGGGACGGCGTGATCCGGAGGAAATCTGTTCTGCGATTCACAACTATGGCGTAACTACAGTCATGCTGACCGCGGCCCTCTTTCACTTCATGATCGACGATCATATGGAGGCGCTCCGTCCACTTCGGCAGTTGCTGGGCACGGGGGACGTTCTCTCACCCGCGCACGTCGAGCGGCTTCTGAGAAACCTGCCTCACCTTCACCTGGTAAATGCTTACGGACCCATGGAGAATTCGGTACTCACCTGTTGTCATGCGATCCAGGCGAATTCTCTCAATGGGGGTGCAATACCAATCGGCAAGGCTGTCGCCAATACTCGCGTATTCATTCTGGACGAATTTCAGCAGCCGGTGCCGTGTGGTGTTGTTGGTGAATTGTATGCCGCCGGTGATGGTTTAGCCCTTGGTTATCTCAACGCGCCCGCGTTAACTGCCGAAAAATTTGTCCGCCTTGAGTTCGAGGAATTGGGGACGGTGCTCGCCTATCGCATCGGCGACATGGCGAGATACCGTTCCGATGGCGTCATCGAGTTCCTTGGCCGTCGAGACAAACAAATCAAGCTGCGCGGCTATCGCATCGAGTTGGGCGAAATAGAGCAGGCGTTGTTAGCGTTGCCGCCCGTCCGCGCCGCCATTGCATCGATGCGTATGTGGCCGGACGGTGATAAGAGGCTGGTTGCTTATGTAGCGTCGACCAACGGAGCAAGATTGGACTCGCAAACGCTCCGCGCCGCCTTGTACAAGGTGCTGCCTTCGCATCAGATTCCCCGAAGTTATGTGATGATTTCCGAGGTGCCGCGGACCGCGAATGGAAAAGTCGACTTTGCAGCGCTCGACTCGCTGCCTCTCGACTCTAGCGGCGACCGCGAGAATCTGCGTCCCCTATCAACTGAGATCGAGAAGAAACTGGCTGTCATCTTTGCGGAACTTCTCAAGGTGGAATCAATCTCGGCAGAGGATGATTTCTTTGCGCTTGGCGGCCACTCGTTATCGTTGGTTATGCAGCTGATATCCAGAGTCTCCACTACTTTCCAGGTTAATCTCTCCGTCGCCAGCGTATTTCAGAATGCGACCGTGGAAGCATTGGCGCGGGGGTTAGAGGTTTTGCTCGCAGCGTCTACTGCGATCGCATCATCACGCACCCGCTATACGAAGCAAGCGACGGAGCACCTGTTGTCGAGATCGCAGAGGCGGCTCTGGTTTCTGAATCAACTGGATCCCGGCAATCCCGTCTACAACATCGTGATTGCGCTTGTCGTTGATGGACCGCTTAGACGAGAAGCGTTTGAGGAGTCACTAAAAGCACTTGTCGACAGACACGAAGCCCTTCGCACGCGCTTCCTGGAGAAAGAAGGTGTCCCGCACGCGATCGTCGAGGATGCGCGCGATTGGCACGCGGACTTCGTGGACTACTCGCTTCTCTCGCCGGGTGTGCAGGAGGAGCAAGTTATGGGGTTTATCCGGGAGGCGGCCCGGAAGCCATTCCTGCTCGATCAGGGGCCACTCTTTCGGGCAACGTTGCTGAGAAAAAGCTCGGACCAGCACGTGCTTACGTTGGCCATGCACCACATCATCTCCGATGGCTGGTCACTGGGAATCCTGGCAAGGGAACTGGGAGCCATTTATCAGTCTCGGGCACAGGACCGTGAATTGGCCCTGCAGCCGTCGCGATTTCAATTTCGTGATTTCGTTGCCTGGGAGCAGCAGGAGTCGGAGCTGTCGTCCGGAGCAGATATGCAGTACTGGCGAAAACAGCTGGCCGGCGACCTACCGGCACTGGATCTTCCGACCGATCATCCGCGGCCCTCACTCCAAACTTTTCGTGGGCAGCGAGTAACAAGCGAACTTTCGTCCACGCTTACTGATCAGCTTCAAAAGCTGAGCAGGGAACAGAATGCCACACTCTACATGATTCTGTTCGCAGCGTTCACGGTCCTTCTGCGGCGTTATTCCCGGCAGGAAGACATTCTGGTAGGCACTCCTACGGCCGGTCGTTTGAAGAGCGACTTCGAGGGGGTCGTCGGTTTCTTTGTCAATAATCTGGTATTGCGTACCGATCTGCGCGGAAATCCAAGCTTTGTCGAGTTGCTGCGCCGCGTTCAGAAGACGGCACTGGAGGCCTTTGAGCACCAGAGCATTCCTTTTGATCAGCTTGTGGAGGAATTGCAGCCGGAACGCAGCCTGGACCGGAGCCCTATCTTCCAGGTGATGTTTTCGCTCCAAAACGCTCCGTTGCCGCCATTGCGTCTGGGCGATCTGGCAATGACCCCGCTCCAGTTCGAGGGCTTTCGTGCTCGTTATGATCTGGCTGTCGATATTTACCTGCTTGACGGCAACTATCACTGTGACTTCGAATACAACACGGACCTCTTCGAAGAGGCGACCGTCCGCCAGATACTGCAACACTATATTCGCCTGCTTCAGGTCGCAGTCTCAAATCCAACAACCCCCATCGATGCACTGCCGATGCTGAGTGAGGAGGAGCGCTGTCACCTTTTGGAAGAGTGGAACCGCACGGAGATGCCATTGGAGGCTTATGCAACGGTGCCCGCATGGTTTCGTGCGCAACGAATCAAGTCGCCCGAGGCAACCGCGGTTGAAGTGGGACGAAGAACGCTCAGCTATGCGGAGCTCGATGCGCAATCCAGCAGACTGGCATCAGTTCTGCGCGCACAGGGTATCGGAAGGGGGACAATCGCCGGCATATATCTGCAGCGCTGTCCGGAGATGGTTGTTGCCCTGCTCGGCATTTTGAAGGCGGGCGCCGCTTACCTTCCCCTCGATCCAACGCTTCCTCCCAAACGAATTGAATTCCTCCTGTCGGACTCAGCAGTTCGTGTGATTATCACGCACACCGACCTGCGCGATGTGCTTCCTGAATCGGAAGCATCGCACCTGATGATCGACAAGATCGATCTGAACGAGGAGGGCACTGAGGGCTCGGTGGCCGATGAGCCAAAGCCTGACGATCTGGCCTATCTCATCTACACCTCAGGGTCGACTGGGCATCCGAAGGGTACAGAGATACCGCATGGCGCGCTGGTCAATCTCCTCAGCTCCATGCTGCGCGAACCCGGAATCTCGAGCACTGACACTCTGGTTGCGATCACCACTCTATCCTTCGATATTGCAGCGCTTGAGATATTAGGCCCCCTTGTCTGCGGCGCAAAAGTGGTGCTGGCCTCCCGAGATCAAGTCATCGATCCGGAGTCCCTGGCGGCTTTGATAGAAGATTCTGAAGCCACCATCATGCAGGCAACGCCCTCGACTTGGAGATCACTTGTCGAGAGCGGTTGGATGGGACAGACGAATCTGCGAATGTGGTGCGGCGGAGAAGCACTGTCTTCCGATCTCGCCGAGAACCTTTTAGCGCGAGGAAGGGAATTGTGGAATCTTTACGGCCCAACAGAAACGACGATATGGTCTTCCGCTCATCGGGTCAGAGGTGGAGAGAACCCTGTTCTCATCGGTAAACCGATCGGGAACACCCGCATGTATATTCTTGACGCTGAAGCCCAGCCGGTCCCGATCGGAGTTCCAGGAGAACTCTACATCGGTGGGGCTGGCGTGGCGCGCGGCTATTGGAGACGCCCGGACTTAACGGCAACCCGATTCATGGCCAATCCCTTCGGCACGAATCCGGGTCGGCGAATGTACAGGACGGGAGATCGCGCGCGTTACAGGCGAGACGGACAGATTCAACTCCTGGGGCGAACAGATCACCAGATCAAACTGCGCGGACATCGCATAGAGCTGGAAGAAATTGAGACGGTACTCAACCGCCATCCGGAAGTGCTTCAGGCAGTAGTGGTACTGCACGGAGAAGGTTCAGATCAGCAACTCATTGCCTTGGTCAGGCTACCCGATGAGGCAGACGTCGGACAGATCCGGCCGTGGCTACAGACACACTTGCCGGAGTATATGATCCCTTCGGCGTTCCTTCCAATCCAGGAAATCCCGCTCACCCCGAACGGGAAGGTCGACCGCAAACGACTGCCCGTGCCGAAGGGGTTCGCTCGCGAGAGATCAACCGCAACAGTCAGCCCGCGCAGCGGGATAGAAAGACAGTTGGCGAAACTATGGTCGGATGTCCTTGGCATCGATCGTGTGGGCATTCGTGACAATTTCTTTGAGTTGGGCGGACACTCGCTCCTTCTGATTCGAGTACACGCCGGGATGCGGAAGGAGCTGGATGTGCACATCCCGGTGGTCGACCTTTTCCGCTATCCAACAATTGAATCGATGGCGGCCTGCCTTGAGCGTCGTCTTTCCGAAACTACAGTGGCCGTGGGAGCGAACTTCTGATGCAGTCGGACAAATTCATGCAGAGTGAGAGATCATGGAGCGACGGCATCGCCATCATTGGCATGAGCGCTCGCTTTCCTCACTGTCGCAGCGTTCAGGAATTCTGGGATCGTCTGCTTGCCGGCGAACTTCTAATCTCTGAATTTAGTAAAGAGGAGCTGCTGAAAGCTGGTGTAAGCGATGCTATGCTTTCCAACCCCAACTACGTTCTCAGAGGCAACTCGATTGACGAAGCTGATTATCTGGACGCGCAGTTTTTCGGGCTTAGCAGGCGGGAAGCGGAAATAATCGATCCCCAACAACGTGTGCTTCTCGAATGTGCGTGGGAAGCGCTGGAGCATGCAGGCTATACCGGGGAGGGAGAGAACGTAGGTGTCTTCGCCGGAGTTGGGATGAATACTTACATGCTGCAGTTGCTGGGCAACCCTGATGTTCTTGCCAGTGCAGGCGGATATCAGCTGATGCTGGCGAATGACAAGGATTATTTAGCGACGCGGGTTGCATACAAATTGAATCTCCGTGGTCCTGCTGTCGCGGTTCAGACGGCATGCTCCACTTCACTGGCAGCAGTCCACCAGGCATGCCAGAGCATTCTCAACGGTGAGTGCGACATGGCGCTTGCTGGAGGTGTATCGATTCCATTTCCGCAGTGCGCGGGATATCTCTACATGCCCGGCATGATTCTGTCCCCCGATGGGTACTGCAGGCCGTTCGATGTGGGGGCCAATGGAACGGTTCCAGGTCGTGGCGCCGGCGTCGTCGTTCTCAAAAGGCTATCCCACGCGATCCCCGATGAAGACCTTATCTACGCCGTAATTCGTGGCTCCGCCTGGAATAACGATGGAGCTGGAAAAATGGGTTACACCGTACCGAGCGTTGATGGTCAAGCCGCCGTCATTCGGCAGGCTCTCGCCGCCGCGGGGGTTGCGGCAGATCGCATCGGATATGTTGAAACACATGGAACCGCAACTGAATTGGGAGATCCAATCGAATTTGCCGCACTGAAAGAAGTCTTTTCGCAGAGCAACGCGCAGCCCGGCTCATGTGTACTCGGCGCAGTGAAATCGAATATGGGTCACGCCGACGCGGCATCCGGTGTCGCCGGTCTTATCAAAGCGGCTCTTGCTGTTCAGTCCGGCATCATCCCACCTACATTGAACTTCCTTCAGGCCAACCCGCATTTGGACTTCGAAGACAGCCCATTTGCCGTTAGTTCCTCCGCCATGCCATGGCTGATTGAAGGAGATCGATGGGCTGGCGTCAGCTCCTTTGGAATAGGTGGGACAAATGTGCACGTTGTTCTAAGTAGCGCGCCCGAACGTCCTTCAAGTTCACGGGTGGACGCTCCTCATATCTTCCCCATCTCGGCACGCACCCCAACGGCTCTTACAGCAGCTTGTGATCGCCTCGCCGACAGGCTTGAGACCGATGCGTCGCTGATTGCGGACGACGTGGCGGCGACCTTGCAGCTAGGCCGGCGTGACTTCTCCTTCCGCCGCGCGGTCGTAGCGCACGGCTGCCCTGACCTGGCTATCAGGCTGCGAAACCTGCCAAATAACCGTGAAGTCGCACCGCTGGATCTCAGAAATGATGTGGTCTTTCTCTTTCCGGGCCAAGGCCAGCAATTCATTGGAATGGCAGAGGGTTTGTACCGGACAGATGCGTTGATCCGCAACACGATCAACGACGGAGCACGCATTCTGCGTGACGTCTTAGATCTCGATATCGTCGAATTGATAGCGGGCCACGAGAAGAGCCCGGAGTTGAAAGAACGATTCCGTGAGACAGGCGCGGCTCAGCCCTCGCTCTTTCTCATCGAGTACGCTCTTGCTGCGCGCTGGCGATCTTTGGGGGTCGAGCCATCGGCATTGCTGGGACACAGCCTGGGTGAGCTCACCGCGGCTTCCGTCGCTGGAGTATTTTCCTTTGACGACGGCTTGCGCCTTGCCGCGGCTCGTGGTCGCCTTATGGCGCAAACGCCACCCGGCATCATGCTGGCTGTCTCGTTGCCGCCCGAGAAGCTCGGCAACTACATCGAGAGCGATATATGGCTCGCTGCCGAGAATGGCCCAAAGATGTCGATTGCTTCTGGTTTGGTAGAGGCGATCGAGCATCTTGAGCGCAGACTTTCATCCGACCGCGTTGCTTGTGTTCGCCTGGCCTCAAGAAACGCGTTCCATAGCCCATTGATGGCAGACGCCGCAAAGGCGTTCCGCCAGGAGGTGGAATCTGTCGAGCGCCATGCTCCGACGATTCCATGGCTTTCAAACGTAACCGGAACGTGGATAGAGGCAACCGAGGCGCAGAGTTCGCGATATTGGGGATCGCAAATTCTTTCGAGAGTTCGATTCACTCAGAATATTTCTGAATTGGCAGATCGTCAGAAATTCCTATTGGAGGTCGGTCCAGGAGAAGCGCTCATCGGAATAGCCCGTTCGCAAATGCCAGGAAGTAAAACGACGGTCTCACTTGGAACCGAAAACCGTCGAAATTCCGACAGCGTTGTTTTCCTCGAAGCTGCGGCTAAAGCCTGGGAATGCGGGGTCAATTTCGCATGGCACGCGTTGCAGCCTGGAGTCAAACGACACAGGATTCCGCTGCCAACCTATCCTTTTGAACGCCAGCGCTACTGGATCGAACCATCAGTTCCAGCTCCATCAAGTACGCCTGAATGGGTCTTGGACCGTGATCTTCCCTCGGCGCGGGAGGATACTACAGAGTTCGTTAAGCGCCCTGACATTTCCTCCTGGTTCTACACGCCATCCTGGCAAAGCACACCGAGCCCCTCTGTCGGATTACAGCCGGAGAGTGCCACTGTTGACTGCTGGCTGGTTCTGCTTGGCGACGCCGGACTGGGAGAAGCGCTGCTCGCAGGACTGAGGCAGAATGGAGCTGCCGTCGTAACGGTGACCGCGGCCGGCCAATTTGCTGCGAACGGTGCACGATTTGAGATTAATCCCGTACGGGCCGACGACTACGGCCGAATGTGGCAGGGAATTGTAGAACTTGGTCTGCGTCCCACCGGACTTCTCAATCTCTGGACGATGCGTGGCACGCAGGTACAGACGTACGACAGTCTCGTACTCCTGTTACAAACCGCAACTAGGTATCGCCAGCGCTTTCGCCAGCTTGAGATCGTGTCAGATTACCTTGAAAACGTCTGTGGTGATGCGCCTGACGAGGTGCAGCGGGCTGAAATCCTAGGCCTTGTACGTGTCTTGCCGTCAGAATATGCAGGAATGCACTGCCGTTCCATCGATGTGTCTATGTCCGCAGGTGAGATCGATCGGACTGCTAATCAAATTTTGGATGAGATTCGTGTTGAGGGTGGGGAATTAGCTGTCGCGTACCGGGGAGGAATCCGCTGGCAGAAGAGCTGGATAGCTGCACCGTTGCGCGAGACTTCCGAGACGCCCTTCCGCAATCGCGGTGTCTATCTCATTACCGGTGGAATTGGCGGGATTGGATACAGTGTCGCCCGTCATCTACTCCAGAACTATCAGGCTCGGGTTATCCTCACTGGGCGAACTGCGCTTCCTGGGCGAGACGAGTGGGCTGCATGGATGGCTGCGCACGGTAAAGAAGACCCTGTCTCTCGTCGAATCCTGCGCATGCAGGAACTCGAACGGGCCGGAGGGGAGTTTCAGTTTATATCTGCGGATGTTTGCGACAAGAAGTCCATGGCTGAAGTTTTTGAGCTGGCCCGTAAACAGTTTGGCAAAATAGACGGTGTACTGCATGCAGCAGGTATAGTTGATGCTGCTTCGGTTGCGTCCCAGGATGTAGAGGCGGCAGCAGAGGTTCGGAATCCTAAGGTGCAGGGAAGTGTTGTTCTAGCGGAACTGTTGCAGGGAAAAAATCCGGATTTCTTTCTGTTGTTTTCTTCAATAAGTTCCATTTTTCCCACCGCAGGAGAAGGTGCATACGCCGCAGCGAATGCCTTCGAGAATTATTTTGCGGACTATTGCCGGCATATTCTGAAACTTCCAACTGTCGCCATCGATTTCAGCGCGTGGCAAGAGGTTGGTATGGCAGCGGAGATGGTAGTCCCCAAGGAATTTGAGGCACTTAAGGAAGAGCATCTGCGAACCGCAATGACCGTCGCCGAAGGAATCGAAGTGATCCGGCGCGTCCTGGTCTCCTGGAAGGGCCCGCAGGTGTTGGCCTCGCCCGTGCCGCTTGAGGCAATTCTGTCGAGGCAAACATTGCCCGAGGCCGCCACCGAAGAGAGTGAGGGAGCTTTTTCGCAGTGTAGGGATACTGAACTCGCCGCCGTGTTGGAGATATGGAAAGAGCTGTTGGCCGTTGATATCCTCGCGCCTTCGGATAACTTCTTCGAACTGGGCGGTCATTCTTTGATGGGAACGATGGTAATTTCCCGTATTCAAGACCGTTTCGGTGTGGTGCCGACGCTCCGAACATTATTTGAATCGCCGACCGCTGTGGAACTTGCTGAAGCTCTTCGCCGGATGCGGCAAAGTGCGCAAGCCGTTCCAATACCCGTGATGGTGCCAGACGAAGGTCGGGAAGAATTTGAGATTTGACTTCTCGTGGGGTTTGCCTTCAGTCCACAAGAGGAAAGCCGGTCCATTTTGAGGTTGATCACTAAATAAGAGATTGCGGGCGGCGGCTAAAGAACAGGAGATTAACCTTCGAATCAGATGTTGTCGATTTGTAAACGGCCAGTGATGCGTGGCTGACTATGATTGAGTCATCGTGACGGAGGAAGACGAGCGTGTGTTTTTCGGCAGCGGCAAATTTTACTGGCAGCGGAATTCTGGGCACGATCGGAGCCCTCACTCTGACCAGAGTGAAACACAGGCGCGAACTACTCTTTGCATCGCTCCCTATACTCTTTGCCATTCATCAGTTCACCGAGGGGTTCGTCTGGCTGGGGCTGGATGGAGTGCTCTCACCCACGGTTACGCACGGCATGGCCGCAGCGTTCATGTTGTATGCGCAAGGGCTCTTACCGTTTCTGGCGCCGCTCAGCGTCCTGTTGTTCGAGCCTGACGTCAGGAGCCGCAGGCGGATGCTGCCGTTCCTTGTGATTGGATGCCTCACCGCTCTCTATACTCTTTGGGCGCTGATAGCCTATCCAACGCAGACTTTCATCAAGAACAACAGCATCGTGTACATCAATCCCGCGACTAACAATACGATCGTTGCGATTCTATATGTCATCGCAACATGCGGCTCACTCCTGTTCTCGAAGGTCAAGGACATGGTGATCTTTGGTTTAGCCAATCTGGCGATTCTGCTGGTAGTGATGGCGGTGAAGAGATACGCCTTCACTTCGCTATGGTGCGCCTATGCAGCGGTCGCAAGCGTCA
>Ga0206976_1062_pt2 | contig 33407 bp, 34 predicted proteins | sample Alteio_BWOrgHeat_82_FD_152926 | JGI IMG/M metagenome (GOLD analysis project Ga0206976, IMG submission 152926) | Enriched cells from forest soil in Barre Woods Harvard Forest LTER site, Petersham, Massachusetts, United States -... | ecosystem: Environmental > Terrestrial > Soil > Temperate forest >... | reverse complement strand
CCGCCACGACCAGCGGTCGAGAGCGAAGGAGCGCAGCACGCTGCCCCCCACCAGGTATCCGCTCAGCACGAAAAACACGACCACCCATTGATGTCCCAGCCCGGTCGCCAAATACCCCGCCGCCAGCAGCGGATTGTGATGCGGCACCTTCGGATAGTCCTGAAAGAAAAAATCTCGCAGGTGACTGAAACACACGCCCACCGCGGCAATCCCTCGCAGCGCATCCAGGTGCACGGAAGCCGCTCCGTGCGGGCTGCGGAGATGCGATGGCGCCTGGCCAGGGGGATTTGGCATAGGTGGATCTCCGACCGTTTTGAAAGTTGGAATCAGTTCGTGTGTGCTTCCGGCAAGTGTACCAAGAAGCTCACTCGCCACAGCCCCTGAACACATCCACAAACAGATCAACACCGGACGCATCATGCTCGCCGCGTCCGCGTAAACTGCCTCATGAAACTGCTAAACTGGTGTTTCAGGTTTATGTTACGTGAGCGCTGCCGATCCCTCGCTCGGGCGGCACTGGAGCGCTGTTTCAAACGGGAGGTCCATCATGGCAGATCACGCAGCGAAGAACGGCAGTTATTCCGACAGCAGCACAGGCTTGCGCCTCAAGGTCGGCCTGGCAGAGATGCTGAAGGGTGGCGTGATCATGGACGTCATGAACGTCGAGCAGGCGAAAATCGCCGAGCAGGCGGGAGCCGTCGCCGTCATGGCCCTCGAGCGCGTCCCCGCGATGATCCGCGCCGAAGGCGGCGTAGCCCGCATGGCCAAGCCCAGCCTAATCAAGGAAATCATTGCCACCGTTTCCATCCCTGTCATGGCCAAGGCGCGCATAGGCCACTTTGCGGAAGCGCAGATCCTGCAGCAGCTCGGCGTCGACTTCATCGACGAGAGCGAAGTACTCACTCCCGCCGACGAAGCTCACCACATCGACAAGCACGCCTTCAAGACGCCCTTCGTCTGCGGCGCGCGCGACCTCGGCGAAGCCCTGCGCCGCATCGCCGAAGGCGCGGCCATGATTCGCACCAAGGGTGAAGCCGGCACCGGAGATGTCGTCCACGCCGTAAAGCACATGCGCCAGATCGTGCAGGAGATGAGGGCCCTGACTGTCCTCAGCGAACAGGAGCTTTACCTGGCCGCTAAGGAACACCGCGCCCCCTACGAGCTCGTCCGCATGGTAGCAAAGGCTGGCAAGCTGCCCGTTCCGAACTTCTCTGCTGGAGGCATCGCCACTCCCGCCGACGCCGCGCTGATGATGCAGCTCGGCGCGGAGTCCGTATTCGTAGGCTCCGGCATTTTCATGAAGGAGCGCGCCACGCCCCTTGATGTCTCCATCAACGAGAAGGGTGAGCCGAACAATCCTCTCGAACGCGAAGAGGCCGAATCGCGAGCGAAAGCCATCGTCATCGCAACCACGCACTTCGACGACCCTAAAATTCTCGCCGACGCCAGCGAGCAGGTGACCGGCTCAATGAAGGGCCTCGCCATCGCCGCTATCGAAGAAAAGGAACTCCTCCAGACGCGCGGCTGGTGAGGACTAGGAGAACGCCATGCAAATTACCGTCCAATTACCCGACGACCTCACGGACCACGAGAATCCCGGCAGAGAGGCTCTCGAGGCGCTGGTAGCCGAGGGATACCGGAATGGTTTGCTGAGTAAGAAGCAGGCTCGCAGTATGCTTGGCTTCCAAACCGGATACGAGATGGACGGCTTTCTGAAGCGACGGCAGATTGATCGCGATGCCTACGATGTAGAGGAATATGAGCAGGACCTTCGGACACTGAAGAGGATGCGAGGAACGGAAAGCACAACCGCTCGCTGACAGCCCGCTAAAGATGATCGTTGTTGCCGATGCAGGACCGCTTCGCTATCTCGTTCTTATAGGTCACATTCAGGTTCTCGGAAGACTTTTTGATCGAGTGTTGATTCCCGACGCCGTTGCAACCGAACTTGCCAACACCAGGACACCAGAGCCGGTTAAACAGTGGATGGCGCGCCGACCGGATTGGGTCGAAGTCTGCGCCCCTCCACCAATACATCTCTATGCCCCTGACCTCGACGAAGGTGAACGCCAGGCAATCGAGTTGGCGCGATACCTGAAAATATCTCTGATCCTGATCGACGATGCCGGCGGTCGCCTGGAGGCACGCTCGTGCGGCTTGGGTGTGCTTGGAACTGTGGGTATTCTGGAACGTGCAGCCCAATTAGGCATTCTAGATTTCGCCCCGGCGTTCGCAGAACTCGAGAAGACAAACTTTCACATGTCAACGTCGTTTCGGCAACTCATCCGGGAACGCCATCATTTGGACCCGTAAAGATCATTGGAGCGCTGAAATTGTCTGTAACGGTCGACATACCAAAAATAGGTGTCCTCGCCATCCAGGGCGACTTCGAGGCGCACGCCGCCGCCCTGCGTGAAGCCGGAGCCGAACCGGTCCTCGTCCGCAAGCCCGAGCAGCTCGACGGCATCGACGGACTCATCATCCCTGGCGGCGAATCCACCACCTTTCTCAAATTCCTCGAGCGAGACGGCTTTCTCGGGAGCCTTCAATCCTTCGTCCGCACACGCCCCACCTTCGGCACCTGCGCCGGCTGCATCCTCCTCGCAAACGAAGTGACCAACCCCTCGCAGCCAAGCCTCGCCGTCCTAGACGCCATCGTCGAGCGCAACGCCTATGGACGCCAGATCGACAGCGCCATCGAGACTTCGCCGACAAAGCTCGAGGGAGGCCCCATGGAGCTCGTCTACATCCGCGCCCCGCGTATCGTGAAGACCGGACCCGGCGTCCATGTCCTCGCCGAGCGCGACGGCTTCCCTGTCCTCGTCGAGCAGGGACACATCCTCGCCGCCACCTTCCATCCCGAGCTTTCCGCCGACCGCCGCGTGCACCGCCACTTCGTCGATCTCGTGCGCGAGCACGCTGCCATTCGCTCCTGAGACAATCGGATCATGCCCGCGATGCCTCTCGAAGCCCTCTGTATCGCCCAGTCGCACCTCTGGCTTCCGCCCAACGGCTCACTCCACGGCCTCGCCGTCGACCGCCTCATGCGCTGGAACCTCATCGCGATCTGCGTCTGCTGTCTCGCCGCACACATCTGGCTCATCGCCGCCATGTTGCGCCGCCGCAGGCGCGAGCAGACAGGATCGACCGCACTCCGCTGGACCCTCCTTACCGCCCTCTGCGCCATGTATCTCTGGATGGCCGTCACCGCCCAACATCTCTGGGCGCAGAGCCGCTATGCCGGCCCATCGCTCGAAGCCATGCAAGTCGAGGTCGTCGGCGAGCAGTTCCAGTGGTATTTCCGTTATCCCGGACCAGACGCCGCCTTCGGTTCAACGCGCCCCAATCTCGTAGACGCCACCGCCGGTAATCCCCTCGGCCTCGACAGTCGCGACGCCCGCGGTCAGGATGACGTCGTCTCCAGCGTCCTCGTCCTTCCCGCCGGTCGTCAGGTCGACCTCCGCCTGCGCTCGATCGACGTCATTCACGGCTTTTTCGTCCCCGGCATGCGCCTTAAGGAAAACACCGTGCCCGGACTCGTCCTACACGTCCACTTCACGCCCGCCACTCCGGGAACCTACCCCATCCTCTGCAGTCAAGTCTGCGGCCTCGGACACGAGCGCATGCAGGCCATCCTATCCGTTGTCTCGCCCGCCGAATTCGAGGCCTGGCTCGCCGCCCGCGAGCATGTCCGCACCGGTCAACGAGACACCACAGGTGCGCCCGTCCAGTGAAGCTCCGCCTCTTCACCACTCGACACCGCGCCCTCGGAAATCTCTATCTGCTGCTTTCCCTCGCCGCCGTCGCCATCGGCACTCTGCTCTCGCTCGTCATGCGCATCCACCGCGTCTGGCCCGACACCCCACTTCCCTTCTACGGCCTTCTCAATCCTGAAGACTATCTCGCCCTCGTCACCATGCACGGCACGCTGATGATCTTCTTCGTGCTCACCATCGCGCCGCAGATCGCCTTCGCCAGTCTCGTCCTCCCCGAGCAGATCGGCGCCCGCAGCATGGCCTTCCCGCGCCTCAACGCCATCGCTTTCTGGATCGCCGCCGCCGCCCTCCTCGTTCTGCTCGCCGCCTTCTTCGTTCCCAAAGGCGCGCCCATCTCCGGATGGACCTCCTATCCCCCGCTGAGCGCCATCCCCGCCGCCGGCCCCGGCGAAGCTGCAGGTATGGACCTCTGGCTCGCCTCCATCGGTCTCTTCTGCCTCTCCTCGTGGCTCGCCGCCGTCAACATGCTGGCCACCATTCTCGGCGAACGCCGCGCCGGGATGACCTGGTCCCGCCTGCCCATGACCGTCTGGGCCTGGCTCGTTACTTCCATCCTCACGCTGCTCGTCTTCGCCGTGCTCCTCGCAGCCATCGTCCTGCTCTTCTCTGATCGCCACTTCGGCTCCAGCTTCTTTATCCCCGCCGGAGATCTGGTCAACGGCCGCATCGTCGGCCGCGGAGACGGCTCCCCACTCCTCTGGCTCCATCTCTTCTGGTTTTTTGGACACCCCGAGGTCTACATCGCCGTCCTGCCCGGCATGGGACTCGTCACTTCCCTCTTCGCCAACTTCGCCCGCCGTCGCGTCCCCGGCTATCGCCTCATGGCCGCCATGCTCGTCGCCATCGGCCTCCTCGGCCTTGTCGTCTGGGGACATCACATGTTCGTCAGCGGCATGAACCCCTACGCCGGAACTGCCTTCGCCGTCACCACCATGGCCATCGCGGTTCCGTCGACCGTCGAAGTCCTTGGCTGGCTCTCCATGCTTTGGGATGGAGGCCTCCGGGGCGGCGGCTCACGCTTTCCAACCCCCATGCTCTTCGCCCTTGGCTTCCTTTCCTTCTTCATCGCCGGAGGCCTCACCGGGCCCATCCTCGCCCAGCCCGCGCTCGATTCCTACCTGCACAACACCTTCTTCGTCGTCGCCCACTTCCACATGGTCATGGCCATGGCCGGATGCTTCTCCATCTTTGCCGGCATCTACTACTGGTTCCCCCTCATGACCGGGCGCCTCATGAACGAAACCCTCGGTAAGCTCCACTTCTGGCTCTCCATCATCGGCGCCTGGGGAACCTTCTTCCCCATGCACTTCTCCGGGCTCGCCGGAGAGCCCCGCCACTACGAGCGCCTCACCGGGCCCGCCACGTCCTTTTCCGGCATCGTCGCCAACGAGCGCGGCATCACCTCCGCCGCTCTGTTCCTCGCTGCCGCTCAGCTCATCTTTCTCTGGAACATCTTTGTCGGCGCCCGCCGCGGCCGCATCGCCCCACCCAACCCCTGGCAGGCCACCACTCTCGAGTGGGCTCCCGAGTCTGCGTACGCACCCATCAACCGTGGTCCGTACGAATATGAAATTGCAGTGAACGAAATGAACTTTTATCCGCAGTGGGAAAGCGCATCGAAACAGGAGTAAGCTGTTCTGTAGCATTTGCGGAATTGGTGTATCCGGAACGCACAGTAATTCCGAAAATGCCGATTGTCAGGGGATCGCCATGCCCGCCACCTTTACTCGCCACCCCGTTGAGATTGAGCGCAAAGATACCGGCATAGGCGGAAAACCCCCACTCGACCGCCGACCTACCGGCGGTGGAGGCGACGGCGACAACTGGGATAACCGCCCCCACGGCCGCCGCGGCCCGCGCGAGCTCCTCACCCGTTACCGTCTCGGAGTCCTCTTCGCCCTCGCCGGCGATCTCATGTTCTTCGTCGCGCTTGTCAGCGCCTTCTTCGTGCGCCAGAGCGCCGGCCACTTCGACGCCCGCGAGAACTACGTTTCCGATTGGCACCCGCTCGCTGTCCCGCCCATCCTCTGGATCAACACCGCCATCCTCATCCTTAGCAGCCTGACCATGGAAATGGCCCGCCGCCAGCTCTTCCGCGAGATCGATGTCATGGACGAGTGGCTCGGCCTCGGTCGCCCCGCCGTCAAACGGGCCGCCCCTTGGCTGATCGCGACCTTCATCCTCGGATCGCTCTTCCTCGCCGGCCAGTGGATCGCCTGGGAGCAGCTCGTCCAGCAGGGCTTCTACTTCAACTCGCCCGATCCCAGCAGCCACTTCTTCTATCTCATCACCGGAGTCCACGGCGTCCACCTGCTGCTCGGCGTCTTCGCCCTCGCCGCAGCCCTCGGCGCGATGTTCGTCCTGCGCCGCATCGAGCTCCGCCAGATTGTCGTCGACTGTACCGCCTGGTACTGGCACACCATGGGCATCTTCTGGATCTTCCTCTTCGGCCTCCTCACCTTCTTCCAGTGAATCCGGCACTAAACTCAAAGAGCTGTCATCCTGAGCGAAGTCTGGCGCTTGAGCGCCAGACGAAGTCGAAGTACCTGCTGTTCCTTTTCCAGCCCCGAATCCTCCTGCTAGCCACGGCTCTTGTCATGCCAGCATTCAGCCACGCCCAGGGCTGCAGCCTCTGTAAAGACGCCACCGCCGGTTCTGCCCCGATCGTCCGCCAGTCTCTCCGCCGCGCCATCCTCATACTTGGAGTCCCCGCCGGTGGCATCTTCGTCGGCATCCTTGTCCTCGCCAGAAGAATCAAGCCCCGCGAAGCCCCCGAGTCCACCAGCCAGCTCTGACGCAGCTCGCCTCCCGGGAACCAGAACCCGCATCCACTCATACAAAGGTGGTATGGTGCCCGCCTGCTGACGCGATATTCTTGCGGTAACTCTCGTTAGTACCCAGCGGTCAGATTACTCAGAGGCATCGAATGCCGTTTGCTGAACAACACATCCGCCGTGCGATTGAAGGCAACAAGTTTGTTCCTTATTTCCAGCCACTGGTAGACCTTCGTGCCCGCACGATCCACGGCTTCGAAATTCTCGCGCGCTGGGACCATCCCACTCAGGGCCTCGTTTCTCCCGGCTTGTTCATCCCGGTCATAGAGCGCTACGGCTTGATGAACAGTCTGACCGCTTCACTTCTGTGTCAGGCGTTCGCCACCGTGCGGAGCCTTCCCGCCACCTTCGGCCTGTCGGTCAATTTGTCTCCCTCTCAGCTGCACGACCGCACGCTGCCGGACTTTATCCATCGGATGGCGGACGAGGCTGAATTCGACCTGAAGCGACTCACCATCGAGCTCACCGAGACCGCACTTGTAGACGACCTGGACCTGGCGGGCGCCGTGGCTGCGGACTTCAAAAGACTCGGCATTCAACTCGCGTTAGACGATTTCGGCATCGGCTATTCAAGCCTGCTTCATCTGCAATCGCTTCCCTTTGATGAAATCAAGGTTGACGCCAGCTTCGTCCGTTCCATGGTGCACTCGCGCCAGAGCCGCAAGATCACCGCTGCGGTCGTCAGTCTCGGTCTCAGCCTCGGCCTGCAAACCGTGGCCGAAGGGATCGAAGAGCAGAACCAGGCCAATCTCCTGGCCTGGCAGGGCTGCCACCTCGGACAAGGCCATCTCTACGGAATGCCTGTTCCCGCCGCCGGGCTTTCCGGCGTACTTTCGCAGCGTCACCTCGGTGCCTGCGTCGCGGCCGAAGTGCCGGGTTCAATCGCGGACCAGTTTCTCTCGCTCGATACCCAGCCTGCCGAACGGCTTTCGCAGCTGCGCGCCATCTATGACGGCGCTCCTGTCGGGCTCGCATTCGTCAATACCAGGCTGCGTTACGTCAATCTGAATTAAAAGCTGGCGGAGATGAATGGGCAAAGCGTGGAGGCTCACCTGGGCCGCCCGGTTTCCGAGATGGTCAAACCTGAGGTTTATGCGCAGTTCGAGCCCTACCTTAAGCGCGCTCTCAACGGCGAATCCTTTCCGGGTGTTGAGGTACAACGGCCATCACCTGCCCCTGGAGCACCTGCCGCGACCATGATGGCGACCCATCAGCCCGTGAGGGACGAAGCCGGAGAAATCCTGGGAGTTTGCGTTTCCATCACCGATATCTCCGTCGTCAAACAGAAAGAAGAAGCCCTGCGCCAGAGCGAGGACCACTACCGGCATACGGTTGAAATCAACCCGCCGATTCCTGACTCCCTGACTCATGGATCCCGACGGGAGCAACATCTGCTTCAGTTCCTGTTGGGAGACGCTCACCGGCCTTACCCCGGAAGAGACAAAGAATTATGACTGGGTCGGCACGTCGCGGTGCGATAACGTCCATGCTGTAACCGGTTGATGCATACGGCCCAGCGTAGGTTCGAAGAAGAAGCGTCAGTGACAGAGCGCACCGCCAGGTAGCGCCATATCACAACCTCCAACGCCCGATCACGGCGAATAAGTCTGCCCACCCTTTTCTGAACAAAGTGGAAAATCTGAACTTGTGTGCCCCGGAGCAAGTCCGTCGTTGGCTTGAGCTGGAGCGGAGTGGCCATTCCGCCCCTGCTCCCTGCACCCTGTTCGCTACCTCCTTGACACCTCTCATCCTCTCCGCATAATGTGAGCGCCGCTGAAATCAAGCCATCCCGGCTTGCGCCGAACGACCGCGCCGGATCACTCAACGCACCACCTTTTTCAGGAGACCCCCAATGAGACTCAACAGCACACGCCGCCTTCTGTGCACGGCTGCGTCTCCCTTCCTCATGTTGTTGCTCAGCTTCCTGGCAGCCGCACCCGCTTTCGCGGCCGATCCGCCCATCCCCGCCGGCGACATCCGCATCCACTACCACCGCCCTGACGGCAACTACAGCGGCTGGACCGTCTACGCCTTCTTCGACACCACCGAGGACACCAGCAATTACAACGGCGGCCCCGTTCAGGTCACCGGAACCGACAGCTACGGCGCATATTTCGACGTCGGCGTTACCTCCGGGGCTCAAGAAGTCGGCCTCATCATCCACAATCCCACAGCGTCCGGCGGCGACCAGAAAGACCCTGGCCCGAACGAGTTCGTCGACCCCGCCACCACGGGCAATGAGTACTGGGCCTACTCCGGAATCGGCAAGCTCTACAACGTTCCCATCAACCTCAGCAGTCCGAATGCGCTTTTGCCGGGATACGCCCGCATTCACTACTTTCGCCCCGACGGAAACTACTCCAACTGGTCCGTCTACGCCTTCGAGGACACCGCCGAATACACCGGCGACTACAACAGCGGCCTCACCTTCGTCACCAGCTACGACTCCTACGGCGCGTACTTTGATATCGCTCTCATCGCCAGTGCGCAGCAGATCGGATTCATCGTCCACAACACCTCGACCGGAGTAAAAGACCCCGGCCCTAACATGTATCTCAACGTCTCCACCAACCTTCAGGCCTGGGTGATCTCCGGCAGTGCAACGGTATACACCTCAGTTCCCACCCCCGCCGAAATCCTCGCCAGCCTGCTCAACGTCGAACAGGCCTACTGGCTTGACCGCCAGCGCGTCGCCATCCAGCCGCAATTCGCGCAGTCCGGATCCACCTACGCCCTCAGCTACAGCCTCACCGGCGGCCTCTCCGTCACTCCGACCGGCATCACCGGAGGCACGAACATCGCTCTCACCACCGGCGGCGCCCTCACTCCCGACGAGCTCCTCCGCTACCCGCAGTTGAGCGGCTATACCGTCCTTACCATCCCGCCCAACATCCAGCTCCCTGAGATCCAGACCGCACTCACCGGCCAGCTAGCCTTCTCCGCAGTCAACTCCAGCGGCGCACTCACCTACGCCACCGGACTGCAATTTGCCGGCGTCCTGGACGACCTTTACTACTACCCCGGCAGGCTCGGTGTCGTCTTTCACCACGACGACCAGCACGGCTGGCGTGACTGGCCTGACGATGACAACTGTGGCATCAAGCTGAAGGTCTGGGCGCCCACCGCGCAAGGTGTTTCGCTCCAGCTCTTCAACCACGAATCCGACACCTCACCCGCCGCCGTCATCCCCATGCACAACCACAACGGCGTCTGGGTCGCGCGCGGCAATCCCAACTGGCGCGACAAGTATTACCTGTACAGCGTCAAGGTCTGGGTGCCGTCAGACTCCGCAGTCGACACCAACCTCACCAGCGACCCTTACTCCATCGATATCGCTCTCAACGGCACGAAGAGCCGCATCACTGACCTCGACTCCGACGAAGCCAAGCCCTCCGGCTGGGATGAAAGCTTTTCACCCCCTCTGCGCACCTTCAGCGACATGAGCGTCTACGAACTGCACGTCCGCGACTTCAGCGTGAATGATCCCACCGTCCCCGCTGCGCACCAGGGCTTATACGAAGCCTTCAGCGATCAATACTCCAACGGCATGAAGCACCTTCGCTCGCTTGCCCAGAGTGGACTGGTCGCCGTCCACATCCTTCCCTCTTTCCACTTCGCCAGCGTGAACGAAGACAAATCCACCTGGATCATCCCCACCGGCCTCTCGCAGTATCCGGCCGACGGCACGCAGCAACAGGCCGCCGTAACCGCCAGCCAGACCAGCCCTGCCTACAACTGGGGCTACGACCCTGTCCACTACATGACTCCCGAGGGCAGCTACGCCATCAATCCCGACAACCGCGTCCGTGAATACCGCATCATGGTCGAAGGCCTGCATAACGCCGGGCTGCGCGTCGTGCAGGACGTCGTCTTCAACCACACCAACGCCAGCGGCGAAGGCCCCAACTCCAACCTCGACGAGGTAGTCCCGAACTACTATCACCGCCTCGACGCCAACGGCAACCTCGAGGAAGCCTCCTGCTGCCCCGACACCGCAGCCGAACACAAAATGATGGAGAAGCTCATCATCGACTCGCTCGTGCTCAACGCGACCCAGTACAAGATCGATGGCTTCCGCTTCGACATCATGAGCTTCATGTTCACCTACAACATGACCGACATCCAGAAGGCCCTCCGCGCCCTCACGCCTGAGAAAGACGGCGTCGACGGATCGAAGATCTATCTTTACGGAGAAGGCTTCAACTTCGGAGACACCCAGAACAACCAGATCGGCCCCAACGCCTCGCAGGTCAATCTCTACGGCTTTGGCATCGGCACCTTCAACGACCGCATCCGTGACGGCATCCGCGGCGGCAGCCCCTTCACCGACGAACGTGTGCAGGGCTTCGCCACCGGACTCTTCACCGACTCCAGCGACTACACCAACGCCAATCCGCCGACACCCAGCCCGCAGGCCCAGCTAGGCCAATACTCTGACTGGATCCTCGTTGGCCTCACCGGCAACCTGCGCGACTACACCTTTACCGACAGCACCGGCGCCACCGTCACCGGAGCCGAAGTCAACTACAACGGCCAGCCCACCGGATACACCAAGTCGCCCATCGAAGCCATCAACTACTGCTCCGTTCACGACAACCAGGACTTCTTCGACGCCGTGCAGTTGAAGTCCTCCTTCAACGACTCCATCGCCACCCGCGCCCGCCGCCAGGTCATGGGCATGTCCCTCGTCACCCTCGGCGAAGGCATTCCCTTCTTCCAGGCCGCAGACGACCTGCTCCGCTCCAAGGACATGGACCAGAACAGCTACGACTCCGGAGACTGGTTCAACAAGATCGACTGGAGTGGCAAGACCGCCAACTGGGGCATCGGCCTGCCCATCGCCAGCCAGAACCAGGGCCAGTGGCCCATCATGACGCCGCTGCTCTCTAACTCCGCTTACACACCGCAACCCGCCAACATTGCCTACAGCTACCAGGCATTTGAAGACCTGCTGCAGATCCGCTACAGCTCCGATCTCTTCCGCATGCCGACATTCACTGAGATCCAGCGGAATCTCACCTTCCTCAACACGGGACAAAGCCAGACCCCCGGCCTCGTCGTCATGAAGCTCGACGCCAACGGCGGGTATTACGGCATCTACAAACACATCGTCGTGGTCTTCAACGCGGCCAACTCGCAAACCACCTTCACCGACGGACGCCTGCAGGGCCTCAAGCTGTCCCTGCACCCGGTCCAGCAGAACTCCAGCGACCCAGCCACCCGCCAATCCACCTATGACTCGAAGGCAGGAAGCGTCACCGTCCCCGCCCTCACCACCGCCGTATTTGTAACCGAGAAAGAATAGTTCCCACCAACACTGGATACCCAGGCCCCGATTCCGGGACCTGGGCTATACCACACTCAAGCCAGTCTTAGGTGAACGATTCGCCAGGTTGGAGACAAGTGGTGGCCGACGACAACAACAGCAGCCGTGAAATGCGTTTGTCTGAATCTTTGAAAGGAGGCCGCTAAGAGTTCCCCACAAGAGCGCGAGCGGTTCCCGAGATGCTCAGACTCAGCTCCTTGGCATTTCCGAGGGCCGCATAAACTCCCGGATCATTAATCACCGTCACTTTCCACCGGGTGAACGGGCTCACTCCAACGTACGCTGCCGTCGCTGGATTCCCCGGATCGAGACTAGTATCAACCCCTGAGAATCCTGAGGTTGTCTGAATCGGGCCGCCCGTATCCTGGACCACAGTCCGAGGCGGCGTCAGGAACTCATGGATCTTTCCATTGATATCTCTGAATTTGTGATACCCGGAGTGTTCAAGATTGAGCCGGAGCGGCGATATTGCAGACCCATCTGCGGCCACAAACGTCAGGCTCACCTGATCGGCTAATACCTGTGCCAGGTTCGAAAAGACCGGATGATCCACGCTGATAAGAAATGAATACGTGCCCGTCTTAGCCAGCGTCGTTCTATCTGCGGACGTCAACGGAATGACGAATCCACCCGAGGCGGAAGAAAAGGTCGCCGGCGGATTGGCAAACGCCTGAAGAGCGTCCAGTTTGCGTGCAATCAACGCCGCCAGAATGCTGTTGAGCGCGCCGAAATCGTCGTATTCTTTCGCAGTGTCCTGCGGGTTCAGTGTCCAGAAGTCCAGAGCTCTCGATTGTTGAAGCAGTTCAAAATACGCGCTCTTTAAAAGAGCATTCCTCACATTTGTGACATCTTGCACCGCTGCAGCCACAACTTCTTCCTGAGATTGATCCTCGATCAGATCTCCGTCAGAAGCACTTATGGAAGTTCGCAGGGTCGTCGTGCTATCGTCCAGGCTTGCTATTTTGAATGCCAGGCCATCGAAGCTTAGAAGTTGCTGGTTCCTTAGTTGGACTATATCCAGATATTGATTTACTGCACTCTCATAGTTATCCCGCTCCGGCGACTCTGGAAGCTGCTTTACCTTCGCCTCGAATTGAGCCCGCACTGTCGCAAAATCCGAATCGGTCATTACAAATTTTGTGCTGTCGTTTTTCGGGTCGGGTGCGTTCCCTCCTAGCGATGCCTTCAAGTTGTTGTAAGCGGTTACTAGTTGGTTAAATGGGGTTCCCCCTGCCCCAACTGTGCTCATAATAAAATCGATGTTCTTAATGACTGGTTGAAAGCCAGGTAATGTTGGCGAGTCCAATAGCTTATCGGCCGTTGTGGCTGCGCCTGCGGCCGCGATAGCAACGCTGAGGGCACTACCAGCGCCGGTAACAGCGGATGCAACGGTGATGATCAGAGTGACCGCAGTCATGATTTCAGAGAATGAACAGCCGTTCTCCTTCGACAGGGCTTCCTGTAACTCCGCCGAAGACTGATTCACCACGGCCATGGCAGCCATCTGTAGGGTCAGCAACTCTTCCAACTGCTTACCGAGCGCCCCTCCCTGACTGATGAGATCTGCCCGGTCCGTTTGGTTTTTCGCGACCTGACTTTGTGCCTTGTTAACCGACTGCAGCAGGTTGTTGATTTGCGCCGAGTCGGCAGCCTTTTGCGCCTGGTAGGCGGCCAGCGCAGCTTCGAGAGCCACTCCGTCATTGACTAGGGCAGAGTTATTGGTTTCGTAGGTCCCCACCGACAGCGCCTGGACGTAATTCCCGGGATGGCCATATACATCGAATCCCGATTGCATTTGTGCAATCAGGACGCGGGCGCGCTTCACACTGGCATCCACTGCGGGCGTTCCGTTGGAGCCAATGGTATTCATCCATCCCAGTGTGTTGCCGGCATCGTCGTAGTCATCATCGTAGTAAGACTCCGTTGCGCTCGACAAAAGCATGTTCCAGTAGGTAGTAGGGAGAAGCGGAACGATCGCGCTCAGTAATCCGGCCTGGTCCGCATTTGAAGTGGCCGTACCACTTGCACCATTTGAGCCCGGGCCTCCCGAAGGAGGAACATATCCAACTTTGCCCGGGTATGTAGGGGGTCCGGGTATCCAGAATAAATTCGGCTCCGTAGGGTTGCCACTGCCGCGAGGATTTTGACTCCATCTGCCTTGCTGTTCGCCTGCGGCTCCGCCCCGACCGGGCTGGCCGGCATTGCCTGGACCTCCTCCAGGGCCGCCTGCTGCAGACAGCGAGAGGACGGCGCCACTTGCGTCCCCGCATTGCACAACGACCGTTCCACCTTGACCACCGTCACCGCCCTGCCCGCCGCCGCCTGCCGCGCCTCCATCTTCGCCGTCCCCGCCAGGCGCGCCGGCCTGTCCCGGTGCTCCGTTCCCGCCATCTCCGCCCGGACTGCCACTTCCGCCATTCGCGTTTAACGTGGCGGTGCCGGTTATTACTTGCGCATAAATGTTGATCGACCCTCCGTTCTGACCGCTGTTACCCGGATTGCCCGCCGCTCCGTTGTCGCCAGGGTTAATCCCGGAAGGAGCCGGGCCCGGCACTTGACCCGCTCCTCCGCTGACGTCGAGGACGGCCCCATCGGCGAAGTTGATTTCCTGAGCGATAAGAATAATGTTCCGTCCGGGAAAAGGAGGAGTGTTCACAGGCACATTGATTTGGTAGGCATATACCGTGATTCCCTGGGAACTAGCCATTCCAAAATCGGCGGGAGAGCCCCAGTTATATTGCACGACGATCGGATCTGCCATGAGAACCTCGCCACGCGACCTTAACATGACCGCGGTTGGAGCGCTAAGAAATCCCGTGGCGTCTCAAGCCCCTCTGCCGCAGACGACCGCACAGTAACGCTGAAGTGCGCCGAGATGGTCCTGATTGGCTCGCAGTCCTATGTAGCCATCGGGCCTCATCGCAAGCAGTGTCGTCCCCTTCAATCCGAGAAGATCAGCTCCAGCCGAATCGAGCCGCCCGAAATGCGGAGACAAATCAGGATCGCCGCTAAACGCGAATGCTGCTTCAAACAGAGGTGAGTCGGCGCTAAACTCCTGCAAGGCAGCGTGCAGCTCGACAAACGCCGCGACGTCCGCCGCCGCTCCGTCCAGCAGCAAAAGAGTATGTCCCGCGCGCTGGGCAACTTCGTGAAGCCGGCCGGTCTGCGTGTCCGCATGTAGGACCGTGATCGTATCCGGCAACCGATACCCGGGGACAGATGCCCATCGGCATCACCTAAAACGATCGGCGACCCTGAGTAATCAATATTCAATTCCGCCTCGGCCACGACCTCGTGATGCCGCGTCTTCGGATCGGCAATCATTGCTTGAATGGCCTGGTTGCGGCTCTCGCGTTCGACAGAATCCGTAGTCATAAATGCACGTTCCGTCTCATCGCCGGATTGAGTAACCAACTCCGCAGCCGCGCGGCGTTCCTTTTCGTAGCTGTCGAGCAGGCTTGGCTGAGCGGCCCCGTGGTGAACAAGGGCAAGCTTCCAGGCGAGGTTGAAGGCGTCCTGCAGGCCGCAGTTCATGCCGTGTCCCTGGGATGGCGAGCACACATGCGCCGCATCGCCGGCCAGGAATGCCGCACCGGATCGGTACTGACTCGCTATCTTGGTGTGACAGTGGAATCGTGCCGGATTCTCCACATCGACGAAAGAGGCCGACGGAGCATAGGCACGCAGTGTCGAAGCCGCGTCCGCGATGAGATCCGATTCCTCCGAGCGCGGCCTCAGATAAACGCGCCAGCGATGACCGGGAAGCGCAGTCAGCACCACCCCCGGATCATCAAGGTAGACAAAGGTGCCCTCGAACGACTCGGCCCAGCCTTGCACCGAGGTGTCGAAGACAGCCCACTCCTTGGCAAGGGCGTCTCCCTCAAAACCAATGCCGCTAAGCTCCCGGACCGCGCTGTGGAGACCGTCGCATCCCACCACCCATCGCGCCTCTACCTGGTAGCGCTCACATCCCACTCGATCTCTCCTACGACGCCGTCACCGTGAGGAGCCAGCCCCACCAGTCGCGACGATCGATTCACCTCGCCACACTGGTTGTGAAGGTACTCGGTAAGAATCGACTCGGTGACCTCCTCCGACAGGCCGACATTGAACCCGTAAATGCTTCCGCACGTCGAGAGATCCAGCGTGCCCAGCACTTCCCCGTTGGAGTGAATCTTGATGATGCGTTGCCTGCAGCCGGCTTCCAGAAACTTTGCCGCCAGACCCACTGACTCAAAGATCTGCATCGAGCGAGGATGCACGACCGTAGCCCGGTTCCAGTGCTGCGGCCCCGGCCGCGCATCGATAAGATGGCATGGCACGCCGCGCCGCTCCAGTTCCGAAGCGAGCAACAGCCCTGTCGGCCCCGCGCCCACTACCAGAACCGCCGCCTCAGTTCTCATTTGCCTCGGCCAGTTTGCTGAAGAATGTCGCGTCATCGCCTGCGTTCAAATCTACCCACGCTTCGTCCGTAAGACCGTTGCGCCATTTGAGAAACGGAACCGCGTCGGGTCCTACCGGATGGCGAAGTTGCCAGGTCCCTCTTTCTGCGATCTCCAGTATCTTTTGCGCGACCACAGACGGAGGAACCGGATCTTTCAACGCTCCATCAAACAGAGCAGAGAAACGCGCGCTCTGCCTGTAGGTGGTTTCGTTTGACGGGCTCTCGATGCGGCGTGCCATCGATGTGTCGATAATCCCCGGCTCAACGATCGCCACGCGAACATTGAATGTCTTCATCTCGCCTGCCAGGCCTTCACTAAGCGCTTCCAGCGCCCATTTCGACGCGCTGTACGGGGTCATCGGCGGGCACGAGAGACGTCCTGCGACCGAGCTCACATTGATGATGCACCCGCTCCCGCGTTGCCGCATCCCCGGCACCAAGGCCTGAATGCCGCGCAGCGCTCCGAAATAGTTCGTCTCCATGATCGCCCGAAACGTGGCCAGCGGAACCTCTTCAAGGGATCCCACCGCCTCTACGCCTGCATTGTTGACTAGCACGTCAATCGGCCCGTTATCTCTGACAATCGCCGCAATGCCATCGCTGACCGATTCATCCGAGTCCACATCCATCTTCGAAACCGTGATCGGCAGCTTCTCGCGTGCCGCCATCTCCGCCAGCGCCGGCGATTGCGACGGGTTGCGCATGGTGGCATAAACCCTGTGTCCGGCCCGGTCGAACGCCAGAGCCGTCTCGAAACCGATTCCTTTGCTCGTTCCTGCATTGAGTACTGATGTCATGCTTTCTCTTTTCTGGGGGTGGCATAGTCCTACCCGTGCCGGGCGGACATTGCAAACAGGAAATGTCTTGTGCGACCTCTTAAAATAAGCTTGAGCGGTCTTCAGCCGTGTCCGCACCAGGAGCGCATCATGTTAAGAAGGACATTTCTCGCTGCGACCGTTGCACTTCCGAGTGCCTTCGTCCATGCCCAGTCGCAGATCACGCACGTTGATACGAAGCAAGGCGGCGCACCTCTGCGGAGTTCTGTGGTTAAAGGCAAGGACCTGCCTCCCGAGGGAAATAGTCCAGGAGCGAAGGCGCGGGTGCATTTCAACGGCCCAACGAAACAGCTTGCGGCAGTGGCAACCGGTATGGTGACACTCGAGCCAGGCTCGCGTCCCCATCCGCCTCACAGCCACCCTGAAGAGGAGTTCATCATTATTGCTTCGGGAACGGGTGAAATAGAAGTCAACGGCCTCGTCACACCTGTTGAACCGGGAGACATGATGTACGCCGAAGCCAACGTACTCCACGGAATCAAGAACACCGGCTCAACCGTTATGGTTTTCTACTTCACCAAGATATTGGCAGCAAGTTGACGCGAGGACGGGTGGGTTCATTTTCTTACGTTGTCATCCTGAGCGAAGTATGCCGCGGCGTGGGAAGTCGAAGGGACCTGCTTCTCAACTTCCTAACAGATACTGCATAAGCATAGCTTGTATCTGGCCGTTGATTAGCTTGACTGTATCGATCTGCACTTATCTCTACCTGCGACATAAGGCTTATGGAAATGACTGGAACGCGCCATGTGTCGGATATAGTCACTTATCGTTGTTCGCTAACTTGCCAACTTCTGTCGGCGTCATAAGCGCGGTTGAAGCAGCGGCCCACCCACAGATCAACTTAACATCCTGCTTCGAAAGCCTTGCCTTTCGATGAATCGCCGTGTAGTCGGAGAGCGGCATGCTGCCGTCAGAGATTGCGTCGCAGATTAGCATGCGTTCGTCATCGGAGGGAGGCCGGGTTGCCCACTCGGAGAAGTCCAGCACTTCACGGCCCTCGACAACGTGCTTGGAGATATACCACGAGAGAGGCGCGACATGGCCGTACCACGGCAAGTCGACGCGGCTGGAGTGGCAGTCCTGACATGAGCGATCCAGAATCTTGCCCACTTGCGGATCAATCATCTCCGCCTTGTGTGGTCCGGCTGTCGAGGTCTTGGAGACTGCGGGGGTAGAAACGAACTGCATTCCGACAAAGACCGAGACAAGTAACATGGGAGTAAGTTTTACTAGTCTGCGAATGATCTTGCTTGTCATATCTGCAAAGTACAATGGATGGCCCCATTGACTTGTCATCACCCGGTCACGCCGAAGTCATTTGCTGTCGGGGAGAGTGTGACGCCGGGTGCAACATCCTTCGCGCAGCAAAGGGTGGGAAGCAAAAATCATTGCCGGGGCGCCCCACATCTCGATTTTGAGATGTGGGACAAGAGCCACCCGCTAATCCACCTACGAATCCAAAGCGGGAATCGTCACCGTTCCCGGCTTTAGTGGGATCGCTTTCTTTGTTGGTTGTCATCCTAAGCGAAGCGCCGCCGCAGGGTCCGCAGTCGAAGGACCTGCCTTTACCCCCTGTTAGCGGCCACTCCCTCTCTCCTTGACCAAATAGGAGAGAGCGGAGTACTCTCCTTTCTCAAATAGGAGAGCAGCAAATGGGCAAACAGATCGAGCTGCCGCAGGGTGCATTGGAGATGCTCATCCTCAAGGCCATCTCCCTGGGCTCGCTCCACGGCTACGGCATCCTACTTCGCATCCAGCAGATCTCCGGAGAGCGGGTCGAAATCCTGCAGGGCTCCTTCTACACCGCCATCTATCGCCTTGAGCGCAGCGGCTGGATCGCGGGCGAGTGGGGCGAGTCGGAGAACAATCGCCGCGCCAAGTACTACCACCTCACCGCTACCGGAAAGCGCCAGTTGAAGGAGGAAGCGGCGAAATGGTCCGACATGGCCGAAGTGATTGCCTCGATTCTGCAAACAAAAGCGGAGGAAATATGAGCGCCTTTGCCACCCTTCGCTGCTGGTGGAGAGCCATCACTCACCGCTCCCGCATCAACCGCGAGGTTCAGGAAGAATTCCAGTTCCACATCGACGCTTACGCAGGTGACCTGATCCGTCAGGGAATGTCACATGCCGACGCGCAGCGCCAGGCGCGCATCGATCTCGGCCAGCCTGATGTGCAGAGCGAGAAATATCGCGACGCAGTCGGCCTGCGCGCGTGGGACGAAATCTGGGGCGACCTCCGTTACGGAATGCGCGGACTGCTGCGCAATCCCGGTTTCGCAGCCGTCACAATCCTTTCGCTGGCCCTCTCCATCGGCATGGCGACGGCAATGTTCTCGCTGGTCCACGCCGTTCTGCTCGACGTGTATCCCTACGCGAATAGCGATCGTACTGTGAATCCGATCGTCTTCGATCCCACACATCCCACCGACTGGGACTGGTTTGTCGTCACCCGCGCCCAATTCCGCACTTACCGCAGCAGTCCCATGTTTGAGGACGTCCTCGGCCAGGCGAATTTCAGCGTGCAGTTACAACAGGACGATGGCGAGCAGCAGGTGCTGATGGTCGCGCTCACCGCAAATGCAGCACCGTTCCTCAGGGTAAAGCCGCTCATAGGCCGCGCCCTGCAGCCCTCCGATGGCGACTATGGCGATCCTGCTCCGAACATCGCCGTCCTCGGTTACAGATTCTGGCTGAAGCAATTCGGCGGAGACGCCTCTGTCCTCGGCCACAAGCTGACCTACAGCACCGGCATCCCTGGAGAGAAGGGCCAGTCCGTCACCATCGTCGGCGTCATGCCAGAACGGTTCACGCTCGGCGGGCCGCCCGACTTCTATATCCCTGCGTCGCAGGTCACATTCCCCGGCGTGCACATCATTGCGTTCGCCAAGCTTAAGCCCGGAGTCACTCCGGAACAGGCAAGCGCCGCGGTCGACCCCATGGTCCACGATTTCGCGAAGCAGGATTCGCGGATCTATCCGCAGAGCTTTCAGACGCGCCTTCAGCCGCTGATCAAAGGCTTCACGGATCGATCGAGGTTCGTCCGCAGCCTGCCGATTCTATTTATCGCTGTTGCCATCCTGCTACTGATCGGCTGTGCGAACTGCTCCATCCTCCTGCTCGCACGGGGCCAGGAATCAGCGCCTGCGAGATGCCGTCGCCGCAATTCCCGGAGTAGTCTCCCTGTCGATGGCCGAGGACTTTCCGCCCGGCACGGCCGATGATCGGTTCCCTCCGATTCAGATCGTCGGCGATCCCGCGAATCAGGCGGCGACGGCGCGCCAATCCCGCGTGGACGGCGACTATTTCTCGGTTCTCCAGATACCGCTCGTCTCCGGACGCATCTGGACAGAAGAGGAAGGCCGTCTCGGGCTTCCTCTGGCCGTCGTGAATCAGGCCTTCGTCCGCAACTATTCTCCGAATCGCAGTATCCTCGGCAGAACCATCAGCCTCGCCGAGATTACGCAGCGCGCCGTCTCGTTTGGAGCCTCACGATCCCCCGCCTTTACCGCCCCTGAGGTACAGGTCATAGGAGTAACAGCGGATGCCATCAACGGCGGCCTCGGACGGCCCGTGCTGCCAAACATCTATATCAACATCAACATACTGGTCTTCCCGGAGGCTCCACTGCTACTTCGCACCCAGGGTGATCCTTCGCAATACACCGCAACATTGAGGCGCACGACGCATCATGCCGGTGCAAAATTCTCCTACGTCAGCTCTTACTCTCTCGATCAGATGCTGAGCCGCGACGAGACCTGGCGAAGACAGCGGCTCACCGCTGTACTCTTTGGCATCTTTGCCGTCGCCGCTCTCGCTCTGGCACTCGTCGGACTCTATAGCGTAGTCGCCTATCTGGTCGCGCAACGAACGCAGGAGTTCGGCATTCGGCTCGCGCTCGGCGCTACCCGCGGTCACATCCTGTGGCTCGTGCTAAAGAGTAACGTCGTGGTCATCGTCTCGGGAACCGCGATTGGGTTGATTCTCAGCGTGTTCGTCCGGCACGAATCCGAGCGCTGGTTGGAAGGCGCACCGCAAAATCCAGCACTGATGCTCGGAACTGCCGGGCTGCTGATTTTGGCGGCGACTGCTGCTTGCCTTTCCCCCGCGCGTCGCGCTGCCATGACTCAGCTGAGCAAGATCCTTCAGGCCGAGTGAAATCTCGCTTGAATTAGGAACATGTGAGACTTTCGGCCTCAAAAAGTAACCGGACGCCACTTCCAATCCCTAATACCCTTTTCTCGGTGTACTATTCCCGAATCCACTAAAATGAAAATAGAGACCAAAAAGCCCGCCAACCCGGCGGGCTTTCTTATTTTTGCCTAAAGGAGACCCATTCCCGGTCGCGCCGTTCTCTGCACCCGCCACCTACCCTCTGGTCGTTGTTCAGCCCTTAAGAAACTCAGCATCGACCGGGATCTGAAGCGCATTTGCAAGCGCATTCGTCTCTGACGCCATTCCAACAACCGCCAGGAATTCGCTGTACTGGGTGTCGCTCAGACCTTTGGCGCGGGCGCTGGCCGTGTGCGAATGCACGCAGTAGCTGCAACTGTTGGTCGTCGACACCGCAATATAAATCAGTTCTTTTGTCAGCGGATCGAGTTCCCCCGGTTCGACCATGATCGCCTTGATGCTCGCCCAGGTACGCTCCAGCACCGCCGGCTGATTCGCCAGGGCCCGCCAGAAATTGTTCACGAAATCCGATTTACGTGTTGCGCGTATATCGTCGAAGACGGCTTTGATGCGAGGATCGGCCGAGACCTCTTCGTCCGTCCACAGCCTAACGGTCGCCATGCTGACCCTCCGGGATTTCGAGCCGGCCACGCTTTAGCCGACCCCTGTCCAAGGTACGAGCGGCGCAATCCGGAGCGCAAATCCCGCCCTGCCCACCTGAATTCTGCCGATTTCACGTCCTTGGGCCTTTATGTCGCCGCATCCAAATGACGGGCGCGTTTTTCCTTGGCCGACTATTTCGCGCGATCCTCTAAAATAGAAATAGAGAGACAAAAGGCCCGGCAAGCCATTGCTGCCGGGCCTATCTGTTTCAGAATAGCTGCAGAAGTCGGTCCCACTATAAAGCTTGTGGAATCAGATCTTTGTGAGTAAAGACCCTATTTTCAAATCTTTACAGCAGTCAAGATTCCCAACTGTTGAAGACTCAATCAGTTACAAGATACAGCTGTGAGACCGGGGGAGGGGTACCCTCACGGCGCCGTTAGTGTGAACTTGTCTTTAACCTCGAGTCCCAGCTTCGACGGATGATACGGATTCGTCACCCGGTACATCGTCGCATCCGCGGTCTTCCCGTGGATCGCTAAGACCAGGTAGTGATAATTCGGATAAGAATGGTCCTGATACAGGTCGTCAGGTCCCCGGACGAACACCCGGTAGGGTAGTGCGCCGCCCCCGCCCGACACGATGTAGCTCACATTCTTGCTTTCAAAGCGCTCGTAGTTGTGAATGTGGCCGTTCACCACCACCAGCTTCGCGTGAATCTGCGGAGCCTTCGACAGAATGAATTCCCTGAGCGACAGTTCAGCCGGATTCGGCAGGCTGGCCGCCACCTGGCTCTGCAGGTCCGCATACAACGGCATGTGCGACACGAAAAAGACGAAGTCCGTAGACTTCGGCAGATGGTCCAACTGCCCTTCCAGCCATGCGCGTTGCGGCGAACCATCGGCGTACGACTCCGTGCAGTCCAGCACAATCAGGTACACGTTCCCGATCTCGACCGAGTAATACAGATACCCCTTGAGCCCCGGAAAGGTCGCATCGAAGTTGCGCACGCCCGCATCCCAGCCGCCCAGCACGTCATGATTGCCCAGTGCTGGATAAATCCGCAGCTTCTCTGCAGTCCACGCCTTGGTCTCGTCGCGGTAAACCTGCCAGTCATCCCGATCCGCCCCGTGAAACGGCAGGTCGCCGGTCATGAAGACCGCGTCCGGCTTCTCCCGGGCGATCTGCTTCACTATGTACTCGCGCACCTTCGGGTTCGTATCCGCATCGTTGGAGACATCCGTGAACCGGGTATCCCCGTACTCGACGATCTTGAGCGCCTGCCCCTCCGTAACCCCGGGGACCGTGAATGTCGGGTCATCCAGAGGCGGCTGGGGGGATTGCTGCGCCCCGGCCGCAACAGCGATAACAGCAAGAAAAATTGCGAGCCCCGGAAGCTTCTTCACGCGCCCGCTCCGCCGCCCACAAAGTGCACGATCTCAAACCTGTCGCCGGGCCCGATCGCCGCCGCCGGCCACTCCGCGCGGGAGACAATGCTGCCATTCTGCTCGATGGCGACCCGGTCGCCTTTCAGCTCAAGGGCGCAGATCAGGTCAGCGACCGTCGCCGAAGCAGACAAGGCCTCCAACTCGCGGCTCTCCCCGTTGATGATGAGTTGCATGAGTTGAATGTACCAGCAGGAAAGGGGAGGGCTGCGGGAAACGATGTGGACTGCCGATTTCGCGGTGATGAAAGCCTCTAACGCATCAGACGCCAGAGCTCCCACCCGGCAGCCCCAGCACCATCAGCATTGCGTAGAACACCACCGCATACGCCAGTCCACGAAAAACACCAATCGGGTTTTCCTGATAGATCTCGTCTGCGAAACACTCTTCCCGGCGGAGCGCGAGAGCGAGCGTAGTGGTGGAATCAATGGATGCTCTGGCAGCAGGGGTAACCATGAGCTTCGTCCTCCGTCACCACCTGTATCGGACGAAAGTGTTACACCCTTGAAATTCCCCGGTCGGATATCCAATTCTGTCTCAACACGGGACAGCAAATCCCCCGCGAGCCATTTCGGGCCAACTCCAGGCGCATTTCTCAGTTGAAGTCCAGCTGCACCTCATCGATATAGCACCAACCCCAGGCCTCCCCCGGCTCAACCGAGCGCATGATCGGGTGCTTCATCACGTGGAAATGTTTCGTCGCATGCTTGTTCTTCGACGAGTCGCAGCAGCCCACGTGCCCGCACTCGAGGCACATGCGCAGGTGGACCCACCGGTCGCCCATCTTCAGGCATTCCTCGCAGCCCTTGGTGTGCGGCTGTACATTATGGACATGGTTCAGATGCGTACATGTCGGCATGCCGTCATTTTCCAGCTTTCACCGCCAGCAGATCAACTTTGTTGATCGACGGCGCCTCGGCGAGCAGCTCCGGAGCCTTCGCCATCAAGGCCGCCGCCACCTTCCCGGAAAGATGCGCGTCGCGCCCCGAGTCACCGGCGAAGGTGTCGAAAATCCCAAACGTCGAAGGTCCGATCTGCAACGCGTACCAACCGATTGTCTCTGGCTCAGCCTCGACAAGCGGCACCGCGCTCTTCAGAAAGGCAGCCAGCTCGCCTTCTTTACCTGCCTTTGACTTCAGCATTACCCACAGCGCTACTTTCTCCATTGCCTGGTCTCTCCTTAATCTCGAATTCTGCAACCGTGAACTTGGACGCGCCAAATGTCGCATGAGTTACGTTAAAACCCTGCGAAACTTGACTCTTGACAGTCGAAAAAATACAGTCAAACAGTAGTCGTTTGGCGGTATCCTTCTGAGGCCAGCAAACTGAGGTCAGCAAAACTCTATGCAGACTCATCCGTACAGTTGGAACTATATTCCCTTCCTAATACAGATCATCGTAGCCGTCGGAATGGGCTGCAGCATGACTACGATGTCGTACCTCATCGGTCGCCATCGCAATATCAAAGCCAAGCTGGATGTGTATGAGTGCGGCATTCCCGCCGAAGGCGACGCCCGCGGCCGCTTCTCCGTCCGCTTCTACATGGTCGCCATGCTCTTCATCCTCTTCGACGTGGAAGCGGTCTTCATGCTTCCATGGGCGGTGATCTACCGGCAGCTCCCTTCCATCACCGGGTCACGCCTGTTCGGCTTCTGGGAAATGGTCGTTTACCTCGGCTTTGTCATGGTCGGTTTCTTCTATATCTGGAAAAAAGGCATCCTGAATTGGGCAACGGATAAAGGCGATCTGTAGGACAAAATGAACGCTACCCCCGGCAAAGACGCTGTTCTTGAGGCCCATGCAAGCAACCGGGCGATTACTTCCCTTCTTACCTCGCTCCCAGATTCGATTCTCGACGCCAAGTTCGACCGCAACGAACTCACTCTGAGCATTGCCCGTGATCAGATTCGCGCGGCATGCTCAACCGTTCAGGCCGGGGGTTACAACTTTCTCGAGACTGTGACCTGCGTCGACTGGTATCCAAGCGAACCGCGTTTTCAGGTGACTTATCACATTCTTTCTCACAGCCTGAAAGAACGCATCCGTCTCATCGCGTTCGTCGATACGGTCGATCCTTCCATCGACAGCATCACGCCTGTCTGGCCTTCAGCCAATTTCTATGAGCGCGAAGTCTTTGACCTCTTCGGCGTTCGCTTCCACGGCCACCCCAACCTGCGCCGCATCATGATGCCTGACGAGTGGGAAGGCCATCCGCTGCGCAAAGACTACCCTGTGGAGGGCTATCGCTAATGGTGGAATTCGTCCAGACCTCGTCACTGCTTGAGCCCCGGCCGGTAGAGGGCTCAAAAGACACCACGATGGTCGTGAATATGGGGCCGCAGCACCCCTCGACCCACGGCGTTCTCCGCCTGGTAATCGAGATTGACGGCGAGACGGTTCTCAAGGTGGTCCCGGACATCGGATATCTGCATACTGGAATCGAGAAAACCTGCGAAGCGAAGTTCTACCAGCAGGTTGTCCCGCTGACCGACCGCATTGACTATCTTTCCCCGCTTACGAACAACCTTGTTTACTGCCTCGCCGTCGAAAAGCTGCTCGATATCGAGATTCCGCCGCGTGCGCAGTGGATACGGGTGCTCCTGAACGAGCTCACGCGACTCAATTCGCACTTGGTCTGGCTGGGCACCCACGCGCTGGACATCGGCGCGATGACGGTCTTCCTCTATACCTTCCGCGAACGTGAAGAGATCCTCCGCATCTTCGAGCACGTTTCCGGCCAGCGCATGATGACGTCGTACTTTCGCATCGGTGGTCTCGCGCTTGAGCCTCCCCTCGACCTCTTCAGCTGGATTCAGAGGTTCATTAAGATCCTGCCGGAGAAAATCGATGAGTATCAGAACCTCCTCACCGGTAATCCCATCTGGATCGGCCGCCTCACGGGCGTTGGCCATCTCAGCGCCGAGGACGCCATCGCCCTCGGCGTAACCGGCCCACCGGCGCGCGCCTCGGGGATTGATTGGGACTTGCGCCGCGACATGCCGTACTCGAGCTATGAGAAGTTCCAGTTCAAGGTGCCCATTTCCAACGGCTGTGATGTCTGGGCGCGCTACATGATCCGTCTCGAAGAAATGCGGGAGTCAATAAAAATCTGCCAGCAGGCGCTCGACGGTATGCCTGAAGGCGAGATCAAGGCCGACGCGCCGAAAGTCGTCCTGCCCGACCGCGAGAAGATGAAGACCCAGATGGAGTCGCTCATTTATCACTTCAAGATTGTCACTGAAGGCTTCTCCGTTCCAGCTGGGCAGGTCTATCAGGCGGTTGAGGGGGCACACGGCGAGATCGGCTATTACGTGGTCAGCGACGGCACGGCAAAGCCCTACCGAGTGCACATGCGTTACCCGGGCTTCGCCACGTTACAGGCTCTGCAGACTATGTGCGCTGGACGTCTCCTCGCCGACATAGTTGCAGTCATCGGCTCCATCGATATCGTTCTCGGGGAGATCGATCGATGAGCACTCTTCAGGGCGCTGAACAGTGGCTCGAACAGCAACAGGCGGAGTTCGCCAGCCGCACCAGCGCAGCGGTGGCTTTTTGGCCGGAATTTCGTAGCACAGTGAATCGACTTCTGGAAGAAGAACCGGCAAAGGGACGAGTCGCGGTCTACTCTTCGGAGGAAGATCCGAATCTCCTCACGCTCTCGGCTGGCCTCTTTGACCTGAAACTGGCTTGTGACACGTTGAGCGATACCGTCTTCTACGCGTTCACATCCTCGACGCTCAAAACTTTGGTTCCGCGAGAAAGCGCTATCTTCTCCAGTGGACAACTGAATCTGGTTCGCGGCTATTGGGGAGTGATCGACAGCCCAGGTCCTGACGTCGCGAAGGTTTTCGCGGACGATCCGCAGACTGTCGAGCACTTCCCTCTCGCGAGTCGCTTCGCGCAATGGTGTATCGAGCAGTTGCTGGGCGGTTTTAAGAGAATTTCGGCGCTCGAAAAGACCGCAGTTGCCAGAACGAATGAAGGGGCCGCAAAGAAAGAGGCGAAAAATGGCGGCAGAAACACTGGCGAGTAGGATATACGCGGAGCTGTGGATTTCGTTCGCAGCTCTCATCCGCTCTTATGTAGCGGCGCACGATCTGAGTAAGCCCGTCTCTGAGCATGCCCTGGTTGACAGAGGCGAAGAGGGATGTCTCACCCTTCGCGGTGAAGGTAAAATTCTGGCTCTGCTGTACGATCCGGCAACCGGTGCTGGAAGCTGGACTACATATGAAGATGACCCCGGGCCCGAGCGAGTGCTCGAGAGCGGCGAATTCAAAATCGACGAAGACAGCCTGGTAGCGCTGAGCGATCGCCGGGGCAAACTGGAGCTCGAAGTAGCTGCTGAAGCATTTACAGCAAAGATTTTTGACGAGGAGTAAGCGTTGGCCACCCAATCCACCATCTTTTCCCCCGAGCTTGCGGCCCGCTTCGACAAGCTGGTCACGCTCTATCCGCTGCGCCGCTCCGCCCTCATCCCCATGCTGCTCTACGCGCAGGATGAGATCGGCTACATCTCCCCGGCAGTGATGGCCGAGGTCGCCGCCCGCATCGGCATCCAGGAAAACGACGTGCTCAGCGTGCTCAGCTACTACTCCTTGCTGCGTACCAAGCCAGCCGGAAAATTCAACGTCCAGGTCTGCACCAACATCTGCTGCATGCTGCGCGGAGGCAACGAGCTCTTCGAGCATTGCAGCAAGCGTCTCGGCGTCGGCCACAAGGGAGTCACTCCCGACGGTGTCTTCTCTCTCGAAGAGGTCGAATGCATTGGTGCCTGCAGCTGGGCACCCGCCGTCCAGATCAACTACGACTTTCACGAGAACCTCACGCCGGAATCCATGGATAAGATCCTCGACCAGTATCGGGAGAAAGCGGGCAAATAATGGCATACCTCACAACCCATCCCGATGTGGTTCCCATAATCTCCTTGCGCTTCGGCAAAGGCGCGATCTCCATCGACAAATACATCGAGCTGGGTGGGTACGAATCCACTCGCAAGGCCATCGAGATGGGCCCCGAAGCCATCATTGCCGAGATGAAGGCCTCGAATCTTCGCGGCCGCGGCGGCGCAGGCTTCCCTACCGGCATGAAGTGGTCCTTCGTGCCCAAGCAGTCCGAAAAGCCCAAGTACATTCTCGTCAACGGTGACGAGAGCGAACCCGCAACCTGCAAAGACCGTCTCATCTTCGAGCACGACCCGCATTCCGTTATCGAAGGCGTCATCATCGCCGGGCTCGCTGTCGGCGCCAAGATGGGCTTCATCTACCTGCGCGGCGAGTACCGATACCTCCTCAAGATCATGGAGAAGGCCATCGACGAGGCCTACGCAAAAGGCTTCCTCGGCAAGAATATCTTCGGTTCGGGCATTGAATTCGAGGCCGTCTCCCATACCGGTGCAGGAGCTTATGAAGTCGGCGAAGAATCCGCCCTGATGGAATCGCTCGAGGGCAAGCGCGGCATCCCGCGCATTCGTCCGCCCTTCCCTGCCGTCGTCGGCCTCTACGGCGGACCTACCGTCATCAACAACGCCGAGACCCTCGCCACCGTCCCGCACATCATTCGGATGGGGGGAGCCGAATATGCCAAAATCGGCACCGAGCGCAATGGCGGCACGCGTCTCTTCTGTCTCAGCGGACACGTCGAGAAGCCCGGTGTTTACGAACTGCCCATGGGCTACAACCTCAAGAAGATGATTTACGACGTAGGCGGCGGCATCCCCGGCGGCAAAAAACTCAAGGCGGTAGTCCCCGGCGGATCATCCACCCCGATCCTGACCGCCGACGAAATCGACATCGGCATGGACTTCGACCAGGTAGGCAAAGCTGGCTCCATGCTCGGCTCAGGTGGCGTGGTCGCTCTCGATGAGACCGTCTGCATGGTCGAGTTCGCCCTGCGCACAATGAAGTTTTACCAGCACGAGAGCTGCGGCTGGTGCATTCCCTGCCGCGAAGGCACAGACTGGCTCAAGAAGTCGCTCACCCGTCTCCACGCCGGCGGCGGGGTCGACAAGGACATCGACAACATCCGCTACCTCGCCGAAAACATGCTGGGCCGCACCTTCTGCCCGCTCGGTGACGCCGCGGCGATGCCCACCATTGCGTTCGTTAAGAAATTCCGCAAGGAGTTTGAAGACCACCTGGACGGCAAGGGTTGCCCTTACCACCACTCGCACGAACATGAAGCAGTGCTGGCGTAGGCGCGAGGAAAGAGACACGAATGGCTGATGTAACCTTCACCGTCGACGGCAAGAAGCTCACCGCACCCGCGGGCACGCTCCTCATCGAGGCATGCCGCGAGGCCGGCATTGAGATCCCTGCCTTCTGCTACTACCCGAATCTCTCCCTGCAGGCCGCCTGCCGCATGTGCGTCGTCCGCATCGAGAAGATGCCCAAGCTCCAGACTGCCTGTACCACCGTCGTCACCGAAGGCATGGTCGTCGCCACCGAGACCGACGAAGTCAAGCAGGCGCGCAAGGCTACCGTCGAACTCCTGCTCGGCAACCATCCTCTCGACTGCCCCGTCTGCGACGCCGGCGGCGAGTGCGAGCTGCAGGACATGACCTTCAAGTACGGCGCGCACGAATCCCTCTACGTCGAGACCAAGCAGCACCGTGAAGAGCAGAAGTGGTCGCCGGTCGTCTATTTTGACCGCCCACGCTGTATCCTCTGCTACCGCTGCGTCCGCATCTGCGGAGAAGGCATGGACGTCTGGGCCCTCGGCGTCGAAAACCGCGGCGTCACTAGCGTCATCGCGCCCAATCAGCAGGACCACCTCGACTGCGAAGAGTGCGGCATGTGCATCGACATCTGCCCGGTCGGCGCGCTGACCTCCGGCACCTACCGCTACAAGACCCGGCCGTGGGAGATGAACCACGTCGGCACCGTCTGCACGCACTGCGGCGACGGCTGCAAGACCACCCTCGGCATCCGCACCGCCGACGACGGCGTCGAAATTATCCGGGGAGACAACCGCGACAAGAGCGGCATCAACGGCGACTTCTTATGTATCAAGGGCCGTTACGCATTCGATTTCGCCTATCACAAGGACCGTCTCACCAAGCCGCTCGTACGCCAGGCCGACGGCAAGCTCGCTCCGGTGAGCTGGGAGGAGGCCCTCGACTTCGCCGCTAAAAGGCTGTCGGAGATTCGCGCCAGCCGCGGCGGTAGCGCCATCGGCGTCATCGGCTCCAATCGCACTACCAACGAGGAATCCTATCTGCTGCAGAAGTTCGCTCGTACCGTTCTGCGCACCAACAACATCGATCACCACCGCACGGCCGATTACCCAGCCTTCGCCGCCGCCCTCAAGGGCCACGCCGGACGCGAAGCCTCTCTGCGCGACTTCTACAAGGCACCCGCCATCCTGCTCCTCGGCAACGACCCAACCAATCAGCACCCCGCGCTCGCCTGGCAGATTCGCAGCAATGTGCGCCTGCATCGCGGCCGCGTCTACGTCGGCAATCACGCCGAAATCAAGCTACGCCGTCAGGCTAAAGCCGCTGTCCAGTTGCCCGTCGAGGGTTACGCCTCCTTCGTCTCCTACCTTGCCGGAAACGACAGCGCCTTCGAGGCAACCGACGCCAACGCAGCCTTCCGCGACGCTATCCGCAAGGAAGAATCGCTCGTCATCGCCTTCGGCTCCGAATTCCGTGGACGCGACATTCAGGCTCTCGTTGAATTCGGCCTCTCGCTGCCCAACACGAAGTTCGCCTGCCTCGGCGACTACGCCAACTCCCGCGGCGCAGCCGATATGGGACTCTATCCCGACCTGCTGCCTGGTTACGTTCCCGTCACCAACGCGGCTCCCTTCACCAACGAATACGGTGAGGCACTTCCCTCGCAGTCCGGCCTCGACCTCATCCAGATGCTTGACGCAGCTGGTCAGGGCGATCTCGCCGCCCTTTACGTCGTGGGTTCAAATCCTGTCTCGCGCTATGGCATCGACCCCTCGGCTCTCAAGAACGCGTTTCTCATCGTGCAGGATATGTTCCTCACCGAGACCGCCCTTCTCGCCGACGTCGTCTTTCCTGCCGCTAATCTCTACGAAAAGGCCGGCACCGTCACCAACACCTATGGCGACCTCCAGCTCGTGAAAAAAGCGGCCGACAAATCCGGTGTCCGCACCGACTTTGAAATTATCGTCCGCCTCGGCGACAAGCTCGGAGCCGATCCCAGGCAGCTCGTCCCCTTCGGCAAAGGAGTCCGTGCCGACTTCGGACAAACCCGCGGTGCCCAGTCCGGCGAAGCGGACCGTCATGCCGTCTGGCTCTCGGCAAATAACCTCGAGCCGAAGCTCAGCCCGTTCGACCCATTTGCCATCCTCGATGAAATCCAGCGACTGGTGCCGGCCTACGATGTTCCGCGCCTCAATTTGCTCACCGGCAACGACGAACACCTGAAGTCCGATCTGGTACAGATCACCCCTGCTGCAACCACGGGTCGCCGTGATCTCGTCCTGCCGGCCAACGACGCCCTCTACACCTCCGGCACGCTGGGCCGGTACAGCGCCAAGCTCGACGAAGTCGTTCAATCGCACACTATACTCATGAAGCCCGCGGAAACAGCGGCCGACTAAAACGTAACTCTGGACGAACGTATTCCGGGAAGGCCTCGTGGAAGTAAACATCTGGATTTTTCTACTGCTGAACGTGCTGAAGGTCATCGTCGTGACGGTGATCCTGCTCATGTGCGTCGCCTATACGGTTCTGCTGGAGCGCAAAGTTGTCGGGCGCATTCAGAACCGCTGGGGACCCAGCCGCGTCGGCCCCTTCGGACTCCTGCAGCCGCTCGTCGATGGGCTCAAGCTCTTCCTCAAGGAAGACCTGATGCCCACCAGTGTCTACCGCCCGCTCTACATTCTTGCTCCCATCATCGCGCTCAGTTGCGCGCTCATGTCCATTTCCATGGTGCCCTTCGGCGCCGACGTCCGCTACAAAGGCGTTGACCTCTTTCAGATCTCCGACGTAAACATCGGCCTGCTCATTCTTCTCGGCATTACAGGTGTCGGCGTTTATGGCATTGCACTCTCTGGATGGGCATCCAACAACAAGTATTCGCTTCTCGGCGCCCTGCGGGCGAGTGCACAGGTCATCAGCTACGAGCTCGCCTTGGGCCTTTCTCTCGTCGGCGTGGTTCTACGCTCACAATCGCTTCGCTTGCGCGACATCGTCAACGTCCAGGCGACACACGGCCTGCTCTCGTGGAACTTCTTCGGGGGATTCCAGTTCCTGGCTTTCTTTATCTACCTGATGGCCGCCTACGCCGAGACCAACCGCGCGCCCTTCGACCTGCCCGAGGCGGAAACCGAACTGGTCGCCGGCTACCACACCGAATACAGTTCGATGAAGTTCGCCATGTTCTTCATGGCCGAATACGCCAACATGATCACAGTAGGCTGTGTCGCCACCCTGCTCTTCTTCGGCGGATGGACCAGCCCCTTCGGTCATCTCTTGCCCACGTTCGGCCCTGTCATTGAAGCCCTTCTTTCCATCTTCTGGTTCGTCGTCAAGGTCTTCTTCTTCCTCTTTCTCTATGTCTGGGTGCGTGGCACGCTGCCGCGCTTCCGTTACGACCAACTCATGGTGTTCGGCTGGAGATTCCTGCTTCCGCTGGCGATCCTCAATATTGTTGTGACGAGCTTCTGGCTCGCCTATCGCACCCATTAACCTGATTTACAATCGTCCTTCGGTGTACTGAACCTTTTCGTTGTTCCGTGTTGTCGAGTGAGCGAAATGCATCTGGTTCTGTTCTTCATCTTTGGCGGCTTGTGCGTGGCGGGGGCGGTCAATCTCCTTTTTCAGCGCCACCCCATCAATTCTGCACTCTCGCTCATCGTGGTCATGAGCTCGCTGGCCGTCCTCTATCTGCTCCTCGGAGCCGAATTTCTTGCGGCCGCCCAGGTCATCGTCTATTCCGGCGCCATCATGGTCCTCTTCACATTTGTGATCATGCTGCTCAACGCCGGCCGCGAAC
>Ga0206976_1077_pt1 | contig 33818 bp, 38 predicted proteins | sample Alteio_BWOrgHeat_82_FD_152926 | JGI IMG/M metagenome (GOLD analysis project Ga0206976, IMG submission 152926) | Enriched cells from forest soil in Barre Woods Harvard Forest LTER site, Petersham, Massachusetts, United States -... | ecosystem: Environmental > Terrestrial > Soil > Temperate forest >... | reverse complement strand
GGGAATTCCTGGATGAATATACCCGTTTAAACATCGATCCTTTGGGTAAATGCAAGGTATATATCATATCGTCATCTGTTTTCAGTAATGATATTAACAAAGCACGTTCATACCCGCTTGTAAAAGACCTTTTATCAAAACCACTAAACGTTGAAAAGATAAAAGAGCTTTTTGAAGTAGAGAAACACGCCTAATTGTTGAAAGGTTGTAAAGTTTCAAAGTTGAAACGTTGCCTTTCGCTTTGCTAATAAACCAATTCATATCTCTTTTAAACATTTCAACCTTACAACATTCCAACCTTACAACACTCCCCCCACAGTAAAGTGTTCATCTGAATAGCTTACCCGTCCAACAGGGTTCGACTTTGCATGATAAAATAAACAGGTATAATTTTCTTCCGCCGCTTTTTTGCCATATTCTTCCCGTAAAGCCATCGACTTACGCCCGTCGTAATCATATTTCGCTATAAATTTTCGTATCAGTTGTTCCGGTTCCGGCAGTTCATCGCCGCCAAAAAAACATTTGCCGTCAGCCTCATCAATCCAGAAAACCTGGTGAAAAGGGCAATGTCCGCCTGATAGTTCATATTTAATGCCCGGTTTAAACTCGCCCGAATTTTCGACAAACGTGATCTTAACCGAATCCTTCAGCGCTTCAAATATCTCTTGATGATAGGATGATGATTTACCCGCAATAGCAGCTTCCCATTCGCCGCGCTGGATCACGTGCTCTGCACCGGGGAAGCTTGGTTCCAGTTTGCCATTTCTTTCCACTACCAAACCGCCCGAATGATCATAATGCAGGTGCGACATCAGCACAAGCGTAACCTCATCGGGATCAAAACCTGCATTGCGAATATGCTGGTGCAGCAATAATTCGTCGCGTGTATCTTTATATCCAAGCCCGGTGTCGAACAAGATGAGATCATTAGCAGTCTTCACCAAAAACGGGTTAACGTGGATAAACAGGGAGCCCGGGCGGTCTTTCGCGCTATCGGTTTGAGGATCAAAGGGAATAAATTTTTTAGAAGAATCAACAGAATATGACCCTTCGCCTAATGCGAAAATCTCCATAATATTTAATGTGCGAATGTGCAAATTTCAGATGTGCAGATGATTATTGATGTGTAAATGTGAGTATATGCAGATGTGCAGATCATTTTGGAATCCTGCTTTACCCGGTTAATTAATTTGCACATCTGCATATCTGCACATCAATAATCATCTGTATCTTTACTGTTTTAAGCGACAAAGATATGAATAAACGGTGGGCGATAAGGGAAAGGCCGGATAATGAGGATGTCAAAAAACTGGCTGATGAACTGACCATTGATACCGTTTTAAGTACGCTGCTGATACAAAGGGGCATTAAAAATTACGAGGATGCCCGGTATTTTTTCAGGCCTGATCTCCGGCACCTGCATGATCCCTTCCTGATGGCCGATATGGAAAAAGCTATTGAGCGGATAGACATCGCAATAGCCAACGGGGAGAAAATATTGATCTACGGCGATTATGATGTGGATGGCACCACCTCTGTGGCCCTCGTTTACAGCTTTTTTAATAAAATCTACCCCCACATTGAATATTATATACCCGACCGTTACCGCGAGGGATACGGCATATCAACCCAGGGTATTGATTATGCTGCTGAAAACAGTTTTAGCCTGGTTATCGCGCTGGATTGCGGGATCAAATCGGTGGATAAAATTGCTTATGCCAATACCTGTGGGGTCGACTTTATTATCTGCGACCATCACCTGCCCGGTAATGAACTGCCTGATGCGATAGCGGTTCTCGACCCAAAAAGAAAAGATTGCGATTATCCTTATAAAGAACTCTCCGGCTGCGGGATAGGCTTTAAGCTAATACAGGCTTATGCCGAAAAAAATGATATTTCCTTTGAAGACGTAAGCTGTTATCTCGACCTGGTCGCCATCAGCATTGCTTGTGATATTGTACAGATAAGCGGCGAAAACAGGGTGCTGGCTTATTTCGGCCTGCAAAAAATAAATAGCGATCCTTGCATCGGTGTAAAAACCCTGATGGAAGTTGCCGGCAGGGGCACCAATTATACCATATCTGATGTGGTTTTTCTACTCGGCCCCCGCATCAATGCCGCAGGCCGGATAGATGATGCCAAACACGCGGTTGAGCTATTGATCGCCTGCCACGAAGATGCGGCGAAAGAGAAGGGCTTGTTGATCAACGTAAAAAACACCGAGCGTAAAGGTCACGATCTGTCCATTACGGATGAAGCCCTGAGCATGATCGATAATGATGTGATAATGATCAACCGGAAATCAACCGTGGTTTTTAATGAGAACTGGCATAAAGGGGTGATAGGTATCGTGGCTTCGCGGCTGACCGAAAAATATTATCGCCCAACTATCGTACTCACCCGGTCGAATGGGCATGTGGCGGGTTCGGCCCGGTCTGTTTTAGGGTATGATCTGTATGAGGCATTGTGTGAATGTAAAGATTTGCTGATCCAGTTCGGCGGGCATAAATACGCTGCCGGGCTCACCCTGCATCCCGAAAATGTCAATGCCTTTATCGACAGGTTTGAGGAAGTAGTGAGCGCAACTATTACCGATGAACAATTAATACAGCAGATAACAATTGATGCCGAATTGGAGTTAAAGCAAATAGAGCCAAAATTTTTCAGGGTACTGAACCAGTTTGCGCCATTCGGCCCGGAGAATATGTCGCCGGTTTTTATCAGCCGGAATGTGTATGTTAGCGGTTATGCAGGTTTGGTGGGCGAAAATCACCTCAAAATGGCGGTAATGCAGGAGGGATCGGGCGCGTTTGAATGTATCGCCTTTAACCAGGGTATTTATTTGCCTGATGTAAGCAACAAAAAACCTTTCGATATTTGCTATAGCATTGAAGAAAACATTTGGCGCGAAAGGCGCACGATACAGTTGAATGTGAAGGGGATAAAGTTTAGAGATTAGTTAATTAGAGATTGAAGATTAGTTGGATTGAGTTGATAAGTTTAAAATAATCTCATCAGAGTTAGGTTTAATTTATTATCATGATAATCCTTTAATCTGTTAAATCATGGTTCAGACAATATGATACTTAGAGCAGAAAACCTGGTAAAAAAATATAAGCAGCGTGCAGTTGTAAATGATGTTTCGTTTAGTGTGGAGCAGGGAGAGATCGTAGGTTTACTGGGCCCAAATGGTGCTGGAAAAACCACCTCGTTTTATATGATCGTAGGTCTGATCAAACCTAACGAGGGCACCATATTTTTGGATGATAAAGATATTACCGGCGACCCGATGTATCGCCGCGCGCAAAAAGGTATAGGTTACCTGGCGCAGGAAGCATCGGTGTTCCGTAAATTATCGGTGGAGGATAATATTAAGGCGGTGCTTGAAATGGGGGCGATGAGCAAGGAAAAACAGCGTGATAAACTGGAAGAACTGATAGATGAATTCAGCTTACATAAAGTGCGTAAAAATCGTGGCGACCTGCTTTCAGGCGGAGAGCGCAGGCGTACCGAAATTGCCCGCGCCTTAGCTGCCGAGCCGAATTTTATATTGCTTGATGAACCCTTTGCCGGGGTTGACCCGATAGCTGTGGAGGAGATACAAGCTATGGTGGCCAAACTGAGGCACCGCAACATCGGTATATTGATAACCGACCATAATGTACAGGAAACCCTCTCGATAACCGACCGGGCCTACCTGCTTTTTGAAGGTAAAATATTAGAATCGGGTGTACCCGAGGTGCTTGCTGCCAACGAAATGGTGCGCAAGGTTTACCTGGGCGCCAACTTTGTATTGAAACGAAAAACGTTTGCGTAACTTCGTTGTCATTGGTCATTAAGTCATTATGGCTTCGCCGTCATTGGACTATTGGAGAATGACCCAATGACTAATGACAGGAGCGCAGCGACGTAATGACAGCGCAGCGTAATGACCTAATAACCAACTTATGCCAATTATCAACTCTGTAGTTACCTGGTTCATCAAAAAGCGTATCCACCAGATAGAGCTTTTTATGAAATATCCCAACGAAGTGCAGGAGGAGTGGTTTGAGCAATTGATAGCCGGTGCCGAAACCACCGAGTGGGGTAAAAAATATCAGTACAAAAGCATTGAAAATCTCACCCAGTTTAAGGAACGGGTACCCATCCAGAATTACGACACCCTGAAGCCTTATATTGAAAGGATGCTGAAGGGCGAGCAAAATGTGCTTTGGCCCTCCGGCGTACGGTGGTTTGCCAAATCATCGGGCACTACCAGCGATAGGAGCAAATTTATACCCGTAAGCGAGGAGTCACTGGCCGAATGTCATTTTAAGGGGGGTAAGGATATGCTCACCCTGTATTTTAATAACCACCCCAGCGCCAGCCTGTTTACCGGGAAAACATTAACACTAGGCGGTAGTCACCAGGTGGGACAGCTAAAGGCGGATACCTTTTTTGGCGACCTGTCGGCCGTGCTGATGAAAAACCTGCCGCTTTGGGCGGAATTTTACCGCACTCCGCACCTGGACATTGCCCTGTTAGAAAATTTTGAAGAGAAGATAGAAAAAATGGCCCATGCCACCAAGGATGTAAATGTGACCAGCATCAGCGGCGTGCCCACCTGGAACCTTTTACTATTTAAGCGTATACTGGAGATCACCGGCAAAAAAAACTTGCTGGAAGTATGGCCAAACCTGCAACTGTATTACCATGGTGCAGTTAATTTTACCCCCTACCGCGAGCAATTTAAAACGCTGATCCCGAGTGATGATATGCATTACCTGGAAACCTATAACGCATCCGAAGGCTTTTTTGGGATACAGGACCAGGATGAACCCGGCGACCTGCTGCTGATGCTTGACTATGGTATTTTTTACGAGTTTTTGCCATTGGAGCACCTGCACGATGAGAACCCAAAAACACTCACCCTTGATGAAGTGGAACTGGATAAAAATTATGCGCTCATTATCACTACCAATGCAGGGCTTTGGCGGTACCTGATAGGCGATACCATCCGGTTTACTTCTATTTCGCCGTACCGTATCCAAATTACCGGGCGCACCAAGCATTTTATTAATGCCTTTGGCGAGGAACTAATCATTGACAATGCCGAACGCGCTTTGGCCGAAGCCTGTCACCAAACCGGCGCCATCATTAAGGAATACACCGCAGCCCCCGTCTATTTTAAGGGCGACGAATGTGGCGCGCACGAGTGGATCATCGAGTTTGAAAAGCGTCCGCCCGAATTTGAACGCTTTGTCGACCTGCTGGATGAGACCCTGCGCCGCATCAACTCAGATTATGATGCCAAGCGTTTTAAAGATATGGCTCTGCGCCGCCCTATCGTGCACCGGGCCCCGCAAGGCACTTTCTTTAACTGGATGAAAGAAAAAGGCAAACTCGGCGGGCAGCATAAAGTACCACGCCTGGCAAATGACCGGGAGTATATCGATTCTATTTTATTGATGGCGGAGTTGGTGGGGTAGTAGTCGAAGACTATTATGATGCCCCTTAGATGCAATTTACGGACAGTCCGGTTTATAAAAGGTTGGCATAAGGCTATGAAAAAAGGTAGAAGCAGAAATAAGTATTTCAATTGGTTAATTTTGATCGTGCTTATTTGTTTAAGTACTAATTGTTATAGTCAGAATATCAAGCAAAATTCAGGGACGTATGTTTATAAAAGCTCGTTCTATTACGAATCTCTCGAACTAAAAAATGATGGCGAGTTTATCTATAAGAGTGAGAGCGAACTCGCCCAGGAAGTAGTGATGGGGAACTGGCAGACACGCGGTGACGAAATAGTTTTAGATAGTCGACCACAGAAAGATAAAATACTAGTTTTTGAAAATCGTAGTAAATCAAAAGAAGAAAAGATATTTGTCTTCGACAAAAAGGAAAACCCCATTAACTACACGTTGGTAGCCATAACTTATAAAAATGATACAATAACACTAAAAAATCAATTTAGATGTTCAGCGATTAAAGAACGGCTGAATTCTTTCCGTATCATTGACAGCGGAGGAATTACTTCACCACTATATAAGATCATGGGCACAAGGACGAATGAATTTAAGGTTTTATTCGAAACAAGCAGAGTTTTTGAAAACGAAGAATGGGATTTAAAAGGACTCCAAATAACTCCAAAGAATAGTTTCGGAAAAATTCAGAATTATTATCTTCAAAAACAATAGTTTACCCCCTCCACCGCAAGCGTCCCGCTTGTGGCCACATGCAAAATAATCAGCTTCAAGATAACATTATATTACCACAAGCGGGACGCTTGCGGTAGCACAGGGTAAAAATATAGCAGTTGCACCAGTTCAAGCGTCCACGTTTGAACTGGCGACTGATGGATATTACAACGCCTTTCTAAAACAAATACTATTCTCCATCCCAATGTATTGCCCGTAATTTGGGATAATGGTGTAGCCAGCTTTTTTATAAAGGCCGATGGATTCCTGTTGTTTGATAGCGGTTTCCAATACGGCGTAAGAATAGCCATCTTCTTTGGCCCATACTTCCAGCTCTTTCAGGATAAGGGAGGCGATACCCTGTCCGCGTTCATCAGCTTTAACAAACATCCGTTTGATCTCGGCTGTAGCTTCGTCAAATCTTTTAAAACAACCGCAGCCTGCCGGCATATCGTTCACATACGCAATCACTACCGTATCTAAATTACTGATCTGGTTAAACGTATCGTAGATCAGTTGCAGCTCGCCATAGCGTTCGTGCAGTTCCAGGTTTAATAGGGCCACCAGCTGCGGAAAGTCAAAATCAAAACTGTCCGTTCTTTTTATGGTTATGGTTTTATTGGGCAGCATTTTGACAGGGATCATTTTTTATCTAAAGGTAAACATCAAAAATTAAAAGACCCAAAAATGGGTGGTTTTAAGTTTTTTTCACCACGCTTATTTCGCCGCTCGGTTCCATATACACCTCCCGGGCTTCTTCTATCGATCCTATATTCGAGTTGAGGCGTACATTTCCTGTCAGCTCATCTTCGCAGATAAGGCTGGTGGTTAAATTACCTTTATCCAGTTTGCCATTTTTATATAGAGGGATACTGGCACCTTCAAGCAGGTGCCTTATGGTTTTACTGCGCATGGTTGCCCATGCCAGTCCCCTGTGTATCAGCACCAATGCAAGGCTGCTGGCAACAGTTGGTACAAAGTCTGACGCGCCTACTACGGCCCGGCTTAATACGGCGCCCAAAATGATGGCGATGGTGTTATCAAATGCGGTTTTTTTACCAAAGGTACGCCTGCCGCTAATGCGCAGCATGATCAGGGCGATGAAATAGATCACTATAGCCCTATCGCACATTTGTAAAGTGGAAAGGTCTTTCCCTTTGCCAAAAACCTGGTACAAAAGTTCCATAAACATTAAAAACAATTCACAATAAATTGTTTTTAATTTAATTTACATCACCGGTTAGTTTGTAGTTCCTGGCAAACATTTGTGAGAGAAAAATACGGTTGATAAGCGATTGCAGTCTGTTCCAAAAATTAGGATGCGGGTATCTTTGTGCGGGTGAATTATCATTTGTCCCAGCCTGATCAGGTGGCTCGTTTACATCCATTTCGCCGTCCATCATAAAGTTTTCGATGATCACTTGTTCGCGGATATCAGGTACACGGTTTACTATTTCGTCAAGCTCGGTTAGCTCATTAAACGTAGCTGTGCCCGCTTTTTGCCGTTTGATCAGGGCATAATAACGGTCCTGGGAATAGGTACGCCGTTCGAGTTTTTTGTGGAAATAAGCCATGTTCGTATAGTTGACTTAATCGTTCCATCAAATCAAATGCCGATAATGTAAATGGTTTATTATCAATAAATTAGATACTTTTGCGATTTTTAATTGCAACGTTTTGATACAACAACCGTTCGTTTTCGTACGGACTGATCAATAATTATTTACACGCCAGGGATATCTTAACCGCCTCTACTGCTTCTTTCACATCATGAACCCGTAGAATGTTGGCACCTTTTGTGAGGGCGATAGCATTTAAGGCTGTGGTACCGTTAAGTGCGTCTTCGGCATTGCCGCCGGTTACGTGGTAAACCATCCGCTTGCGCGATACGCCCACCAACACGGGCAGCCCCAAAACGTTGAAGTCTTGTAAACGTTTCATCAGCGTGTAACTATGCTCCTGCATCTTCGCGAAGCCAAAACCAGGGTCGATGATCACATCATGCACGCCAAATTTCTTTAACTGATGGTAGCGCTCCGTGAAATAATCAAGCACCTCGGTAAAAACGTCTTTATACTGAGCCAATTGATTCATGTTCTGCGGCGTACCTTTGGTATGCATTAATATATAGGGCACCTGCAGTTTGGCAATAGTAGCAAACATAGTTTCATCTAACTGCCCGCCCGATATATCATTGATGATATGCGCCCCCGCCTTGATAGCCGCCTCTGCCACCTGCGCGCGAAAAGTATCAACAGACAATATCGCATCGGGATGATTGGCCGCTATCAGTTCCACCACGGGCAGCAGGCGGTCGGTTTCTTCCTGTACGGAAATATCATCCGCCCCCGGTCTTGAGGAATAGGCCCCGATATCCAGGAAGTCCGCGCCTTCCGAGAGCATTTTAGCAGCCTGCTGTAAGGCGTCGGCAATTAATGGTTTGCGGCTTCCGGCATAAAAGGAATCAGGCGTAAGGTTAATAATGCCCATCACTTTCGGCGTACTTAGATCTATCAGTTTGCCGCCTGCATTTATGGTTTCCTTTTTCCGAAAAAATGTATCTTTAGCCACTGGATTGGGTTGGAATGTTTGAACGTTGAAAGGTTGTAAAGTTAATTTAACTTTTACAAAACCATACTACCACTTGCACAGGCAAGATTAAACATTTCAAATTTGAAACCTTTCAACTTTACAACAAAACAAAATTGAACACAGCAGCAGAATACGACGCAGTAATAAAAACTTGTAAGGGGCTTTTTATGAAAAAGACCCGCGACTATGGTACCGCATGGCGCATACTACGCATTGAATCTATTACCGACCAGATATTTATCAAAGCCCAGCGCATACGTACGCTGGAAGAGAAAAAGGTATCAAAAGTTGACGAGGACATTACCGGCGAATACATCGGCATAGTAAACTATTGCATCATCGCCATGATGCAGCTGGATAGCGGCCCCGATACCCCAAATGAGCTTTCAGTGGAGCATGTTAGTAAGCTTTTTGATGATAAAGCCAATGAAACCAAAGAGCTAATGTTTGCCAAAAACCACGATTACGGCGAGGCCTGGCGCGATATGCGCATCAGCTCCATTACCGACCTGATCTTAATGAAACTGCTCCGGGTAAAACAGATAGAAGATAATAAGGGCCAAACCCTGGCATCAGAAGGTGTGGTGGCTAATTACCAGGATATGCTGAATTATGCTGTTTTCGCCCTGATAAAACTAAGCCCCCCGACCCCCTAAAGGGGGAGTTTATATTGTTTCAATATGACAGAAAAGAATTTCACATTTAAGTCCCCCTTTAGGGGGGTATGGGGGGCCAGAATATTAGTGGGCCTGCTATTTATTTTTTCGGGCCTGATCAAGATCAATGACCCACTGGGTTTTTCCTATAAACTGGAGGAATATTTCGAGGTTTTCAATATCGCTTTCCTGAATGGCTTTGCGCTAAGCCTGGCGATCATCTTGTGCACGCTGGAGATCGTGCTGGGTTTTGCGCTGCTTATTGGCGTACGTGCAGTTTCCATAGCCTGGGGCTTATTACTGCTTATTATCTTCTTTGCCTTTTTAACGTTCTATTCGGCCTATTTTAAGGTAGTACAAACCTGCGGCTGCTTCGGAGATGCTATTGTACTCACGCCCTGGCAGTCGTTCAGTAAGGACCTGGTTTTGCTGCTGCTGATATTGGTGTTGTTTTTCAATCGCAGAACCATCAAGCCGCTTTTCAGCAAAAAAACCGGCGATAACCTGCTAATAGGTTCCATCGTTGTTGCGCTGGGCATTGGCCTGTATACCTATAATTTTATGCCGGTGATCGATTTTTTACCTTACAACGTGGGTGCTAATATTTTAGATGAAATGAAAACACCGCCGGGTGCGGTACCGGATGAATACGAGATCACCTATCACCTGAAAAATAAAAAAACAGGAGAAACCAAGGTGATGACCGCCAAGGATTATTCAAAAAGCGGTATATGGAAGGATAATAACTGGGCTGTAGGGGATAATACTGAGAGTGTACTGGTCAAAAAAGGGTTCACCCCCAAAATACAGGATCTTGCGATAAAGGATGCCCAGGGCAATGATTACACCAAAGAGCTGCTGTCGAGCCCGTTCTACAACCTCATTATTGTAGCGTATGAGCTGGATAAAACCAATGTAGAGGCCATTGATCGCCTGAATGCGCTGGCTATTACTTTGTTGCAGAATTACAATACCCGTACGGTGATACTCACCTCAAATTCGCCAAAAGACGCAGAGGCTTTCAGCAAGAAGAACCGGCTGATCAGTGAAATATTTTATGCGGACGGTGTGCCGCTAAAAACCATGGTGCGGGCCAATCCCGGTATATTTTTAATGAAGAACGGCGTCATCATCAATAAATGGCATTATCATAGCATGCCGAAATATGATGACCTGGTAAAAGATTATTTTCAGAAATAAGAGATGTTCAGTTACTTTCTCCGCAAATTGGGTTACGGTTTGGCAGTGATGCTGGGGATCGTGTTTGTGGTGTTTTTCCTGTTCAATATTTTACCTGTTGATCCCGCAAGGATGACCCAGGGCCAGCGCGCCGATGTACAGTCGTTGCAGGCCGTACGCAAGGAATTTGGTTTGGATAAACCCATCCCCGTGCAGTTTGCCTATTATCTGAATGATCTTTCACCCATCGGTATCCATGCTCGTAACTCGGAGGAACAGCAGCGGTATAACTACGTGTCGCTGATCCCGATCTCCAAAGAAAGAACTATCGCCTTAAAATGGCCCTACTTGCGCCGCTCGTACCAAACACGCAAGGATGTGGCTTCTTTGCTTCTGGGAGTAATTCCCAACACATTGGTACTGGCTACTACCGCTATGATCTTCGCTGTTATCATTGGTGTTTTTTTGGGTGTGCTTAGTGCGGTAAATCAAAATACATGGATCGATAAATTATCGGTCGCGTTTTCAACGTTGGGTATATCCGCGCCTTCTTTTTTTGCGGGGATCATCATCGCCTGGATATTTGGCTTTGTGCTGAGCAAATACACCGGCTTAAATATGTCGGGCAGCTTATATAGTTACGACCCATTTAAGGGTGAAGTAATCACCTGGCGTAATTTGATCTTACCGATGGTAACGCTGGGCTTGCGCCCGTTGGCCATAATTGTACAGCTTACCCGGAGCGCCATGCTGGATGTATTGGGGCAGGATTATATTCGTACTGCAAGGGCCAAGGGCTTGAGCGAGTACGTCGTTATTTATCGCCATGCGTTAAAAAACGCACTTAACCCGGTAATTACAGCCATTGCCAACTGGTTCGCGTCCCTATTGGCCGGTTCTTTTTTTGTAGAATATGTATTTGGGTATAATGGATTGGGTAAGGCTACGGTTGATGCGCTCGAAATGTCGGATTTCCCGGTGGTGATGGGATCTATCCTGTTTATTGCTTTTATTTTTGTGGTGATCAATATATTAGTGGATGTGCTGTATGTTTGGATCGATCCACGGGTTAAATTGAGTTAAGCCCCTTAGTCCCGTAAAGGGGAAGATTAAATTTTTATGAGTACAAGAGAAACTTTAAGTAACAATTCAAAGCCCCTTCAGGGGTTGGGGCTGATTTTTTTGATCGGCTTTATGGGTAGTGGTAAAACCACTTTAGGGCGCAAACTAGCGTCTAAAATGGGCTATGAATTTATCGACCTCGACCATAAGCTGGAACAGCAGGTAGAGCTAAGCATAGCTGAATATTTTTCTTTTTTTGGTGAAGATTCCTTCCGGAAACTGGAATCAGAAATATTGAAGAAAACCACCTACCCCGAAAATGCCATCATTTCAACAGGCGGCGGTTTACCCTGCTTTTTTGATAATATGGACTGGATGAAGCAAAACGGTAAAACGGTTTATATAAAATTGGCGCCCAAAACATTAGCTGACCGTTTGGAAAACGGCAAAGAAGAGCGCCCGCTATTGCAGGAAAAACATGGCGAGGCTTTGGTAGCTTTTATTGAGCAAAAATTGGCCGAACGGGAAAGTTTTTATAGCCAGGCTAATATAGTAGCCGATGGGTTGAGTTTGACGGCGGATAGGTTGGAGCAGATATTGAATGTTAAGGCCACTTAGAATAGCCCATTCTGTTGTCAAGAACAGCAACTACAGTGATTTGCCCTTTAGATAAAGTATAAAAAACAGATAACTGTTTACTTAGGACAGCGCGATGCGTTTTCTTATTTTTTATACTCTGTGGGTATAACTTAGGGAATAATAGAATGATTTTTTCGAAGGAACTCAGCAGATTGTAAAAATTATCAATCTCCTTTTGTGAAAATTTTTCTTGTAGATATTCTTTGATAGCTATGGAATCAGAAATTGAACGAGCGGTCCAATAAACAGAGAGGAGTTGCTCTTCAGCCATTTTTTAGCTTATCCCAAAATATTGCTGAGGAAACCACACGGCCATTTTCTGCATCAGCCAAACCTTCATTAATATGTTGTTGCTGATTTTCGGTAAGATCATCCCACCAATCTTTATCAGATTTCGAGTTTCTTAATCCATCTAATACAGTAAGCATATTTACATCAGATAGCTGTTCTATCCAGGCTATCAGATCCAGTTTTGTTTTTTTTATTTCTGCTACTGACATATCTATCTTGTTTATACAAATTTAAATATTTTACGTCAAATAAACAGAATCTTCTAACTCGTTAGCATTCAAATTAACTTCCACATGCTCTTTTAATACAGTGGATAGAGCTATGCCGGCAAAATCAGTAGTAACCGGGAAACTTTTATGGTTACGGTCAACCAAAACTACGGTGCGGAGTTTTTTTAACGGCACATCCAGGAACACTCCAAAGCCGTATGCCAGCGTTTTGCCGCTGTTCATCACATCGTCAACCAGGATCACCACTTTGTTGTTGCATACCTGTATATCGGTATCTGTTTTGGCTTTCAGACTGCTGCTATGCTTATCTATTTCGATGTTCATCAGCCTGCTTTTGAAAGGAGCGATCTTATCGAGGATCTTTTTTAGGCGCTCGGCTATGAAATTGCCTTTGGGCAAAATACCGGCAATAATAATTTCTTCTTCATCAAAATTATCTTCCAGCAACTGGTAGGCAATGCGGTCTATCTTTTGCGCTATCTGGTGATGGTCTAATATGAGGATCTTCTTTTCTTCCATTTTGTTACTGTTGGAAAGTTGTAAGGTTGGAAAGTTGAAATGTTCAATGACCAAACTTGTTGTAAATATATAATCAACTTTACAACATTCAAACTTTTCAACCTTTCAACTCACATAAGGATAATATACAAAATTGGCCCCTTCTGGCACCACCACAAATACGCACATAAAATCGTGCGGGTTTTTGTAGGACTTGATAAAACGTTCCTGTAATTCCTTTTTAATGATACCGCGCTCTACAAACTCTTCCAATGTGGAAGCATGAACGCTCCACTCGGTATTCAGGTCGTACCGGTCCAATATCGGTTCGCCTAATTTAACCTCATGCTGATGGGCAATGAAGATAGGATACCTCGACAGCCCCTCCACCATGATCTCGACAGCAACTTCATGTATCGACTCATTATAAAGCTTCAAATCTTTTTTGAGGCTTAAAAGCGGGCTTTCCTTTTCTTCTTTCTTATTATTCTCGTTAAGCAGTTCTTCCGGTTCCATGATTTTAAACTCTAAACACTAAATTCTAATCTCTATTTAACTAATCTCCAATCACTAACCTCTCAACACCAACAACACCACATTCTCCACATGCTGCGTATGCGGGAACATATCTACAGGCTGGATTTTCGCCACATCATATTTTTCTTTTAACACCAGCAGGTCGCGGGCCTGGGTGGCGGGGTTGCAGCTTACATACACTATTTTTTCAGCTTCAATTTCCATCAGGCGGTTTACTACATCCGGGTGCATACCTGCCCGCGGCGGATCGGTTATGATTACATCCGGCTTGCCATGCTCTGCTACAAAATCAGCGTTTAGCACATCTTTCATATCGCCTGCGTAAAATTTGGTATTGGTGATATTATTGATGCCCGAGTTGATCTTCGCGTCTTCAATAGCTGTCGGCACATATTCAACACCCACCACTTCTTTTACCTGCCCGGCAATAAAATTGGCAATGGTACCCGCACCGGTGTACAGATCATAAACCAGTTCATCGCCTTTGAAACCGGCAAAATTGCGGGTTATCTCGTACAGTTTTAAAGCTTGTATGGAGTTGGTTTGATAAAATGATTTTGGGCCGATGCGGAAGCGGATGTTTTTGCCACCCGAAGGCATTTCCTCGTGGATATATTCCGGTCCGCGCCAGGCGATCACATCCTGGTCGAAAATCGTATCGTTCTTTTTCTCATTCAGAATATATAAGAGCGAAGTGATCTGCGGGAAACTGCGGTCAACAAATTCCATCAGGCTGTTCACCTGTTCTTCGGTTGGATAGGCAAATACCACGATCACCATTAATTCGCCTGTTGACGAAGTGCGGATAATCAGGTTACGCAGTGCCCCTGCATGCCCTTTCAGATCATAAAAACTGATACCCTGCTGTTTGGCAAATTCGCGTATGCTGTTGCGGATATCATTGGAGGGATCGGCCTGTAAATAACAATGTTGCACATCCAGTATCTTATCAAAACGGCCGGGGATGTGAAAACCAAGCGCATCCATATCTAAAGCTTCATCGGTGCGGTTCTCGCCATCATACAACCAGCGCTTATTGGAAAAGGTGTATTCCAGTTTATTACGGTAATATTTATCAGTAGGTGAGGGAACGATAGGCAACATACCGCTCACATCAATTTTAGCTAAATGCCCCAATGCCCCGGCTACTGTTTTTTGTTTAAATTGAAGCTGTGCGGCATAGGTCATGTGCTGCCATTTACAACCGCCGCAGGTTCCAAAATGTTGGCAAAAAGCCTCGGTACGGTATTCTGATGGCTTCTTTAAATCAATGATACGGGCCTCGCCAAAATTTTTCTTTTTACGGTAAACCTGCACGTCGACAATATCACCGGGCACGGCTTTTTCTACAAAAAGCACAAAATCATCGGCCTTGCCCACACCCTTACCTTCTTCGGCAATATCAATTATAGAAACATTTTCAAACACCAAATTATTCGCAGCTTTATTCATCAGGCTGCAAAGTTAAACCTATTTATTTAATACGGGAACGTAAGATGCTGCATTGAGTTGAACAGGGCGCCCTGTCGACTCACCCCCCAAACCCCTCTCTACTTCGTAAAGAGGGGAGAAAAAAACGGAGATTTTTAAATAGAAACCCTCCTTGCGCAGCAGAGAGGGTGGTCGAGCGAAGCAAAGACCGGGTGAGCTAAAGGTACGGCTATAGTATTTATGAAATGTAACAGAAGGGACATAACAATGGCGTTCATCTCAAAAAGATGGCAGGAAGGCATTTGTACGAGATCAGATAAACATATTAAGAATAGCTCCCCAAAAATCATCGCTCTCGATATCAGCTATCTCAAACTGTTCATCTATCTTCTCAGAAAATTCAATCAGCTCCTGGCTCATGACAGATATGTTATTTTTTTACTAAATTATAATAATTTATACCAAAAACCCAAATAGTATTTGATATGTTTTATCTAATCTGAAATAATGACATTCCATTAACTGTTTATCTGTTAATTTACTATCGATTTCAAAAACACACACGATGAACCTTTATCCCTCACTTACTGACCGGCTAAAAACGCAGCATGAAAGCATACCAATGCTTATTGCCAATGCAGACCTGGAACGGCATCCTGCACCCGGCAAATGGAGTATTAAGGATAACATCGCCCACCTGGCCAGATATCAACCCATATTTATAAACCGCGTACACGAAATATTGAAACATGACGGTATCTCATTTGAACGATATAATGCTGACCTTGATCCTGAGTTCCCTGCATGGCAAACTCGTGAAGTAGATGCCCTATTAAAGCAAATAGCTATTGACAGGCAAACTATCATCACCCTAATGAACAGCCTGACCACTGAACAATTAAACAGAACCGGCATCCATCCCAAATTTGGCAAACTGACCATGGTTGAATGGGTGGAATTTTTCCTGTTGCATGAGGCGCATCATTTGTTTACTATTTTTCAGCTGGCGAAATCCTGAGCGTAAAAGAACTGACAACTTTTTGAAAGTTGCCAGTTCTCAATATTGTCATTCAAAAACATGTTGGTTTTTTAAGAAGGCTAAGCTGTACGTTTTCCTTTCCAGAACTTGTGGTTTGCTCCACATTTCACTGCTTGTTTTTGTAACGGTTATTTTGTCCCCTTTGCACGTCACGTTTATATGCTCATCACCCTCATCGTAGACATCAAGGTATTTCCTGAAGTTTACAGAATCTGTCAGGTATTCCGCATTCACATCAGTTGTCATATATCCAGTTTCAACACAGTAATATTCGGCATATAAATTACAAACGCAATTGCCCTTTTGATAATTGCATAACTCGCCTGTATGCTTATAATACTTCTTGCTCCTGTTATGCGATGGCAGACAATACGCAATTGTGATAGTTAGCATGACGATAAAAAACGGGACATAGGATAATGGGTATTTCTTATAACCACTTATCCAAGAAACTATACAGCAAATAAACGTTATAAGGAAAAAAAGCATGACCCAGAAACCAATAAGAATAAGAACTATTCCCCAATGAGCCCAAAACTGACTCGTACATATAAAGTAAATGATCATTAGTACTGAAGTTACTATTGCCAGTTTAAATGTCTTGCTTTCCATTATTTTCATGACTGCCCTCTGGTTTAAACTTATTGCCCATCCCAATTGATCTTCCTCGAAAAATACATCAGGGTTGCTACGATCATAAATAAAGCAATGCTGCCAATCATTAACGCGAGGTCTTCCAGTTGTATGATCACATAAATGAAAGAATAGAATAGCGTAAGTATGGCCGAAAAGATGATGGCTGCTTTCGTATTATTTAAAAGCGAACCCAGGAAAACTGCAACAAGCGTTATGGTTGCTACCGAAGCGACCAGGTAGGCGAGGTTAAAGCCTATCTGTTCTGAAAATGATAGAAGCAACGTGTAGTAAATGATCATCGCCGCACCTATCAGTATGTAATTGAACATGTGAACCTTTCGCTTACCGATCAGCTCGGTGAGGAACAGCGAAATGAAAGTAAGCATGATGATCAGTATGGCATACTTACTTGTGCGGGTGGTTTTTTGGTACTGGTCTACAGGCAAACGCAGTTTAACGCCAAAGGTGGCGTCGGCTGCTTTTTTATCATCCGTCAGCATGTGGTTGTCTACTGTCCATTGCTGCGGGTAACGCCGGTTGTAATAAAGCATCCGCCATTTTGCCGAAAAACCATCTTTACTGATCGTCCGCGAATCAGGCAGGTAACGTCCATCAAAACTCGGGCTTGGCCAGTTGCCGGTCAACTCCACATCGGTAGTTTTACCAATGTGAAGAAAACTTAGTTCGTCGCTGCCCTTTAGATCAAGGTCAAACTGGAAGGGAATGGTTTGATCAACCAGGCCTTTAAGATTTACAGGCACCTGTAAACTATTGGCAAATAAATTCTCGAATGTCGCCGGTTCGGCCGTCAAAGTTTGACCGTTTATTTTAACCTGCGGATTTGTTTTTAAACCCTTCAGGTCACTTATGCGGAAGATCAATTTTGCTTTTTCGGGTATTAACTGAGCGGCTGATAAGGATACGACCCCCAGATCTGCCGGTGTAAAATTACCCGATACCTTGATCCCGGTATTATAAACGCCCACCTCGTAAATACCCCTGTGCAAAACATCCGATGTAAGCTTGGCTTTATAATTAAGTTCATTTGGCAAAATGTAAAGGTTCTCTATCGACTCTTCAACGGTTTCTTTGCCTTTTGAGTCCTTACTTGTTATTTGTGTCCGATACGGTATCACCAGCACAGGGCCCTGGATCAGCTGGCTGCCTGAGTATTGGTCCGAAACCTCTTTGATGGTTTGTTCCTGCCGGGCGGCCCGTTCTGTTATCAGGCCGTCGATCATGGATGATGGTATCAGCAGTAAAAGTACCAGGAAGCTGATAAAAGCTAATTTAACGGTGACCGACTCCTTGAGCCAGTGCAAAAATCCTTGTGGTTGTTGTTCGTTCATGATGATTTAAAAAGAACTTTGTATTTCAAAGTAAATGGATAAAAAAAATTATTTTGTTTTTTGTTGTTTAATTAATTGTTCAAGGGTGTTTAAATGTTCTTTAAAGGCTGTTTTGCCTTTTAGTGTTGCTTCGTAATTGGTATTGGGCTTGCGGCCCAAAAAAGATTTGTGCACGGTAATATATTCCTCCTTCTCAAGCGCTTTCAGGTGCGAGGCCAGGTTGCCGTCGGTAATATCCAGCAATTCCTTCAGCGAGTTAAAATCGTACCGGTCGTTAGCGGCCAGCACGCTCATGATCTGCAGCCTTACCCGGCTCTCAAAGGCTTTATCAAGTTTATCAAAGGATATCTTCACCTATCGTATTTTAAGTACATCATGCTGCCGTATATGATATGCAGCACACCAAAACCAAAGGCCCAAAATAGTAATCCATAACCGGGGAAACAAGCGGCAATTAAGCCTAATAATATTTCAAACAGACCGAGGTATTTAACCATATTAAAGGTGAAATTGCCGGCACTTACCAAAGAGAGGCCGTAGAAGATTAATGAGCAGGGGGCGATAATGCCATAATAACCACGACTAACAAATATGAGTACCAGCAGACCGCCAGTTATTAACGGAGTAGCCATGTGAAATAGAAGTGATTGACTGATCTTTCCCCACAATGCCTGTCCTTTACGCTTTGCCTGCCTCCTGCTTAAAATGAAAGCTGTAGTAATTGATAAGATCAGTACAATTAGAGCAATTATAAAAAGTTGTTTTGTAAGGTTTGTATAATCCGAATGCACGCTAAGAAAAACGGGAGAAGTAGTAATCTGTTCGTTAGGAACTAACTTATTATAAAGTGTTTCGGTAAATGAATGAAAGTCGGAAATTAATTTAAAAGCTATTCCCGCCCCAATCAACGCATAAACCCCGGCCAGTATTCCCGACAACCCGCTGAGGGATATAAATTTTGAGGAGCGTTCCATCAGTCCCCGGATGGCGGTCAGCTCGTCGTGTATTTCTTTTTCTTCCACTTTAAAGTACTTTGTTTTTCAAAGTAAATAATAATATTTAACATATCCAAACTATTACATAAACTCCATTAGCATTATAGTAGAAATACCTATAAATAGAATGAGCCGTTCAATACGGCATAAAGCAAAATATTACCTGTTAGGTAATCAAATAGGCGTTATCTTCTTTTGGCGATTTTAAGTTAACCCAAACAAAAATAATTTCTTTACGTTAAAATAAAATATATATAGCTGACGATGACCAAATGAATTAAATATTATTATATGCATCATTAATACTTTCTGCTATGAAACTTCTTAAATTATATATCGTGTTAACAGCCGTTTTATCGGGTTTTGTTTTGTTACAGGCTTGCAAAACAAAAATGGCTGCTCAGAAAACTTCTTCACATGATAAAAATATCCAGCCCGTTTATTATGCTTCGCTAACGATGGCTCCGCCGGTTGCGGATACTGCGGCAGACTATAATTTCAATAACATCCAGTTCGGGTATAATTCGGCCACAATAAAAACAGAATTTTACCCTGTTTTGGCTAAAACCGCAGTAGAAATGATGAAAGACCCCTCTGTAAAGTTCAATATAAATGGCTACACCTCTAAAGAAGGAACGGATGAGCATAGTATGGTTTTAGCCCAGGCGAGATGCAATTCTATTAAAGATTTTTTGGTGAATTCGGGAGTTAATGCCGACAATTTAATTATCCGGGGATATGGAGAGGGTGATCTTTTTGCTGGCAATGGTGTTGACTCTGCGGCCTGGTTAAACCGCAGGGTCGAGATTAAAGTGTTATTACCAGGTACAAATTTATCTGATCTTAATAATACTAAAAACATTGTTATTGAACCGTAATAAATTTGAGGGTAGATACAGAACAAAGTATGTAAGCCATACAAGTATTACATCTCACTTAAGATAGATCTGCGGCAAATGATATTGCATGTGAAGTTTATTGTATTCTTCTTTTGGTAATTGTACCAGCATGGGATGTTTGCGGGCTTTTATCCAGTGCAAAATCCTAAGCAGATCATCTTCTTTCATAGCGGTGCAGCCTGCAGTGCCCTGGTGGTCGTTTGCCCATATATGTATAAATATGCAGGAACCATCGCCGGGCTTTGGGTTGACAGCATTATGATTTACAAACAATCCCCATTTATAATAATCATCAGGCCGGTGCATATCTTCATGACTTTTCCAGTCGATTTTTGCCGGGTTGTTATCGACAAGGGTGTTGTAATAAGCTGAGTGCATATCATCCACACAGATCAGCGTGTCCGTAGCTTTTACATAGGGGTTTTTTATCCACCTGGCTTGTTTATGATCGGCGTAGCCGAAAGCGGTACCGATACTGAAGATTCCCGCAGGTGATTTCATGTCGCCCTCTTTTTTTATCGGTACGTTATCAATAACAATAGGTATCATTCCATCGCCCATACCCAGGCCTTTGCTGCCCATCACTACCGGGTTCCTGAATTGCAGCACCCATTTGTGATGCCGCTTTTTAAAGCCATAAAGTGTACCCTGCAAATTATCCCAACCATCGGCAACCACTACCAGCAATTGTTTTCCGGGTAAATTGATCGTCGTATCAAAAGGAGGTGGCTTGACTGTTTTGGCCAATAAATTGCCCAGGCTGCACTGCATCAGCAAAGTGATCAAAATAAACCGATAGATAGAGCTTTGCATGATATCCATATTTTAGTTATTCAAATCCAATTATGACTTTTTTAGGAAAACAAATCCGAAATTGAACATCCGAAATCCGAAATTTCTATACCGTTATTGCCGCCTTAACCAGGTAGGGGAGGATCTCTTTCTGGAAGGATACAAAATTCTTGCGCACATCCGAATCACTCACCGAGGTAAAGGCAAAGCTGAACACGATGCTTTTGCTGCATTTGATCAGGAAGCGCAGGCGCTGCAAGTAAGTTTCGTGCTTACGCAAGCCACTTAACTGTAAAAAGGAGCTCACCAGCATATCCTCCAACTCATTGGAAAGCCTTTTAAGAAATTCCTGCGAGTTGGCCGATTCACGGATAAAATCCCATCCAATAAATTCATTACAAACCGTGTAGGAGAGGCGGCAGGTTTTCATGATCAGGATGTTGAGGTGTGCCTCTTCATCCATCTCGGGCACATTGCTATTGATCAGGTCCTCCACGCTCACGCGGATATAATCCATCAGCAGTGTATGTAAAATGGCTTCCTTACTATCGAAATATTTATAGATGGTGGCTTTGGCTATCCTGGCCTTTTTGGCGATCTCGTTAACGCTGGTTTTATGATAACCGAATTTGCGGAACAACTCCTGCGCGGCCCGCTTAATGCTATCTTTTATTTTATCGGCTTCCATGTATCAATTTGATACAAATATCTCAAAATTACTCACATTTATACTATAAGCTTTGAGCGAGCGTGTAGCAGGCGCTTTAACCGGGCTGCCGTCGGATAAGGAGAATTTTGCACCGCTGCATGGATCGGTACAGGTTAAGGAGTTATTGTCGAGTGTTACAGCGCAATGGTTTTGGGGCAGGTAGCTGCTGCAGGCATCATAAGCGGCGTAGCTCAGGTCAGGCTCACGGTAAATAAGCAAGCCAGCCACACCATAACCGGGAATGATAACAGCGCCACCCGGGCTTTTCAACGCGGCCAGCTTCGGGTCATTAATATCTGCCTGGAAATTCACCGACACATTCGGCACTACATCCCCGCTTTTACCGCAGGCAAAGCAGCTGAGCGATATTAAAATCAGCAGGCAAAGTTTTTTGATCATCAGATCTCTGTTTGAAATTGCTTTAAGAAACGTACATCGTTCTCAGAGAATAAACGCAGATCACGTATCACATATTTTAAGTTGGTGATTCTTTCTATTCCCATGCCAAAAGCAAAGCCGGTATATTTCTTACTGTCGATATTGCAGTTCTCCAAAACATTGGGGTCGACCATGCCGCAGCCCAGTATTTCTACCCAGCCGGTGTACTTGCACATGTTACAGCCTGAACCTTTACAAATGGTGCAGCTCACATCCATTTCGGCAGATGGCTCGGTGAACGGGAAATAAGATGGCCTGAAGCGTACCTTGGTACCTTCACCATAAAGCTCCTGCACAAAATGATACAGCGTTTGCTTCAGATCGGCAAAAGATACGTTCTCGTCGATATACAAACCCTCTACCTGGTGAAAAAAGCAATGCGCACGTGCCGATATAGCCTCGTTACGGTAAACACGACCCGGCATAATGGCCCTGAACGGCGGCTTGCCGTTCTCCATCATCCGCACCTGTACCGATGAAGTGTGGGTGCGTAGCGCGATATCATCCTTACCACTATTTTTTTTGATGAAGAAAGTATCCTGCATATCCCTTGCCGGGTGTTCTTCCGGGAAGTTAAGTGCAGAGAAATTATGCCAGTCGTCCTCGATCTCCGGTCCCTCGGCTACTACGAAACCTAAACGTTTAAATATATCCACGATCTCATTCCGCACCAGCGATAATGGATGCCTTGAACCTAAGTTAAATCCATCACCAGGCAGTGTCAGATCCAAATCAGATTCTTGATTCTTGACTCTTGACTCTTGACTCTCTTTCAATTCAGCATATTTTGCCTCAGCTAACTGCTTAAACTGGTTAAGCACTTTCCCGAATATGCGTTTCTCCTCAGGCCCTACACTTTTAAACTGCTCAAAAAGGTCTTTTATAATGCCTTTGGTGCCTAAAAATTTAATGCGAAATGTTTCCAGTTCCTCAGCATTGGCTGGCGAGAAGGCGTTTATTTCGGTTGTATATTGATCTATCTGAGCTTGCATAAATATCTTTTTTAATTCCCCTCTCGGGAGGGGGTGCGTAGGTCTGTGTAGTGGCGGGGTGAGTTTTTATTTTATCACCCCCAATTCCTTACCCACCTTAGTAAATGCCGCAATGGCTTTATCTAAATGCGCGGTATCATGCGCTGCCGAGATCTGCACCCTAATCCTGGCCTTGCCCTGCGGTACCACCGGGTAATAAAACCCGATCACATAAATACCTTCCTCCAGCATTTTGGCGGCAAATTCCTGTGCAAGCTTAGCCTCGTATAGCATCACGGGTACAATAGGGTGCACGCCCGGTTTGATATCGAAACCGGCCTCGGTCATTTTCTGGCGGAAGTATTGCGTATTCTTCTCCAGCTTATCACGCAGGTCGGTGGTTTCGCTTAGCATGTCCAGCACGGCGATGGATGCCCCGGTGATGGATGGCGCCAAAGTATTGGAGAAAAGGTAGGGCCTCGACCGCTGCCTCAGCATATCAATAATCCTGCCGGATGTAAACCCGCCCGACGCCCCGCCCAAAGCCTTGCCCAGCGTACCGGTAATGATATCTATCTTGCCCATCACGTTATGATGCTCGTGCGTACCCCTGCCGGTTTTGCCCATAAAGCCCGAGCAATGGCTCTCGTCAATCATTACCAGCGAATTATATTGCTCAGCCAGTGCGCATATCTTATCCAATTGCGCAATCGTACCATCCATGCTGAAAGCGCCGTCAGTCACAATAATACGGTGACGGCAACCCTGTGTTTCTTTCAATTTGGCTTCTAAATCAGCCATGTCATCGTGTTTGTAGCGTTGACGTTGTGCCTTGCAAAGGCGCACCCCATCAATGATGGAGGCGTGGTTCAACTCATCCGAGATAATGGCGTCCTGCTCGTTAAACAAGGGCTCAAAAACCCCGCCATTGGCATCAAATGCCGCTGCGTACAAAATGGTATCCTCGGTGCCTAAAAATTCGGCAATCTTTTTCTCTAACTGCTTGTGTATATCCTGCGTACCGCAAATAAACCGCACCGACGACAGCCCGTACCCATGCGAATCCATCGCATCCTTTGCCGCCTGGATGATCTTGGGGTGGGCCGATAGCCCCAGGTAGTTGTTGGCGCAAAAGTTGATCACGTGCTTACCGCCCTGCACTGTAATATCAGCGCCCTGTGGCGAAGTGATGATCCGTTCTCTTTTATACAATCCGGCGTTTTCAATATCGGCGAGTTCCTGCTCTAAAACCGGTTTCAGGGTGTTATACATAGCAATGGTGTTTTTTGGAACTGCAAAATTAAGCATAAACAGGCAATAATTTCACACCAATATCAATCGTGTGCGTAAGCTACTGTACAGTTTTCAGGGCGTTCCATTTTTTAGATGTGGAACACTTTGGAACGGTATTAAAAGTTAAAAAATTTAACTATTGATATACCCACACGCTCGCGTCACCAAATTATTCACCTGGCCATTTTGGGGCGCAATCTCAGCTACAGCGGGATGGATTTCCCCACAATCATCCTTTATATCAGCTTGTTAATGGTCAAATGCTTATAAAATATTGATGGTACACATTTTGCATCCCCATCATACAGGGATGGAATAAGCCATCGGTAACCTAAATAATTATCACAATGAAAAATACAATTATCTGCCTCGGCGTATTTATCACCGCTATCCTCACCTGGCTTGCGTATGCGCTGGTTGCAACCATCATATCATACGATACTTTTAGCGACTGCCTCACTGACGATACCGTTATGGGCTTTTTATTTTGTACCGGTTGGATACTGCCATCTTTGGTCGGTTATGATCTGTATAAGTACACCTATCGCAAAGAGCTCAGGCGCGCGAAAAGATTCGACAGGGAACTCCGCTTGATCCAGTCCAACACATTCGGTTTTGCCAGGGAAGGCAGTTATATCAGCGCAGCGGGAAAGCTTCATTTGAATTAATTTAAATTCCCTTCTCGAGAGGGGCAGGGGTGTGTTTCTCCAAGCGACAGGTGCGCGCGTATAACACCTCCCCGCCACTTCACCAGCAACCGCACCCCTCCCCCAGGAGGGAATTATTATTGCATCCCTGAAATATTTCTTTTTCCCCGTCAGCGGAACAGCTTCGGCAAAAAATAATTCAGAATTGATGGCCTGTGCGCGGGAAAAAGGCATGAATAAAATCCCCTCTCGAGAGGGGCAGGGGTGTGTTTCTGCGAGCGATAAGCACGCGCATATACCCCGCTCTGCCACTGCACCGTAGGTGCAAAACGTTTGTAGAAAATCAAATGATCAAATATCTGCGTGCCGTAGGTACGCAACTTCGGCGTGGTTTCGTACCTACGGCACGGTAAAACTTGTTGTTTATATTCCTACAAACATGTAGCGCCGATGGCGCATTTCACTATTCACCACTCACTATTCACCACTCACCATCCTACTTCAAAAACTTCCTCACAATCACCACCCCCTTTGCCGTATCAACCATCAGGTCATGCCCGCCATAGGCGCTGATATTGATACCGCCGTAAGTTTCGCCGGCAGCGATCTTTATCGAAGGGTTCACCATCTCGCCGTTGATCTCCAGTAACCGCGTGGGCGATATCGACCCATCCGTATTGCGCTTAAACAAGTCGTCATAATGCATCCTGAACGCGGTGGTAAGGTTCACCGGTACATTTTTGCTCGTATCCAGCGTGTTGTCCTGCCGTTGCGACTGGCACCAGGCAGCACCGCCCCAAAAGGCCAGCACCACCACTACTATCATTTTTTTCATTTCTGAGCGGGGTTAGTATTTAAATACGCAACAGCCGAAAGGGCAAAGTGTTAGGGGAGGGGAGGTTAATAATGATTTGCCAACTGCAAACTAATAACTGCCAACTGAATTAGGGCGTTTCCCTCGTTCCCTGCCTGCCGGCAGGCAGGCGTTACAAGTCCTCGCTGCGCTGTGGGCTTTTCACTGCAATCCTTAACGCGGGTAATTGGAAACCATGTGCATACTGCATCCGAAGTCGGAGACTTCGGACAGCAGAGTGCTTTTATTCCATCTTAAACTCCACTCTCCGGTTTAATATACGCCCTTCTTCGGTTGAGTTATCAGCGATCGGGTGAGTTTCACCGTAACCTTTAACCTTGATACGTTTTGAATCAACACCAGAGTTAACTAAGTAAGTTTTAACTGAGTTAGCACGGTCATTTGCCAAACGCAGGTTATGAGCTGCAGTTCCTTCGGATGAAGCGTAACCGTCAAGCTCAATTTTTTTATCGCTATTTGCATGCAGATCAGCAGCTACAGCATCCAAAACGGGATAGGATGCCGGCCTTAAAATCGAACTGTCAAAGTCAAATTGAATATTACTATTTGCAGCATTAGTAGGGCCGAGCGGCTGTACTTTTCCGGTTGGACTAAGGGGGCCATTTATATCCGTGCAGTCGCAATCCTTATCAAGTAAAGTTTCGCCCGGTGCTATTTTTTTTCTTGGCGTGGCCGGATCGCCGCAGAAATAATAATCCTTTGTATTCGGGAAGTAGACAATTTTATGTTCCTGTCCGTCGGCATCACGCAAGTATTTGCATTGCTGGCAGTATGCTTGTCCAGCGAAAAATAAGAATGCGATGCAAAGTAGTTTTTTCATGATAACTCATTTAGGTATAAATGTAAATTCAAATTATTTACGTAGCTGATTTACTTAACAGAGATCGGTATTTCGAAATTATCCCAGAAAAGTGAAACCCCGTTTTTGTTGACCTTATAGATCAGTTTCTCATGGAAGGCTGCTTTTTCAGGCTTTACCATTATTCGTAACTGATCTTTACTTTCGTCATAATCAAGTGTACCCCATTGCCTGCTCACCCTATTAAAAATCACGATCCATTCCCCTTCTTTTGGTATCATAAACAGGCTGTAAGTACCAGCAGGCAATTTTTTATTTTCGACGATAATATCTCTTCCGGCAGTAAATTTCGTTGAACCTGCACTCCATATTTTATCATATGGCAAAAATCCCGCGCTGATTTTCCTACCTTTTACGGTTTGACTATTATAGCGGATATTAATTGCTGCATCTCCAATTATGCCGCTTACACTATCGCGATACCGATTTAAGGCAGTTGGATTAATGGGGTTAATGTGAATGGTTTTTTTACCCGGGCAATCGCAATCCTGATCAATGAAGGTTTCGCCGGGCGCTATTTTTTTTCTTGGCGTGGCCGGGTCCCCGCAGAAATAATAATCCCCTGTATTCTTGAAATAGATAATCTTGTGTCTCTGTCCCTCGGCATCAAGCAGATATTTGCATTCCTGGCAGTATGCTTGTCCGGCGAAAAATAAGAATGCAATGAAGATCAGCTTTTTCACTTTGGTTTATTTTGTGATAAGCGCAAATTCAACCAGGTCCTTTTTGATTACATAGATCATAGGTATATAGCTTTTGTAATTTTTTTCAGTAACTTTTGTATTGGTCAATAAAACATAGTATTCCTCTTTATTTAATGCAAGCAGCCTGAATTTGCCGCGTTGGTTCAACGTTAAAATGTTGGCCCGGTCATCGTTGCCGGATGCCATCAGTATTGAATCCTGTTTGCCTGTTTTAGCAGCGATAGCGCCGGGTTTAATTTCCTTAAATACAAATGATATATTTTTAAAATAGTTAGGTTGATCAAGTAAAGCTACTCTTACATCTTTTACGGCGGCTTTTTGGGCTATGAAAAAAATGAGCGGGAAAAGCACGATCACAATAAGGGGGAATAATTTGCCAACAATTAAAGTAACAGGCTTCCATAAAATTAGTACAATGGCCAATAATAATAACAAGATCAAGTATAATTTACCGTAGTTATAAATATAAATAAATACGTTTGATGCGTATATCAGCAAGTTATAAAGGTCGAAATCTACTGCTTTAAGGGGTAAGCCAAGTTCCTTAAAATAATTATAGATGTATATCCATCCCATAAAATATAGGAACACAGCTACGATAAAAGCGATGTCGCGGGCGTTCTTTACATAGTCATTTGATGAATCAGTGTCTTTGGATGCAGCTTTTGCCATTGTTAGGTTAATTAGCTCAATGCATTACTTACTTGGAGTAAGTATTTCCTTATAAATTTATTAAAGTATAAGTGTATTGTCAACCCGTGTTTTCACGGTATTTTTTTGTTTTCTTGCCAGCATTCCGGGCTTGTTTCGAAAATCCAACCTGGCTCATCCCACTAGCGCACTTGTGTCTATGCAATAAGAAGACAATCGGTTCCCTCATCCTATGTAGCGATCGCTTCATTCTTCGCCATGACGAGCAGGGTTGATATCATTTCCCCCGTCAGCGGAACAGCTTCGGCAAAAAGCAGTCTGTACGAGTGGATTTTAATTTCTATATTTATGTGCAAATGCCTTTGACACAATGAAAAAGCTTTTAGACCTTATCAAAAAGAACGCTTCGATCTTTATTACACTAATTTCCGCATTGTGCTATTTATTAGCATATGTTTACCAATTTGGTCAATGTTTATATTACAATATTCCGGATAACTTTATCGAGATGGACCTGCAAACTGTTATCCCATTTGCATCTTTTGTTTTGGTGGTGCTATTAGTTATTGGCGCAATAACCTATATTTTCGAAGACGTATTTATAGAGACATTTCTGACCTCATTTCAAAGAAATAGCTTTAGATTTTTAGTGCTATTTGTGCCATTTATCACTTATTTATTAAGAATAGCTGAAATAATATCTTCACAATACGCATACGGGGTTTTAGGAGTGACGTTTGTTCTAACATTTGTTTTGTTATACGTTTTCAACCGGCGTAATAAAAAGCATCATATTCCGGCCCCTGTGGATAGTCCAAATGAAACAAAATTTAATTTTGAAATAGTTTATGCAGTTATGGCTTTCGCTATGTTTATTGTGGCATTTGGCGAAGCAGGATACCTTCAAGCATCTTACAAAAACAAGTTTTATGTGGTGGAGCATGATAAAGGAAATGTTGCACTGATTAAAAAATATGGAGGGAAATTATTTTGTAAACAGTTCGACGCCCAAACGCATAAATTTAAGAACAGTTTTATCATTATTGACTTAGCGGAAAAATCAGACATATCCATATTAACAGAGCAAGTCTCTATTAATAAATAGTGCCCCGTCAGCGGAACAACTTCGGCAAAAAAGAACGTGATAAAATTAATATTACTTTACTTTCTTGGTTAGTATATATAGCCCGGTAATTAAACCAAGCAGGCACGCAATACTTCCTTCCAGTTTTAGTACAGGTTCTTTTGGATCCATAATAAAAAAGGATAGGGAAGCCCCAAATGCTTCGGCAATCTTCGTGGCAGTTTCAGGAAATAATTTTTCAACCAGGAGATAAAGAATAGCGCCTATCACAATGCAAATAGGTATTGCTAAAATCCCCCAGATTACACCCTTTAATTTTCCTTTTACCTCGACCCACGACTTTTTGTCTTTTAAATTTTTATAGGGTAGGATAGTAAGGGTATAGATGACCATTACTATCAAAAAAACCGGTATAAGGCCAAAAGCGGGTATAGTTAGTGCTGATATGCCAGGGCACTTGATATCTATCTTTAGCATTAAAATATCAGATAGTAAACTGACATGTTTGGACAGCCATAATTTATCAAATGCAAAAGCACCAATAAAGGCTATTAACAGGACTAGCAGGCGATATTTGGGAGGCAGGTTCATAATGATAATGTTAGGTTAACTAAAGCTAACAACATAACAATCAATATGCAAGCACTATTTTGAAATATCTCAATAAGATAATCCCGTTTCATTTATTGCCCTGTGTAGAGATGGCTTCATACCTGCCTGCCGGTAGGTAGGTTCGCCATGACGTTGCGCGGGATGTTTTCATTTACCCCCATTCAGCGGAACAGCTTCGGCAAAAAAGAATTCAGAACAAGTGGGCAGCGGGTGTAATAGTAAATTCCCCTCTCGAGAGGGGTAGGGGTGTGTTTCTGCAAGCGACAGGTGCGCGAACCCCTCCCTGCCACTACACTTCCAACCGCACCCCTCCCCGAGGAGGGAATTATTAATGCCTCCTGCAATATTTCTTCTTCCCCGTCAGCGGAACAGCTTCGGCCAAAAAGAATTCAGAATTGATGGCCGGTGCGCGGGCAAAAGGCATAGGAATTTTGCCATTACAGGTTAGTGGAGCGCCAGGGTAATACGGGCAAATTTCCAGCCTGCGGTTCTGAATTCTTTGTGCTGGAAAGGCCCGGTGCGTAAAGAAGCATTTCCACTGACTTGATTTTTGGTTACTTTGTATCAAGACAAAGTAACAGCCCAGCGGCAACTGAGCGGAACGGATGATGTCATTTACCACAAAGCATGTTTGATACCTGTCGCTTGCAGAAGATACTTCGCTCGCGCTCAGTATGACAAGAAGAGAGAAACTTCCCTACTTCTTCCCCTCTTTATTAAACCCAACCTTGATCTTGCCGGTAGAATCGGCTTTGGCGCGGATGTGGAGCACGATGCCCTTGTAGCGCTTTTTCAGCAGCTTTTCGTCGTCGGTGATGGTGGTATCCTTTTTAGGGTTTCGCAGGGGGATATCGAGGGTAAGGTCGGTGCCGTTATGCAGGCCATACACCCCGGCCACATCCATATTGATAACGCTGGAGCTGAACTTGAGCGGGTAAATAGTGATCTGGTCGCCATGCACATCAAAACGGGCGTTGAGCTCGCGCACCTGTATATTTTTCAAATCGCGGAACGGGAAAGCGAACTTGCCGATAGTGCCGATGGGGTTAAAATTGATGAGCGCGCCGTTTTGCAGGTTCAGGTCGAGCGTGCCGTTGATGGAGTTGGGTTCCAGCGTGGCCTGGTCGGTAAGCCCGGCGGTGATCTGCGTTTTGGCGGATAAAAAGCCTTTGAGGTTGTCGGCGGTAAAATCCTTCAGCCCAAAATTATTAAAAGCCTCAAAAAACTCGTGCACATCCACATGACTGATGACGGTATTGAGCGAGAGGCGGTTGGTTTTTTCACCCTTGGTTACCGAGCCGTTCAGCCTCAAAAAACCACCGGCATGTTTAAGCCCCACATTTTTTATTTCGACATGATCCTCAGAGGTCAGCAGCTCGGCATGTACATCCGTCGCCAGGAACTTAAAGTAGTGTGCCTGCGCCACGTTCAAATGCAGGTCCGACCGGCTTTTCTCCAGCACGGTACTCAACTGGTCGATAATGTTACCGCTATTGCCGCGGCGCTCTACCTTTTTGGTTTCCTGCTTGTCGCCGCCTGTAAGCACACCCAAAAACTCGCCCAAAAACAACTGCGGGCTGCTGATCTGCCAGTCGACCAATATTTTTTCGGGGGCGCTATAATACAGGTTGAGGAAGTTGCTCACCTTACCCTCCATATTCACCACACTACGCCCACTTTGCAGGCGGATATTTTTGAGCAGCAGGTCGTTACCCTTAAAATACAGGGAGATGGAACTGTTGGTGAGCTTAATATTTTCGGGGATGTAACGGAAACCGGCATTTTTAAAGATGATGCTGCCGGATATGATGGGTTTATTCAGTTGGTAATTCACAATATCCCCTTTATAGTTTAGCCGCATGTGCGCAGTACCGGCACTGAACCGGGCCACATCGGTGCCCAAAATATCGTTCATATCGGTAAGTGGGAAATCGGCACGGAAATTCCCGGTGGCGATAGGCTTCACGAGGTTGATAATACTGCCCGTATCGATCACAAAAGGCATATTGCGGTAGCTGCCCCTGAGGTTGATGAGCCTGATCACCGAGTTATCATCGCTCAATGGCTTATCTTTCTCATATAGGTTGGTAAATACCCCGCCGAAGCTGCAATGCTCAATGGTGCCGCCGGGGGTGATCACGGTATTATCCTTGACCGTGGTGGTTACGTACAGGAACGGGTCGCCGCTTTCAAAGCTGCCGGATATGATGCCGGTTACCCCGATAGGTTGGGTGATGTTGAATTGGTCGAGCTTTTCCTTGATATTGGCTGATAACAGGTCGGAAACACGCCGCCATAATACCTGCTTCGCGGCCAGATGAATGGTAAAGCTGGATGGCTTTTTCAGGGTCTCAAATACCGCGCTTACCTCGAAAGGGTCGTCACCAATATCCAGCGAAGCTGATCTCACCCACATGCGGCCGCTATCCTCATTATAGCCCGCCTCCAGGTCGCCCTCAAGCACCTTATTTTTGATGAAGCTGCCGTGCTTTGTATTAAAGGCCATGCTTTTGGCGGTAATATCCATGTGGAAGTTGGCGTGCCAGCCGGTATCGGGGTTGGTCATGCTGCCGTTCAGCTTATTGGCGATAAAATCAAAGCGTTTATTTTTATGCTGATCCTCCACGATAAAATTCACATTGGTGAGGCTGAACCTGCCCAATTGTGAATCATAATTATTGGTGGAGCCTTCGCCCTTTTTCTTCTTTGGCCCTTTTTTAAATACCGATTGGTTGCTGTAACCTGTGCTGTCGGTATACAGATCAACCGCCGCATTACTTATATCGATATAATTGATCTTGAGGCTGCCGGTCATCAGCGCCCATGCGTTTACCGAAATGGAAAGGTCTTTAGCATCAAGCAGGGTACGGTGGTGCTGGGCAAAGCGCTTATCGCGGATCAGCACATTCTTCAACCCAAGTGAAATATCGGGGAAGCGGTGAAAAAAATCAGGCTTCATATCGCCGATGATCACGGTGCCGTCCAAACTTTGGTTGAGTTGGGTATTCACGAGTTTAAGCACCTGGTTCTTATGCGAGTTGACGTACCACAAGGCACCAAAAAAAAGCAGTATCACTATTACGGCGATACCGGCAATAACCTTCAGGATAATTTTTAATGTACGAGGCATAAACTACCATACAAAATGCAATTAAGGGCGATTTGTTTTTACCAATCATCTTTGTTACTACTATCGGCCGAAAAGGCATCGTCCGGCAGGTAGTAGTACTCCCGAACGGACGGACGGATTTTGAGGCGAAAGGTGAAAGCTAAAAGGTGAAAGGTGTTTTGCGCAGGATGGTGTCTTTTACCCCGTCAAATTCCCCTCTCGAGAGGGGTAGGGGTGTGTCTATTCAAGCGACATGTGAGATATGTTTGTCTCGCCGAACCCCTCCCTGACACTTCACTTCCAACCACACCCCTCCCCAAGGAGGGAATTGAAAAGCAATGCACTTACCTTATAACATCTGACTTCCGCCATCCGCCTATCGCCCCGCGCAACCCCTTTTTGTCATCAAACCCTAATAAAAGTGTTAAATACGTGCTGCAATTAAACTTTTTGTGGTTTGATGTGTCTCACTAATAGTAGCAATTACGTATATTTAACTATCAATTATAGAATCGTGAGAACGGGTAATTCAATTGTAAAAAATCTTTTGGTGCTATCGCTGCTGGTGATATACCTCGGGATTGCATTGGCTTACCTTTTTTACCTGCCAAAATACAGCCCGCTGAGGCCATCCAATAACCTGATGGCCAATAAAAGCAACCAGGTTTTGATCAGGACGCAACATAAAGGGCACCAGGCGCATGATATTTTAGTGTTGCTGCACCGTGCTTATAAAACAACTGTTGAAAATAAACGCGCCTCGCAAAATATTCTTTCGCCATTAACGTTGATGATTCTGTCATTAACCATTAGTGGGATCGCCTTTTCCGCCTTATCACGGAACACAAACCAACGTTTCAAACCTT
>Ga0206976_1074_pt2 | contig 34437 bp, 30 predicted proteins | sample Alteio_BWOrgHeat_82_FD_152926 | JGI IMG/M metagenome (GOLD analysis project Ga0206976, IMG submission 152926) | Enriched cells from forest soil in Barre Woods Harvard Forest LTER site, Petersham, Massachusetts, United States -... | ecosystem: Environmental > Terrestrial > Soil > Temperate forest >... | reverse complement strand
GTGGTGACGAAGGATCAGTCGAAGCATCGCTCATTGAGCGCGATTTTGGAGATTTTGGAGAAATCGCAGCTGGCGCCGGGGGTAAGGGAGCGAGCCGGGGCTATTTTTCGGAAGTTGGGGGAGGCGGAGGCGCGAGTGCACGACGTGCCTTTGGAAAAGATTCATTTTCATGAGGTTGGGGCCGTGGACGCGATCGTGGATATTGTGGGGGCGTGTGTTGGGTTTCATGCGCTGGGGATCGAGAAGTTCGCTTGCTCGCCTTTGAATGTGGGGGGAGGAACAGCGAAGATGGCGCATGGGGTTTTGCCTGTGCCAGCGCCAGCTACCGCGAACTTGTTGCAAGGGAAGCCGACTTATTCCAATGGGGTGCAGAAAGAGCTGGTGACGCCTACTGGGGCGGCGATTGTGGCTACACTTTGCGACGCGTTTGGGCCTCAGCCGGCGATGAGTGTTTCGGCTATTGGGTATGGGGCGGGGACGGCGGACCTTGAGGGGCAGCCGAATGTTTTGCGGATTATGGTAGGGGAGGAAGTTGGAGTTAGGAAAGAAGAAGAGAAGGGCGCACAGCCAAGATTCATCGCACAAGGCGCGATGGAGAAGAGTTTGGCCGTGCCACTGGATGAAGAGATTGCCGTTGTCGAGGCAAACCTTGACGATATGAATCCGCAGATTTATGGGTATTTTTTGGAGAAGGCGCTGGGGATGGGAGCGCTGGATGTTTACACCACGCCGGTGCAGATGAAGAAGAATCGGCCGGGGACTTTGTTGACGGTTTTATGTAAGCCACAGGATGCGGATGCGCTGATGTCTTTGATATTTGCGGAGACGACTACGTTTGGAGTAAGGACTTATCGGGCGCAGCGAAGGGTTTTGCCGCGGGAATGGGTTAGCGTGGGGACGGAGTTTGGTGAAGTGCGGATTAAGGTGTCTCGCGTGAATGGGCGGATTCTGCATGTGGCGCCGGAGTTTGAGGATTGCCGGAAATTGGCAGTGGAGAAGAATGTGCCTTTGCAGAGAGTGATTGCAGAGGCTTTGCGGAACTACGAGAAAAGATAAAGACAAAGACAAAGAGAAAAGATAACGCAGAGACGCAGAGACGCAGAGTTTGCGCAGCGAAGAAAAAGACGAGAGAAGAGAGCGGAGAAGAATGGCCTCGGGAAAACCAAAATATTATTTGACGACGCCGATCTACTACACGAACGGGTTGCCGCATATTGGGCATACGTACTCGACGATCGTTTGCGACACCATTCGGCGGTACAAGCGGATGCGCGGGTACGACGTGGTGTTGACGACCGGTACTGACGAGCATGGCGTGAATGTGGAGAGGTCCGCGAAAAAGGCTGGGATTCCGGAGTCGGAGTTTGTGGCGAAGATGGCGGCGCAGTGGAAGGCGCTATGGGATGAGTTGGGGGTGCAAGGCGACGAGTTTATTCGCACGACCGATTTGAAGCACGCGCACACCGTGCAGTGGCTTTTCAAACTGTGTCGTGAAAACGGTTTCGTCTATCCAGGGCACTACACGGGGCAATACTGCATTTATGACAATGCATATGTGGATGTGAAGCCCGGGGAGAATTGTCCGGATTGCGGGCGGCCGACGGAAACCGTCACAGAAGACAATTTCTACTTCAAACTCTCCGCTTTTCAAAAGCCGCTTCTCGATTTTTATTCGAAGAATCCGAACTTCATTCAGCCCGAAGCACGGCGGAATGAGGTACTGAGTTTTGTCGAAGGCGGCCTAAGGGATCTCAGCATTACGCGGACATCTATTCGGTGGGGAATTCCTGTTCCTGGTGAGGAGCCGCACGTTTTTTATGTGTGGTTCGACGCGTTGACGGCGTATTTGAGCGCTGTTGGTGGTCCACAATATGAGAAGTCAGGATATTGGCCTGCGGATTTGCATCTCGTGGGCAAAGAGATCATTCGGTTTCACGCGGTATATTGGCCGGCGTTTTTGATGGCGGCGGGGCTGCCGATTCCGAAGCAGATTTGGGCGCATGGCTGGCTTTTGATGGACAGCGCGAAGATGAGCAAGTCGCTGGGCAACGTGGTGCGTCCGCGGCCGATTGTGCATGTTTTGGGGATGGATGCGCTTCGGTATTATTTGTTGCGCGAGACTGTGTTTGGGCAGGATGGGAATTTTAGTTATGACGCGCTGGTGCAGCGATATAACAGCGATCTTGCGAATGGACTGGGGAATTTGGCTAGCCGCACATTGACGATGGTGGAGAGGTATTTCGGTGGGAAGGTTCCTGCACATGCTCCACGAGCTTCCGGTCTCCGTGAAGAGGCTTTGCGTGGAATCACTGCAGACACGATTAAGGACGTCCTTCGGTATTACGAGGAATTTGGGTTCTTCTGGGTTCTTGAAAGAATCTGGGGTCTCGTAGGCGAGTTGGATTCCTACATTACGGAAACCAAGCCTTGGACCCTTGCCGACGATCCGTCCACGCCCGGGAAGAAGGAATCTCTGGCAAACATTCTCGCGACCGTCGCGGCGGCTTTACGAATGATTACAATTCTCGCCTATCCCGTTATTCCTAACGCGAGCGAAAAGCTCTGGAGCGCATTGGGAGAGTCGGAGAAGATTGAGAATGTTCGGATTGATCAATTGGAATGGGCGTTTTTAAAGCCGGGAACAAGACTGAACAAAATAGACTCCTTGTTTCCGAGGATTGAAAAAACAGAAGCGATTGAGAGGATGGAAGCCATGGAAAAAGAAGCACAGAACGCACCTTCACCCGCGACGGCGACGCCTGCAGCTGCGCCCGCTACTACGGGAGCTGCGGCGGCGCCGGCTACTGCTGCTGCACTTGCGGTAGCGGAAAAGATAGGGATTGAGGATTTTGCGAAAGTCGAGATGCGCGTTGGGCAGATTAAGACTGCTGAGCGCATCGTTGGCGCCGACAAATTGTTGAAGCTGACCGTCGATATCGGTACGGAGATTCGGCAGATTTGTGCTGGGATTGCGCAGTTTTATGAGCCGGAAAAATTGATTGGGCGGAAGGTGGCGGTGGTCGTGAATCTTGCGCCGCGCAAGCTGCGCGGAGTGGAATCGAACGGGATGATTGTGGCGGCGTCGGTGGGGCCCGAAGGACGGCCGGTGCTCGCGGGTTTTCCGGATGAGGATGTGGAGGTGGGGGCGAGGTTGAAGTAAGGAGTTTTCTTATGCAGCCTCTCCATTTTGAGGAAAGGGCTCTGAAGCCATATGCTGAGCCTCTTTCAGTCGATGAACTGGAAGAAGGTGAGGTCTATTTCACGATTCAGTATTCTGGACAGGACCGCGACGGGCTTTTTCCGATCATGGAAACGCTAGTATTTATTGGCTTCAACCTCGATGAAGAAGACGTCGAGCGGCGGGTATATTTCCAGGACCTGGAGTCTTATCAGGCCGGGATCCGGTACGGAACGGCGAGCTCAGAGGACAAATCTCACTCTTACGCGCAAGAACCCCGGCACTTGAACCATATATTCAAATTCGAAAACGCCCTTAATGAACTCCTTAGGTGCTCGCTCCGAAGAAGAAAGATTGGGTAGGAAGTTCGGATGATTTCATGGAATTGATTGATTCGCACGCGCACATTGATGACGAGCGATTCGAGGAGGATCGCGGGGCGATGCTCGACCGGGCGCGGGTGGCTGGCGTAAGTACGCTTTTGGCGATTGGGACTGGCCCGGGGCCCCACAAATTGGACGCAGCGTTACCCTTTGCGGAGGCGCATGAGTGGATTTACACGACTGTGGGAATTCATCCGCACGAGGCAAAGGAAGTAACGCACGCGCACCTCGATGAGTTGGCGCGGTTGGCGCGGCATCCTAAGGTGATTGCGTGGGGCGAGATTGGGTTGGATTATTTTTACGATCATTCGCCGCGTGATGTGCAAGAACGCGCGTTCCGGGAGCAGATGGAGTTGGCGGCGGTGGCCAAGTTGCCAATTATTATTCATTGCCGGGACGCCTGGACGGATTGTTTGCGAGTGATTGAGGAGGTCTGGAGGCCTACGGGCCTCGGCGGGATTCTGCATTGCTTCACCAGCACGCTAGAAGACGCTCGGCGCGGGATCGATATGGGATTCATGATTTCGTTTGCGGGGAATTCGACTTATCCGAAAACGCAGAATTTGCGGGACGTTTCGAAAGCTTTGCCGATGGAGAACATTTTGATAGAGACGGACGCGCCGTACCTTGCACCGCAGTCTTACCGCGGGAAGCGCAACGAACCTGCGTATGTGGCGGAAGTGGCGCGTACACTCGCTAGTGTGAGAGACTTAGCCGCGGAAGAGTTCGCCGCCAGGACAGCAGGGAATTTCCGGCGATTCTTTCACCTTTCCGAGCCGTCGATGTCCGCGGTTGCGGAGTCCCAAAGATGATTGCAGGCCAGGGGAGGAAGGCCATCGCGCTGATAACTGTCAGAGAGATTTTTGATCTCGTGCGAGACGATTTGGTTTTGGTTGAGGAAGAACTCGCGCGACAGAGCGCTGGCGCTTTCGAACCGGTTTCGGAGATTACGAGTTATTTGCTTGGCGGCGGTGGAAAGCGGTTGCGGCCGGCGTTGCTGCTGCTTTGCAACGCGTCTACTGGGCGGAAGAGTCCGGGGGCGATTCGGCTGGCTGCGGTTGTGGAGCTGCTGCACAGCGCTACTTTGATTCATGACGATGTAATTGATAGCGCGGACACGCGGCGCGGGCGGCCTTCGGCGAATTCGCGTTGGGGAAATCATCGCAGCGTTTTGGCGGGGGATTGGCTTTACATGCAGTCGTTTCAGATGGCGCTTGAGGAGAGAAATTTTCGAATACTGGACGTATTGATCGATCTCACGCAGAAAATGGTCGAAGGCGAGTTAATTCAGCTGGCGAAGATTGGGCGGATCGATGTAACGGAAGAAGACGCGTTGCGGTTGGCGACTTATAAGACCGCGTGTTTGTTTAGCGGATGCGCGCGATTGGGTGCGGTGCTAGGCAGGTTGGAAGGCGCGGAGGAAGAGGCGCTTGCGGATTACGGGCGGTATGCGGGACTGGCGTTTCAGTTGGTGGATGATCTTTTGGATTTTACGGCGTCGGCGGAGCAGCTTGGAAAACCCGTTTTGAGCGATTTGAAAGAGGGGAAAGTTACGTTGCCTTTGATTTATGCGATGGAGAACGGGCATCGCGAAGCGCGAGAGTTGGTGGCGCGCGTGTTGGAAGAGAAAGAGTTTCATTCGGTGCGGGCGGAGACGATTGTTTCTTTGGTGCAGGATTCCGGGGCTCTGGATCGCGCGCGGAGTTTGGCGCATGAGTACGCGCGGCGAGCTAAGGCCTGTTTGGTGGGCCGCGGGGATTCGGAGTATGCGCGGGCATTGATGACATTGCCGGATTTTATTTTGGAGCGCGAGAATTAGGGGTTAGGACACTCGAAGACGGCACGGCCCTTCGAATCTCAGGGTGAACATGCGTGCCCCCCCCACGGAAATGCTGCCCTTCAAACTGGTCTACCACAGCGGCTACGATTTAAATCTGGGCGAACACGTTTTTCCTTCACAGAAATTCCATTTGATTGCGGAAACGCTTTTGCGGGAGGGAATCGCTGCGAGCGAGGATTTTCTTACGCCAGATCGTGCGGCGGATGAGGATATTCTGCGCGTGCATACTGCGGAGTGGGTGCACAAGCTGAAGACGGGCACTTTGACCGCTAGCGAGATCATGAAGCTGGAGATTCCTTATTCGCGGGAGGCCGTGGAGGCTTGCTGGCTTGCCGCTGGCGGGTCGATTTTGGCTGGGCAATCTGCTTTGAGGGATGGATTTGGATGCAACCTGGGGGGCGGGTTTCATCATGCTTATCCGGGGCATGGCGAGGGATTCTGCGCGATTCATGATGTGGCGGTGGCGATTCGAAGGCTGCAGCATGATGGTGCGATTCGGAAGGCGATTGTAGTTGATACGGATGTGCATCAGGGGAACGGGACTGCGGCGATTTTTGCGAACGACGAGTTCGTTTTTACGCTTTCGATCCATCAGGAGAATAATTATCCGGCTTACAAGCCGCCGTCGGATGTGGATTTGGAGATGGCGGACCGCGTGGAGGATGACGAGTATCTGGCAGCATTGATTCCAGCGGTGCAGGCGGCGCTGGATGAATTTCAGCCGGAGATACTTTTTTATGTGGGCGGGGCGGATCCCTTTTGCGAGGACCAGCTTGGCGGATTGATGCTGACCAAGAAAGGATTGATGACGCGCGACCGGCGAGTGTTTGAAGAGGCGCGGCGGCGGGGGATTCCTGTCGCGACAACTTTGGCTGGGGGATATGCGCGGCGCGTGGAGGACACGATTCGAATCCATGTAAACACGATTGTTGCGGCGCGCGAAGTGGCGATGGCTTTTCCCTCAGCTTCGGCGGCGAGTCAGGGTTAAAATCGCGCGCGACCGGCTTTCATTTTATCCAAGAAATCGAGAGGTATTTCATGATGCGATTCAGATTGCGTTCTGTTTCGATCTTTTTGTTTTTTGGCGCGCTGCTGGTGCTGGGTTCTGTTACGGCGCGGCAAACTTCGGGGCAGGCGCCAGCGGATTCGGCTAAGAAACTGAAGGTGTATATCTCGGTGGACATGGAAGGTGTGGCGGGTGTGGTGACAGCGGACCAGTTGGGGCCGAGCGGATTCGAATACGAGCGTTTTCGGCATTTTATGACGAACGAGACGCTGGCGGCCGTGCGAGCGGCAAATGAGGCGGGCGCCAGCGAGATTGTCGTAAGCGACTCGCACGGAAATGGTGAGAATTTGCTGATCGAGGAGTTCCCGAAGAATGTTCAGATTGTGCGTGCCTGGCCGCGGCACGGAGGAATGATGGCTGGACTGGATTCGAGCTTCAGCGCGGCCATTTTTATCGGCTATCACGCTTCCACGACGAATCCGAATGGAGTTCGGGCGCACACGTTTTCGAGCGCGCATTATGCACGCGTGACTTTGAACGGCTATGCGGTGACCGAGGGCGAGTACAACGCCGCTTATGCCGGCGCGAAGGGAGTGCCAAGTATTTTCGTATCCGGCGATGACGCCGCGGTGGAAGAGATTATGTCACGACTCGGAAACATCGAGAGCGTCGAGACGAAGAAGTCCCTTGGCTTCCATTCGGCGGAGACGCTAACGCCGGCAGTTTCTTGCGACAAAATCTACGCCGGAGTGAAATCCGCTTTGAACCGGCTGCACGACTTCAAGCCTTATGTGATCAAGACACCCGTGACGCTGGAAATTACTTTCAAGAACTACACGCCAGCCGAGCTGCTCAGCTACTTGCGATCGGTGCAGCGTGTGGACTCGCATACGATCCGGTTTGTGGGCAAGGACATGGATGAGGTCGACGATTTCGAGGAATTCGTAGGGAATTACAACGCCGACTTGGCGCCGTGAGCAGAATTCTACGGGTGTTCCTTTTCGGCCGCCAACGCATGGCGGACCGCGTTGGCTAGTTCTGTTTCCGCGTCATCCGGATCGAACCCTTCCGCGCGATAGGCGATCTTTCCCTGGCGATCGAGAATGACGACAGTAGGAAAGGAGTTGACGGCGAGGAGCGTTTCCAGTCCATCCGCAAAGACTACCGTTGTGCGCGGTTTTTCTTCTTGCAGATAGGGCGGCACCAGGGTCTCGTCCTCGTCGCAATCCGCGGCGAGAAAAACGATGTCCGCAACTCCCTGGAATTGTGAAGCGACGCGCTCGAAATGTGGTTCCATTTCGCGGCACGGTCCGCACCAGGTAGCCCAAAAATTCACGACGACGATTTTTCCTTTCTGTTGCGCGAGTGAATAAGGTGAGCCGTCCTGAGCCATGCGCAATGTGAAATCGTAGGGCTCTTTCGCGCCGGCGTTTCTTTTTGGCTTCGGGGCCTCCGCGGATGCAACAACTTCATCATAAGAGCGCAGGATGTAGTCCCCGAGCCCTTGATCGGAGCCATGCGCGAGGCGCCAGACGTTGCCAAGCTTCTGGCGAATCTCGCGGCGGTTGGCCGCTGCGGATGGGGCGTCCGAAAGCGCAAAGGCTTGTGCATATTCCTTAATGGCGTCGGGCAGGTCCTTGTTTAATTCCGCAATTTCGCCAAGTTTCTCTCCGGCTGCAGCACTCGGGGAAAGCGCCATGCTCGCGCGAAAGTCTTTTTCAGCAGCGGCGTTATCGTGGAGTTTGAAAGCGAGTCTTCCGCGAAGTACGAGAATGTTCACTTTGTCGCGTTTCTGTTCGGCTTCCCACTGTTCTTTCGAAACTTTTGGAGATTTGTCCTCGTCGGAGTTGCGGTTGATGAAGTCGAGGACACGCGTGGAATAGTTGAGGGCGCGGCGGAGGGCCGCTTCGTCGCCGTTGCGCTCGAGGAGTTGAATGGCGAGCAGCGTCATGGACATGTCCTCTGGAGAAATGGCGACGAGGCGCTCGGCGTAATCAGTGGCGCGGGAGGAGTCTCGCAACTGCAGGCTGGCTTCGACAAGGGCGCGATAGATTTGAGGCCGCTGACGCGACTCCGGATAATCCTTAAGAAATTCTTCGAGGTTGCGAACGAGCGAAGCGCGATCGTTGCCGGCGCGATTGATGGCTTGTTGCAGGTCTTCCGATTCAGTTGGCGGTTTTGTGGCGGAAGGCTGCTTGGGTGCGATGGGTTTCATCACCGGTGCGGGTGGGGATTGACTCTCGATTTGCTGTGCTTGGGCGGGACGGTTTGCTAAACACACGTACAGCATCGTGAGAGGTACGAGGACTAGCGCGAAGGGATTACGCGACCTGTTCATTGAGTAGAATTCTAGTCTGTTTGGCGAGAAATTGTCGAAGAGCGTTTGGACTGGGGCGCAGCGGCCGGGGAGATGTTTATTGTGGGCCCAGCACTGCGATGGCGCCGGAGACGGTGTGAATTTCCACGCGTCCGCCCCCGTCGCCTATGTGGGCGCGAAGGGAATGCTTGCCTTGCTCTTCAATCATGATGGGAATTTGCGCGCGAATTTCGCCTGTGACGGCGCCGGCGGAAAGATGAAAGCTGGCGCTGGAAGGCACGGCGATATCCACGGAGCCGGAGACGGTCTTCAAATCCCAGTAGCTGTTTCCGGTTGGATTGCCTTGTATAGTCACGCGCCCCGCAGTGGCGTGGGCTTTCACGTCGCCATCCGCGTCGCGTACGTCCACCGTTCCGCTAGAAGTGTCGGCCTCCACGCGGCCCCCTGGATTCTTCACGTCTACATTTCCCGAAACGGAGTGAGCCAGCACGTCTCCCTTAGCTTTGTAGACGTTTACGTTTCCGGAAACACTCGTGGCACGAACATCATCCCCGCAATCTTCTGCGATAACTGACCCACTAACCGAGGAGAGCCTAACTTCCCGGCCGATGTCCAGCACGTGGACCGATCCGGAGACTGTCCCAGCCTGCACAGGTCCGCGCAGGTTGCGAACGGATTGTGATCCGGAAACGCTCGACGAACTAACCTCTGTTTCCCGAGGTACTTCGATCGAGTAGGTGATGGAGACATTGCGTAAGCGCGCGGTTTCTTTGCCGATTCGGAGAGTGGAGCCCTTGAGCTCGACGGGCGGGCTGGCAAGGATGTCGTCCAGGCGTTTTTGCGGGCTGCCCATCCCAAATCCCGAGACACGCACATCAGCGTGCACGTGAGCTTTGCTGTCAGCACTGCCGACGATAGTGATGTCGCCACTGACGTTATTGAGTTCCAGCCGGATGGGGCCAGAAACGTCCAGCGAGCGATCAAAGCTGCCGAAGACGGAGGGGCCCATGGAGCAGCCCACAAGCGCGAAGACCACGGTGAGCAGCACGATGGGTGCGGCCAGTTTTCTATGTCGCGTCATGAGTCCTCCAACGCTAACGGGGGCGCTCGTTCGCCCCTTCCTAACCGAAGATACGCAAATATGGGGTAATAAGTTCCGGTTGCCCAGCGCACTGCACCTCAGAGCTTGCCTCGCGGCGCAAGGCTCTCGTTCAGAGAACCCTGGCGGTAGCCTTCGAGATCCAGCGCTACAAACGTGAAGCCTGCTGCTTTAAGTCGAGCTGCGATGCTGGCGGCCATTTCCGGCGACATCGCGCGAGGCATTTCTTCCGGGGCGATTTCGACGCGTGCCAGCTTTTCGTGCAACCGGACGCGAAATTGCCGGAAGCCGAGTTCGCGGAGGGCCGCTTCGCCGCGCTCCACCAGAGCAAGGCGCTCCGCAGTCACTTCTGTCCCGTAGGGAAGGCGCGAGGCAAGGCAAGCGGAGGCGGGGCGGTCCCAAGTAGGCAGGCCAACGCGCTGGGAAAGATTACGAATTTCTGCTTTGTGCAATCCGGCGTCGAGAAGGGGCGCGAGGACGCGATGTTCCGTCGCAGCGCGGTGCCCCGGCCGGAAGTCCAGTGTGTCGTCGGCGTTGACTCCGTATGCCACCGCTGCGAAGCCGCGCTCCCGCGCCATGACATCCAGCACGGTGAATAACTCATCTTTACAGAAATAGCAGCGATCCGCCGCGTTTGCGCGGTACTTGGGATTCTCCATTTCGTGCGTTTCGATAAATTCGTGGCGTACGCCGAGCTTAAGAACAAATTCCTCCACCACAGTGCGGTCGTGCGCCGAATAGCTTGGGGAGAGCGCGGTCACGGACAAGGCGCGCGGACCGATCGCGCGATGCGCGGCCCAGGCTAGGAAGGCGGAGTCGGCGCCGCCGGATAGCGCAACGATCATGGAAGGGAATTCGGTGAATTGCTTCAGTAGCAGCAGTTCTTTCTCGTCGGCCGAGAGTTGCGACTGTTCCGCCGCGTGGATGCGCACAAGTGAATTCATTGGCTTTTAGAGTATAGCTCACCGCTTGCGGCTTTTCGTCTTTGGCTAGGCGGTCTGCGAGCGGAGGGAGGGGCCCTTACAGGGTAAACAAGCCCCTCCCCCACATGGGGAATTAGGTAGTTCGTGATTTATTTGAAATCCAGCAAGACGTCGACTGTGTGTTTGTCTGGGTCCGGGCGTAGCCAGTGCCCGACGGTTTCGTAGTGAACGGGCAGCGCGCCGAAGATTTCCGCCGGATGGGACTGTAACTGAGTGAGAAACTTTTCGAACACAGTCTTGTCGAAAATGGCGCCCGGTTCAATGGACCACATTTGATGAAGACGACTCTCGGCCGCGAGCGAGAGTCCGGTGAGAACCATCGTGTTGTAGTGATACTGCGGACCTTCGGTGACAGAGACGGCGTAGGAAACGGAGTGCGTCTGGTCATCGTAGGAGACGACGGGATCTATCTTCGCATCGAGGTATCCCTGGTGTCCGTACTCTTCCCGGGCGCGGTCCCAGCCCGCTTCGATTTGCATGCCGTCGGCGGCGTCGCCTGGCTTCAGGGCAATTTCGTTCGCGAGGGTGATGGAGGATAACGCGGAATTTCCAGACCACTGGGCTCCCTTCCAGTGATAAACCGCGCCGGTGGCCACTGGAATGAAAACGGGGATTTGGTCCGGCAGCTTCTGATTGGGATTGCCGGTCAACCGAACCTCGGGGGGGCCGAGCTTCACGCGCAGGAATCCTTGTTGAAGATAGAAAGGACGCAATTGCTCCGAAAGAAAAAGGTCGATGGCCATGCGCGAAAAAGGCTTGCCCACTACGTCGGCGAGTTGCTGTTGCACGACGTGGGAAGAAGAAACAGCGGGATCGCTGAATTCCACGCTGGCAATGAAAAACGCGGCACCCTCAACATGAAATTCCTGGACATTGCCTTCGGCCAGGGGGTTGGCAAGCAGCTCGTGCTCAACCGTTACGTTTAATTTGTGCGAGGCCAGCAAGTCCTTGACGGCATCGGTCGCCTGATCCAGAACGCCGCCGGCTTCGGGAAGAGTGCCATCGAAGAATGGCACTTTTTTTCGGATGGCGTCGCCGAGCTCTCCGTCGGAGAACCAGGGGAGGTTGTCGAAATAAACGGGGACGCGTGGGGCTTCTTCCAATTGGAAAGTTACCGTGAGGCCATCAGCGCGTGTCTGGAAGGTGTAGTTCACTTTGGCGAACATGCCTGTTTGCAGCAGGCGGTCCGCGGCGGCTTGCAATTCTGTTTTACCGACTTGGGAACCTTTTTCCAGTTGAGATAGCGAAATGATTTGGGGCTCCGAGAGAGTCTTCAGGCCTTCCGCGCGAATTTCGTGGAGTTGGGCGGTTGCCGGCGCGGGTGTTTGGGCGTGTGCGGGAAGCAAGAAAAAGAGCGCGGCAAAAACGGAAGCTCCCAAAAAGACCCGGAGAAAGCGAAGCATATTTTCATTTTAGCGGAAAACGGTGCGCGGGCCTATCCGCGAGAGATGCCGCGGTAAGAATTGACGGTGAACAGTCGGTGACGAACTTTTTCTGCTATTCGACCGTAACGGATTTGGCCAGGTTTCTTGGTTGATCGACGTCGCAGCCGAGACGCACCGCGATGTGATAGGCGAGAAGCTGCAACGGAATGATTTCGAGCAGGGGCGCGAGAATTTCCGGCGCCGGGGGAAGTTCGATGATGTGGTCGGACGCTTCGCGGGCGAGATGGTCCTTTTCGGTGGCGATGGAGATGACGATGCCGTCGCGGGCTTTCACTTCTTTGATATTGGAGACGCTTTTCTCGTAGCGCGTAACGGATTCCGGGTCGGTGTCGTCGCGAGTGGCAAGGACGACGACGGGCAAATTCTCGTCAATGAGCGCGTTGGGTCCGTGCTTCATTTCGCCTGCGGGATAGCCTTCGGCGTGAATGTAGGATATTTCCTTGAGCTTCAGCGCGCCTTCGAGCGCAATGGGATAGTGGATGCCGCGGCCAAGATAGAGGAAATCCGTGTAACGGAAAAACTGCCTAGCGAGACTTTCGTAAAAGCCGGACGCATCGGCCTGCAGGATCGTTTCCATCTTGTGAGGGATGCGGGTGAATTCCTGCATCAGCTTTACCGCGGCGGCGGGGGCGAGCTTTCCGCGAATTTGCCCGAGATAAGAAGCGAGAAGCAAGAGCGCGGCCAGTTGAGCGGTGAATGCTTTCGTCGAGGCCACGCCGATTTCAGGGCCGGCGTGGGTGATGATGGTGCCCGCGGCTTCGCGGGTAATCATCGAGCCCATGACGTTGCAGATGGCTAGTGTTGGGGAGCCTTTGAGTTTTGCTTCGCGCTGCGCGGCCAATGTGTCAGCGGTTTCGCCGGATTGACTGATGCAGACGGTCAGCGTTTTCGAATCCAGGATGGGATCGCGATAGCGGAATTCGCTGCCGTAGTCGACCTCGACCTGGAGGCGGGCGAGCCGTTCGATCATGAATTTTCCGGCGAGGGCGGAGTGCCAGCTCGTTCCACAGGCGACGATGCGCACTTGTTCGAATTCACGGAATTGTTGTTCGGAGATTTGCATCTCGTCGAGGAAAACTTTTCCCGTATCTTGCGAGATGCGGCCGAGCAGAGTGTCGCGCACGGCGCGAGGCTGCTCGAAAATCTCCTTTTGCATGAAATGCTTGTAGCCGCCCTTTTCAGCCATGATGGGATCCCAGGCGACATGCTGCGCACGGCGCTCGACAGGGCGGCCGTCGTGATCCATCACACGCACGCCATTTTTTGTGAGGACGGCGATATCGCCATCGACGAGGAAGAACATTTCTCGAGTGTGTTCGAGAAGAGCGGGAATGTCGCTGGCGACGAAAAATTCGCCGTCGCCCAGGCCGATTACCGAGGGCGGACCAATGCGTGCCGCGACGATTTTGTGCGGGTCGCGGGCTGACAGAAAGACCAAGGAGTAGATCCCGCGCAATTCCTTGAGCGATTTGCGAACGGCGTCTTCCAGAGGCGCGCCGCCCTGCGAGTTCTTTTCGACGAGATGTGCGACGACCTCCGTGTCCGTCTCGGTGACGAACTTGTGCCCTTCGCGCTGGAGTTGTTCTTTCAGCTCGAGATAATTTTCGATGATGCCGTTGTGGACCACGACGATTTGGCCGGTGCAGTCGCGGTGCGGGTGCGCGTTCTCTTCGGTGGGTCGGCCATGCGTGGCCCAACGGGTGTGGCCGATGCCGTAGGTGCCTTCAATGGGCGATTTCTGAATGACTTCTTCGAGGTTGCGGAGCTTGCCCGGGGCGCGGCGGATTTCGAGTTTTCCTTCTTTGGTGACGACCGCGATACCAGCCGAATCGTAGCCGCGGTACTCCAGCTTTCGCAGGCCTTCGATGATGACAGGCACTACTCTCTTAGGCCCGATGTAACCGACAATGCCGCACATGCGCGGGATCTCCTGGGAAGCTATTTCGTTAGACTAGCACGGAGTTGCAAAGTGCCAGCGGGGTTCCTCTCGGTGATGTGGCGAAACGTGACAAGTTTCATCAGGGATGCAGAGGTGCATCCGGAGCCGATTGCAGTTCGTAGGAAATGAGATTACGGTTCGAATCGAAGTGGAATGTGACGCGCGCGGTGGCGGGCTGGAGCGTGTCCGTGTCGACGTGGCGAACCACGGCGACGAGAGAATCCTTGTCGGGAGAGTCCTCGACGATGTAGCCCCGCGACTTGAGGAAGTGGTCGACGCGCGACATCGGGGTGCCTGGAGGAAGTTGCGTGTTGAGCATCTGGTCGATTTTTTGCAAACGCGAATCGGAAGTGTGGGAGTGGCTCTTGCATCCAGAGGCCGAGAGCACCGAGAGAAGGACAACGCAAGCTAGCACGAGGAACGACCGAAGATCGGACGACGGCGACGCAAGGCGGCGATGGTTAACCATGGCGTGTCGCGCCTACTCCACGATTTCGAAGCGGGATTCTTCAATGACCGGGTTGGTGAGCACTTCTTTCGAAATATGCTCAACTTGTTTAAGGGCTTCGTCGCGGGTCAAGCCTTCGACATTCAGGACGAAAAATTTCCCCTGGCGGACGTCCTTAACCGATGCGTAACCCAGCCCGGAGAGCGCATGCTGGATAGTTTGTCCCTGAGGATCGAGTACCGTGCGCTTCGGCATCACCCAAACGTGTGCTTTCATGGGGTAAGTATAACATTGCGGGCAGCGGGTGAGCGCGCTTGACGAAACAGGACGAGCTTGAGCGGTGGGAAAGTATCGAGCTGCGTTGGCATCAAGAATTGTGAGATTTTCTGAAGGCGAGCTTTTCGTTTTCCGAGAGGAAGGCGTGTTCGAAACTTGCGTCCACTAGTTCAGCGAGCTCGGATGCGCTCATGCCCATTTGAGCGGCATTTTCGTATTCGGCTTGCAGCGTCGTGTGAAACATGGCGGGATCATCGGTGGAGAGAACGATGGGGATGCCGTGGCGCAAGAGTTGCGGCAACGGATGATCTGGGATTCCGGCCTCGGGGCGACGCAGCTGTTTCGCTAGCGCGCCAGTGCGGATATTGCTCTGCGGGCAAATTTCCAACGGAATGCGGCGGTCGACGAGCAAGTCCATGAGCGCGGGATCCTGTGCGGCGGCGATGCCGTGGCCGATGCGCTCCACGTGAAGCAGTTCGATGGTTTCGCGGATTTTTTCGGGGCCGCCGACTTCTCCAGCATGCATCAGCAAATGGAGGCCATTCTTGGCGGCTTGCTCATAGACGGGGCGAAATTCACGTGTAGCGACACTCATTTCGTCGCCGCCAATGCCAAACGCCACAATTGTTTTGGATTGGCAGCGGTTTGCCACGTTTACGACGTCCATGGCCGCATCGGCGCCGAATTGCCGCGCGGCATCGAATACCCAGTTTACGCGAAGCCCCTTTTTCTCAAATGGTTCGGTGGCTTGCAAGAGTGCCTCGAAATTGGCTTCCGGCTGTTGTTTGCGGAGCAGCATCACTCCAATCGAAAGCGTGACTTCGGCGTAGACCACCCGTTGAGTTAGAAGGTGCTCGCACAAATCCCGCGCGATCAGGCCGTAATCGCTCGGCTCGCGGAGGAAAGATGTGACCCACTTGAATGCGTCGATGAAACCAGTGAAGTCGCGATACGTGTAACGCTGGCGGACCTCGTCTTCTGAGAGAAGGATGTTGTGCCGTGCGGTCAGCGCGCACACTGTCGCCGGCTGAATCGATCCTTCGAGATGCAGATGCAACTCGGCCTTGGGAAGGGATACGATGCTCGCCGGAAGCAGTGACGAATTCATCCGCGGGCAATCAGTGGGGCAGTTGCGGGCGGCCGGCATTAATCCACGCTGTCATCCAATAGGAGCCCACATCCGTGGACGCCTCGGAAAGTTGGCGGATCAACATGGCGGCGGCCTGATTGTAGAAGCGATCGAAGTATTCGTCGTTGTAGGCGTAGGACTTTCCCGCGATGTAGGCATTGCGATCGGCGAGGAGAATCGTTTCGAGCCAACTGTGCGAGGCAAGGCAGACTTCGAAGGCGTGCTCCGTTGGATCGTTGATGAAGGATGCGTCGCTTGGCCGCATGGGAAAAAAGGAAGAATAGCGATCGATAAGTACGGTGCCAAATCGTTCGTTAACGCCAGCCTGCCCGGTCAGCTTGCCGTCAAAATCTTCCGTGGTGCTGAAGGGGTCGTGAGCCTCAGCCACATAGTTCGCAAGAATTGCCGCGTCGAGTTTGGCGTCTTCCCAGCGACCAGTCTTCATGTCTTCAGTCAACTTTTGGCTGTAAACTCCAATTTCCCAGGGCAGAACACCATTGGCCTCCAGCTTTGATTTACCGTATTTGGCTACCGCGGCTTTGTAACTGCGCGGGAGGGCATCGAAGGGGAAGCGTCCGTATTTGTCTAGATAAAGATGATTGTTGCGCTTCTCGGTGGGAGTTTTTGCGACGGAATCGAGTGGATCGATGACGTGCTGGAGAAGAATTGCGCGATAGGATTCAAAGAACCCGCGAATGTCCTGCGGCAAAGTATCAATGGCTTGGTTTACAACCAGCTTGTGTGCGTTGCGGCCCCAGGCTGCCAAGCGATGGGGGAACACCACGCAAATCCCCAGCAGAAGCCCAAACAAAAGTCTTGCTCGAATCTGTGATTCTCTGGGAAATCCCCGACGCATTTTCGATTCCTCTACCGTCTGTTGGCGGCCCGGAGCGTGCTATGCCTCCGGCCATAGAAATAGTAAATCACGAGACCGATGACGAGCCAACTAATGAAGCGAAGCCAGTTCATGATCGGCAATCCAGCCATCAGCAAAACGCACGTGAGGATCGTGAGTACGGGTGCGATCGGTCCACCCGGCGCGCGGAATGCCCGTGGACGTTCGGGCTCGCGGTACCGGAGGATGAGCACGCCAGCGGCGACCAACGCGAAAGCGAAGAGCGTGCCGATGTTGGCGAGATCCCCAAGCGTGCCGATATCGAGAAGTCCGGCGGGGACACCCACGGCGAAACCGGCGACCCATGTGGAGAAGTCGGGCGTGAGATAAGTACGGTGAACGCGGCTGAAAATTTTGGGAAAGAGGCCATCGCGTGACATGGCAAACCAGACGCGCGCCTGGCCAATTTGAAAAACAAGCAGCGAAGAGATCATGCCCATAAGTGCGCCAATCAGAACGACGAGGCGGAGGCTGGAGATGTGCAGTTTTTTCAGCGTGTTGACGACGGGAGCGGCGTCGTCGACCAGCGTATCCCAACGAACAAGGCCGGTGAGGACGACGACCACGCCGATGTAAAGCACCGTACAGATGATCAGAGTAGCGATGATGCCGCGCGGAAGGTCGCGCTGAGGATTCTTACATTCTTCGGCCGCGGTGGACACAGAATCGAAACCGATATATGTGAAGAACACGATGGATCCACCGGTCAGGATGCCGGGCCAGCCGTTCGGAGCGAAGGGGTGCCAATTCGAAGTGTGAATGAATCGCGATGCGAAGGTGATGAAGGCGAGGATGGCAATGATTTTGATAAGCACCATGATGTTGTTGGTTTCCGCGGACTCGCGAATACCGCGAACAAGAATCACGGTGAGAAGCATCACGATGATGAAGGCGGGCCAGTTGAAACCGAAATGCCAGCCTGGGCCGTAGAGGTCATTCCCTTGAAGGTCCTGAAGTCCCGAGGGCAAATATGCGGGGGAAATCCAGCGCGGGTTCGGATGTAAGCCGAACCAATCGAGAAGGTCCACCAGATGCGCCGAGAAGCCGACACTTACGGCCATGTTGCTGACCGCGTATTCTAAAATGAGATCCCACCCGATGATCCAGGCGATGAGTTCGCCCATGGTGGCATACGTGTATGTATAAGCGCTGCCGGCGATGGGAATCATCGCCGCGAGCTCAGCGTAGCAGACGGAAGCAAATCCGCATGCGATGGCGACCAGTACAAAGGAAAGCGCGATGGCGGGGCCGGCGCCCGGGCGGCCGAACGAGGACTGGCGCGTGATCAAATATTGAAGGAGCGGAGCATTGAGAATCGAGGAGACTTGGAGTTTCTGGCCCGCGATGGCAGTGCCAACAATGGTGAAAATTCCAGAGCCGATTACGGCTCCAATCCCGAGAGAGGTGAGGCTTAGCCAACCCAAAGACTTTTTAAGTCGAACTTCCGCGTTCTCACAGTCCGAAATCAGTTGGTCGATACCCTTACGATGGAAGAGTGCTGATCCCACTCATGCTCTCCGATCGCATCACGGCAAGCGGAAACACCTGGCCGGACACGTGTTTGGGGAATGAACGCGCCTCAATGTACCCCGAGATGCCTTCTTACGCAACAAAGGTTGCGCCGCCTGCAAGGCCCGCGTAAGAGCCTCAGGCCAGCTCGAGCTGAGCAAAGCGCTCGATGAATTTTTTTGTGCCACGGCCCGGAAAACTTACGGAGACGCGGCGGTCTTCTTCGTCGCCTTCCACGCCGACAACGGTGCCGATGCCGTAACTCGGGTGGCGAACTTTACGTCCAAGCATGGGATCTGCGTTGGCGCCACGTTTTGCGGCGGGCCGGCCAAACGAGCTTGTGGTTCGCGCCGGCTTGGGTGCGGATACTGCGGGTTCTGGTTTCCCGCGAACCCGCCGCAGAAATTCGTCTGCCGAGTAGGAATACTCTGGATCGGGTTCGTAACGGCGCTTTTCGCCGATCTCGGCCATCGAACCCCGAACCGTTTCTACCAGTTCGCTTGGAATTTCTGCGAGAAAGCGCGAAGGAAGCGAGGCGCGCAATTGCTGTTCGTTGCCGAAGATGCGGCGGTATACCGCTCGCGTCAGTGTGAGCGAAGTCCGCGCTCGCGTCATGCCGACGTAAACCAGGCGCCGTTCCTCTTCAATTCCTTTTTCCTCATTTAACGAACGGCCATGCGGGCAGATGCCTTCTTCCATCCCCGTCAGGAAAACGTGATCGAACTCAAGGCCCTTCGTGCTGTGCAAGGTAATCAGGGTCACACCCGGCTTGCCCTCGAAAGAATCTGCGTCGCTGACCAAAGCGGCGGCATCGAGAAAGTCCGTAAACTCTTCGCCCGCTTCCATGCTTTCGGCGACCGCACGCGTCAGTTCTTCCAGATTCTCGAGCCGCGCGACATCTTCGGGTGAGTTGCGATCTTTCAACATGGCCATGTAGCCGGTTTCTTCCAAGACGGCGTGCAGAAACTCGGCAGGCTCTCTTTTCGCCAGGGCTTCTTGCAGTTTGGCTATCAACTCTTGAAACGAGCGCAGGGGCGTCACAGCGCGGCCGACGGCTGCTCCGGAAACGAATTTTTCAATGGCGGCCCAGAGAGGAGAGCCATCCGCGCGAGCGGTCTCCCGCAAGGAATCGACAGTGGTCTTGCCGATGCCGCGGGGCGGCACATTTAGCACGCGCAGCAGCGAAATGTCGTCCTCCGGATGCATCGCGAGCCGCACGTAGGCCAGCGCGTCTTTGACTTCAGCGCGACTGTAGAAGCTGAATCCTCCGACCAGCTTGTAGCGCAAGCCGCGGCGGCGAAATACTTCTTCGAAAGCGCGCGATTGGAAATTTGTCCGGTATTCGACGGCGCAGGTCTGCGCGGAGTCGTCGTTCAAGATCCGTTCCAGTTCTCCAGCGACGAATTCCGCTTCGGCCTGTGCGTCGCGCGCTTCAAAATAGCGTAGGTTCGCGCCCGCACCCTTGTTCGCGCTTAGAGACTTGCCCAATCTTTCCGGATTGTTGGCGACGACCGCCCCGGCTGCATCCAAAATATTCTGCGTGGAGCGATAGTTTCGCTCCAGCTTAACGACCCGCGCGCCCGGAAAATCTCGTGAAAAACTGAGCAAAATCGAGACGTCCGCGCCGCGCCAGCGGTAAATGGACTGATCTTCATCGCCGACGACACACAAGTTGTTTTTCGGCCCGGTCAACAGCCGCAGCAACTCGTACTGCACGCGGTTGGTGTCTTGATACTCGTCGACGTGAATGTACTGAAAACGCGCCTGCCACTTTTCGCGGACCGCCGGCGCTTCTCTAAGCAGGCGCACCGAACGCAGTAGTAGATCATCAAAATCGAGCGCATTGCTTTGATGCAGCAGCGTTTCGTAGGCCGAAAACACATCAGCAACGCGGCGGCCGTCTTGGCTGATGGCCTCGCCGCGCAACATCTCCGGAGATTGCGCGTGATTTTTCGCGTAGCTGATGCGGCTGAGGATATTCCGCGGCGTAAGGCTGTCGTCATCAATGGCCAGTTTGCTCATGGCAAGCTTCACCGCGGCGAGTTGGTCGTCGTCGTCGTAAATCGCAAAATCTCGCGGCAAGCCGGCGCTCGGCGCTTCCCGCCGCAGAAGGCGTGCGCACAGGGAATGAAACGTCGAAAGCCACGGCTGCGCGGGAGGCACTCCAGCGCGAAGCAGCAGATCGGACACGCGCGTGCGCATCTCCTCCGCGGCCTTGTTCGTGAAAGTGACTGCTAGAATCGCGTCAGCCGGCACGTTCTTGGAAATCAAATTGGCCATGCGAAACGTGATGGCGCGCGTCTTGCCCGTTCCGGCTCCGGCAAGAATCAGCACGGGACCTTCTACTGTTTCTGCCGCGAGGCGCTGTTCCGGATTTAGTTCGTCGAGGAGATTCAACATTTACCTGCTGTGGTCGAAGATATTCTGCCTAGTGATGGTAGCTGACGGAACGTACGCGCGCAAATTACCGGTTTTTTCTCCAGCATTCGAGAGAAAATGCTCTGCAAGCAAGCGCAGATAGCATCCAGAAATTAATTTACCGGCTGAGGTCAATTTCGAAATACATCAGCGGGTGATTCTTCTCGAGCGACCGAACATCCGGGATATAGAGATGCGCCGTTTTAAGAAGATCGATCTGGCCCTGCAAATCGAAGTAAAGTAAGCCTTGCACGGAATGATGGGGTGCAACGATGCTGCTGGTAATCCCGGCATCGGCTGCGGCCTTTTGTATTTCCACCCAATGCTTGTCGCGACCGACCTTTTGCCCCGTTGGTATCGGAATCGGTGACCTGTGCGATGCCGTGGGATCTTTTATCTTTGCGCCGGTCACTACGTCGGCCACGTCGTCGGGCCTGAGAGATTCCAGTGCTTGGCGATTATCCTCGGAGACCGTGACATTCAAACGGATTTCATCGAGATCAACCTTCATGCTCTCGTCGGAATCATTGCGGATGATGGTGTCGATGCCCACGACGCCCGCGCCAAATGGAGACTTCTTGGGAAACTTCGCTTTGTAATTGGCTGCGTCCACCCAGGGCTGGGCAGAAATGGTCACGCCCTCGTGCGATTCGATGGCGGCCGCTTTCATCGTGGTTTGCGGCTGCTGGGCGGTTGAGCCGGCAGAAAAAAGTGCGGCGGCAAGAAAGGGAACTATAATGGCTAGGTTTCGCATCGGGTTATAATAGTCCTTTCTCATCTCGACGCCTTCGATTCCTGGGGGAAGTGCAAGGTTGCCCGCACGGCGTGCCGCTTGCTCGCAGCGGTGCGTAAGAGAGACCGGAGCCACGTTTAGTGCATTTGATCTACAGCCTGCTGATGGGCTTCGCCGCCCTGCTGCTCACACCCTACTGGATTGTGCAGGGATTGCGCCACGGCAAATATTTTTCAAACCTTGGGCAACGGCTCGGTTTTTCGTTTCCGACGCTGAGCAAACTGCCTGAGAAACGTCCTGGTGCTATCTGGATGCATGCGGTGTCGGTCGGCGAATCGCTCTCTGGCGTTGCGCTCGCCCGGCGATTGAAGAAGGCGTATCCGGACCGGCCGCTCGTCATCTCTACGACTACTTTGACCGGCCAGGCGCTGGCTCGTGAACGAATGCCCTTTGCAGACGCCATTTTCTATTTTCCTTTGGATTGGGTGTTCTGCGTTCGCCGCGTTTTGCGCGCGGTACGCCCTTCAATTGTCGTTATTTTGGAGACGGAGATCTGGCCTAACTTTTTGCGAGAAGCAGGTCGAGCCAACGTTCCCGTCGTTTTTGTGAGCGGGCGGATTTCGGACCGTTCTTTCTCTCGCTATCAAAAGTTCCTCGGCATTGCGGGATTTTTTCTTCGGCCGTTTTACCGGAGTGCGCTTTCAAATGCCTCTGCTTTTCTTATGCAGAGCGAAAAGGACGCCGAGCGAATTCGCGCCCTGGGTGCGCCTGCGGACCGCGTGCAAGTCAGCGGCAATTTAAAATACGACTTGGAGCTCCCCGCGGTCACCCCGATCTCCGATTGGCTTGCAACGGAGGCGAGGCGCAGTGGACGCTCGCCCATTATTGTGGCTGGCAGCGTGGTTGCGACCGAGGAACCTCTTGCGTTGATCGCTTTCGGAACTTTGCAAGGCGAACACCGCAAGGCGCTTTTGGTACTGGCGCCGCGCAAGCCGGAGTGCTTTGAATCCGCCGCCCAATTCATCGAGGATTCTCACCGCAAATTTATTCGCCGCTCACAGCTACCAGTTCCCGGGCCTTCGCAAAATGGAGCGGCAATCGCCGAGTTTGCTATCGCCGATGATGTGACCGTCATTTTGCTCGACAGCATCGGTGAACTCGCGTCGCTCTACCGCGTCGCTGACGGTGCTTTCGTTGGCGGCTCGCTTGTGGAAAGCGGCGGGCACAACATCCTGGAGCCGGCGGCGTTTGGAAAAATTCCTGTGTTTGGTCCGTCGATGGAGAACTTCGCGGAAATTGCACAGCGATTCGTCGCCGCGGAAGCGGCGGTTCAGGTGGAGAGCCCTGAGGATGCGGGCGTTGCGTGGATTGAGTTCCTGCGCGATCCCGAGCGCGCCGCGCGCATGGGCGAGACCGCTCGCAATCTTGTGGAAAGTAGCCGCGGCGCTACCGATCGCGCCATCGCGGAAATTGCCCGGCACCTCGAAGGCGTTGCGCGAGAGAATGGATGAATCTTCCGCTGCTGGCGCGAATCGTGCTCTGGCCGCTTTCTGTTGTGTATGGCGGCTACGTTCGACTGCGCGCTTGGCTCTATGCGAAGGGCTGGTTAAAGCAAAAGCATCTGCGCGCCAAAGTGATTAGCGTCGGCAACTTGACTGTGGGTGGCACCGGTAAGACGCCCATGGTTTTGTGGCTCGCGGAAAAATTTCTCGCGGAAGGGAAGCGCGTCGCAATTCTGAGCCGAGGCTATCGCGGTACTGGCGGTACAAGCGACGAAATCGAGCTAATGAAACATCGCCTGCAGGACCGGGTTACGATTGGTGTCGGCAAAGATCGCTATGCCGAAGGTCATCGCATCGAACAGCGAGTACAAATCGACGTTTTTCTACTGGACGATGGCTTTCAACATCTCCCACTTGCGCGCGATCTCGACATTGTGATGATCGACGGCTCACGCAAACTGAAAGACCAGTGGCTTCTTCCCTCGGGAGTGTTGCGCGAGCACAGTTCCGCCTGCCGCCGCGCTGACATCCTTGTTGTGACGCGCAAGACCAAGCGGCCTGACATTGCAGCAGGCGACGCTCACGAATCTTCCATTTTTTACGCACAGACACGGTTATTAGGATTTCGTCGCTACGGCTCAGACTCTTCCATTCATCCTTTGAGCGAGATCGGCCACGGTCCGTTCTTCGCTTTCTGTGGTATAGGCAACCCTCAGGCATTCTTTGACGATCTGAGCCGCTGGGAAGTTCCGGTCGCGGGAGAAAGCATATTTCGGGATCATCATCGATACACAGCGGATGATCTCCGGCGACTGGAAAAGGCAGCTCAGAGAGCAGGCGCAATAACATTTCTGACCACGGAAAAAGACGCGGAAAATCTCGGTAAAGGAACGAGCCCGACGATTCCCATCTTCGTTGCAGTGATCGATTTCGCAATGACGGCGGAAAGTGAATTTATCGCCGTTTTAGAACGGAAGCTTCAGCTGCCGCGCGGAGCTTCGGCGTGAAAATCTTGATTCGCGCCACGAACTGGGTCGGCGATGCCATCATGGCTCTGCCTGCATTGCGCGCCGTGCGCACGCGTTTTCCGAATGCTGAGATAACCATCCTTGCGCGGCCCTACGTTGCGGCCATTTACGAGAATCAGGAGGTTTGCGACAACACGATGTTTGTGGAAAATAAACGCGACATCGTGGGCGAGCTCCGCGCGCAAAAGTATGACGTGGCGCTGTTGTTTCAGAATGCCTTTGAGGCGGCATGGATTGCCTGGCGCGCGGGAATTCCGGAACGCATCGGTTACGCGCGCGATGGCCGCAGCGTGCTGCTTACGAAAGCCGTGCCCGTTCCCAAGCCCGGCGAAATCTCAGCACACGAACAGTACTACTATCTCGAACTCCTTCGACGATCTGGCTGGCTGGACTCTTTGCCAGAAGAATCTTTCATCAAGCTCAACGTTCCCGCAGAGAATCGCGAGCGCGCCGAGGAGTTTCTTCTTTCCGCCGGCGTTAGACGCGATAGCTTTCGAATCGCCATTGGCGCAGGGGCATCCTATGGCTCGGCGAAATGCTGGCCGCCGGATCGCTTTGCGGAACTGGCGAATCGGCTTCAGATGCAAACGCAGGCCGATGTGATTCTCTTCGGCACTTCCGCTGAATCCGCCGTCTCGTCGGCGATTGCTGCAGGCATGAATCATCCGCCGATCGATCTCACTGGAAAAACTTCTATCAACGATCTGCCGCCGCTTCTTTCGCAGTGCCATCTGTTCATTGGGAACGATTCCGGCGCAATGCACGTCGCGGCCGCAGTGAGTCTCCCTGTCGTTGCTGTCTTCGGGCCAACCGATCCATTTGGAACTGCGCCGGTCACGCCGCGCTGCAGCATCGTTCAGGAAAAACCATACTGCAGCCCGTGCTTCCTGCGGCGCTGCCCGACGGATCACCGTTGCATGACTCGCGTGACGCCCGAAGCTGTCGAGGCGGCCGCGCGGCAGTGGATTTCGTCGATGGAGGTACGTCCTGCCTGAAACCAGCGCACTCCGGCCCGCAGTTTTTCTCGATCGCGACGGCACCATTTGCGAAGAGGTCGGCTACTTGAATCATGTCAGCCGATTTCGTATCTTGCCGCGTGTCGCGGATTCGATTCGCCGCTTAAACGAGGCTGGTCTGCCTGTGATTGTCGTGACAAATCAGTCCGGCATAGGCAGAGGTTACTTTCCAGAGTCGCTTGTACATTCGGTTCACGAACTCATGACCCAGCAATTAGAGGCTGCCGGAGCTCGTCTTGACGCCATATACTATTGCCCTCACGCTACGGCCGATGGCTGTAAGTGTCGTAAGCCTAACCCCGGAATGCTGGAACGTGCGGCCCGCGAGCATTCCATCGATCTGCATCGCTCCTTCGTCGTGGGAGATCGTCACGGCGACGTCGCGCTTGCCTATCGCGCAGGAGCCCGCAGTATTCTGGTGCGCACGGGGTATGGCGAAGGTGAGTATCTCTGGAACGCTGCAAAGTGGCCGATTCAGCCTGATTTTGTGGCTGCAGACCTTTCGGACGCCGTTCACTGGATTTTGAGGCCAACGAAATGAAGCGCTCTCCAAAACAGACCGCGCCATCATCATCCGTCGATCTCCTCGCCCTTGCGGACTATGTAGACCAGTTTTCCTCGAAGACCGTCGTTCTCTTTGGCGATTTTGTCGCGGACGAATATCAGTTTGGCGAGATTTCCCGCGTCTCGCGCGAAGCGCCCGTCCTGATCCTTCGCCATCGCGAAACGCATTTTGCCCCCGGTGGCGGGGCCAACGCCGCTAACAATTTTGCTGCCCTAGGCGCACGCGTCTTCCCAATTAGCGCCGTCGGAGACGATCCTGCCGGAGAAGCGCTCGTCGCTTATTTCCGAAGTAAATGCGTCGACGTGTCTGGCATCGCTCGCGTCAAAGGTTGGACGACTCCCACCAAGACGCGCTTCCTCGCTGGCTGGGCTCACACCGTCGGCCAGCAAGTTCTCCGCGTGGACCGCGAACCGCAATCGCCGCTTCCGGAAGCCGTACACAAAAAGCTTCAGCTGAAGTTGCAAGCAAAGCTTCGTTCTGCGCACGCGCTGGCTGTTTCCGATTACGGCTTTGGAGTCGCTGCGCCCGCACTGATCCGCCAAGCAATTTCGAAACACAAGAAAGCACCGCCAATCACTCTCGACGCGCGGCACAACCTTCACGAATACGCCAAGGCTGGCATCACTTCAGCGACTCCCAACGAAGCAGAGCTGGAAGCACTTCATCACGCTGCCATCGGCCGGGATATTTCCGAACTGACGCGATGCGGCGCGGCAACTCTCGCCGAAATGAAGCTGCAATCTCTTCTAGTCACGCGCGGGCGCGATGGCATGGCACTCTTCGAACCCGAAGACCGCCTGACGCAAATATCTGTCTATGGAAGCGACCAGGCTGTCGACGTCACCGGTGCTGGCGACACGGTCCTAGCCGCGTATACGGTTGCGCTCGCCTGCGGAGCTTCTCCCCTTGAAGCTGCGCACATCGCCAACATTGCCGGCGGTCTAGTCGTCATGAAGCGCGGCACCGCCACCGTCACGCGCGATGAGCTTCTCACCGCACTGCGCCAACAAGCCGGCGGGGCCGCTTCCTGACTCATGCGCAACGCCGCATCCAAGGTTGTCACTCGGGAATGGCTCCGCGCCAAATTAGCTGAACATAAGCAGCGCGCCCAGCGAATCGTTTTTGCCAACGGATGCTTTGATACGCTGCACGTCGGGCATGTCCGTTATCTAGAAGGTGCGCGGCACGAAGGAGACATCCTCGTCGTCGGCGTCAATGCTGACTCGAGCGTCTGCGCGCTGAAAGGTCCCGGCCGTCCCATACTTGATGAGCAGGCTCGTGCTCTCCTTGTAGCTTCGCTTCGGGCCGTCGATTACGTGGTACTTTTTAGCGAACCGAGCGTCGAGTCTCTACTTGAAGATCTCCGCCCGGACGTTCACGCCAAAGGAACTGACTACACCGCGGAAACTGTACCAGAGCGCGCCACAGCAGCGCGTCTTGGCATCAAAGTCGCCATCGTCGGCGACCCCAAAGACCACTCCACTCGCGATCTCCTTGAATCCGTCCGCAAGGCGCCGCATGCCTGAACCCCGCTTCCTGGTTCTGCGCCTCGGCTCTCTCGGCGATATCGTGCACACTTTTCCAGCTGTTTCTGCGTTGCGTGAAACTTTTCCCGGCGCAGAAATCGTATGGCTCACGCACCCACGATGGAAACTTTTGGTCGAGAGCAGCGGTCTGGCCACGCAAGTCTGGGCCACCGAAACCCGCTCCATCCCTTCGCTGCGCAAGATCATCGAAGCTCTGCGAGCCGCTCACTGGGATGTCGCGATCGATTATCAAGGCCTCTGGAAGTCCGCCGCGCTCGCTTTTTTCGGCGGGATCAAACGCAGAATCGGTTTTTCTTCGGAGACGATTCGCGAGTTTGGCGTTCCGATCCTTTATACCGATCGCGTTCGCTGCACGACGATCCACATCGCGGATCAAAACGGAGAGTTATCTCTCCGCGCTGGATCGCGCAATCCCGTCGCACCCTTTGCGTTGCAAGTTGCAGAAATAGATGACTCCGGCATTCGCGACTATTTGCAAAACCTCGGACTGGAGCGCTACGTCGTGCTAAGTCCCGGCGGCGGCTGGCGCTCGAAGTGCTGGCCTCCGGAACGCTTCGGCCATCTTAGCAAAATGATTCGAGACTCTCTCGGCCTCCGTTGCGTGGTGAATTTCGGTCCCGGCGAGGACGACCTCGCGCTTGCTGTCCGAGAATGTAGCGGCGATGCCGACCCTGTACCTTATAATGGCCCGCTTGGCCCACTGATGGCTCTCTTGCGCAACGCGGCGTGCATCGTCGGCGGCGATACCGGCCCGCTGCATCTTGCGATCGCGCTCGGCACGCCAGCCGTCGCTCTTTTCGGCCCCACCGACCCTGCTCGGAACGGCCCTTACCGTACAGGCGACATCGTTTTGCGCGCGCCTGGCGCGATCAGGACGCACAGCCGCATAGATCAGACCGATCCTTCCATGTTGCAAATTCAAGTGAACGAAGTGTTCGATGCGGTCCGCCGCCGGCTCGGAATCTCGGCATGAGTTCCGCCGGCGCTTTCTTTTCCCGCTGGCGTGTCCGCCTCAGCTACCCGTGCGCCATTCTCGTTTTGTGGTTCGCTCGGCCAACTCCCCGAAGCCTCCTTTGGGGAGCGCCTCTGGGTTTGCTCGGTTTGTTCATACGCGCGCGCGCCGCTGGCCATCTTCACAAGCAGGAAGTTCTCACGGTTACCGGCCCTTATGCTTACACGCGCAATCCGCTCTATCTTGGCAGCGCCATTCTCACTCTCGGAGCCGCTGTTGCAGCGCACTCGTGGGCGTCAGCTGTGATTCTCTGCGCTTATTTCGCGTTGTTCTATTCTATCGTCATGCGCCGGGAAGAAGCGGAGCTTCGTCAGTATCACGGAGCCTCATTTGATGAGTACGCCCGCGCCGTGCCGTTGTTTTTTCCGCGGCTTTCTCCTGCGAAGCTATCTTTCGCGGGCGCTGGTTCATTTTCTTTTGCACAATACAAAAAAAATCACGAATACCAAGCGTCTATCGGATTCCTGCTATTGCTCGGGGTACTTCTGTTGATCTGGTGGTTGCGGCTGCGCTGAGGCGACTCCCACGGTTTTCTCGGGACACGCGACGAAGCAGCTGATCTCGAGCTGCTTCCCGTCTGTCAACACATGCACCGCCCCATCGCGGTCCGTCCGCAGAATGCGTATCTCCGCGGCGGAAAGCCGTTCGAGCAACTCAGGGCTGGGATGCCCGTAAGGATTATCTTCTCCCGCGCTGATCACGGCGACGCGCGGGTGCACAGCTGCGAGGAAACGCAGCGTCGTCGAGTTCTTGCTGCCGTGGTGACCGACCTTCAGCACATCGGCTCGCAATGTTGCGTCATCGTTATCCGAGAGTATGGAACCCTCGGCCTGTTTTTCTGCATCCCCCGGCAGCATTATGCTGCGGTCTCCGTATTTCAGCCGTAGCACCAGCGAATCATTGTTCTTTGGCGCAGGCCCAACTTCTTCAGCAGCGATCTCCGGCCAAAGGAATTGTGACTCGACTTCGTCCCACGCAAATGCGCTTCCGCGCGCTTCGTGCACGATTGAGATTTTCTGTTCACGCGCCAGCTTTTCCAGGTTTGCAAGCGCGCCCGACTCGACCTCTCGCCCAATCCACAGCGTTCCGACGCGAAAGTTTTCGAGGATCGCCGTCAGCCCGCCGATGTGATCTTGATGAGCGTGCGTCAGCGCCACGACATCCAATTTCTGAAAGCCACGCGACCACAAGTAGGGCGACACGGCTTCTTCTCCAGGGTCGATGCCATTGTGTTCCTCACGACCCGGGAATCCGCCGAAGGCTCCGCCTCCATCAATCAAAAGCGTTCTGCCATGAGGAGAGACGACCAACAACGAATCTCCCTGGCCCACATCCAAAACGGTCAATTCCAACTTTCCCGCCGACCGCCGCGGCGCAAGAGGAAATAGGGCGATCGTGAAAGCACTTAATACAAAAACTCCTGCCACGCAGCGAGACGCAGGTCTGCGCCAAGAGTAGGCTATGCGTGCCGTCGCTGCCAGGAGTACGCCCGCTAAAAGAAACACTACAACCAACCATGTGGGTGGCCCGGGAATGCGGTAACTCCATCGGGGAAATTGCGCAAACCATTGAACGATGTGCACGAGCAGCATCGTCACCCATGTCAGCGGCGCCGCAAGTAGTTTTCCAAGAGCATGTGAAATGAGTCCGCAGCCCAGTGTGAGAAATCCCAGTGGTACTACAATCCCGGTCAGAGGCACGGCCGCCAGATTGACCAGCGGCGCGCTCAGCGTGACGCGATGGAAGTCTCGCGCCATTAGCGGCAGCATTCCGATTTGCAATGCCAGCGTTATCACTAGCAGTTCGCATACGCGAAGGGAAACGCCGATTCCGCGTGCCAGCACGTTTCCCGGGGCGTTGCCAAAACGAGCTGGCACACGCGAGGAAAGCCATCGCTCGACCGCTCGCAAGTCAATCCGAAATTGTGCCGCCAGCGGCTCGTGCGACGCATCGCGAGTGACGTCGCGCCACCCTCGGAGCGCCGCGACGTAGGGTTGAACTGTCTTCGCAAGCCAAGGCGCAGCAAGCCCCGCGATGCAACCGATCGCCAGAAATGTAAGTTGAAAGCTTGAATCGCGAACCGCCAGCGGGTTTGCAATCAACAGAATCAGTGCGGCTATTCCCGCGGAGTTCAGCAAGTCCAGACGTCGAAAAAATAATCTGCCAATCACCACAATTGCCGTCATCAAGGCAGCACGAATCACCGGCGGCCGCTGTTCCACCACGGCCACATAGACAAATAACAGAGTGAGCGTCGCCAAAGCTGTCCAGAACGGCGTGAGCCTTAGCACACGTCCCATCCAAAAGAGAAATACTGCCAGCGCACCAACGTGCAGACCGGCCACAACCAGCAAATGAAAAACACCGGTTTTCTGAAAATCAGTGGACTCCGAACGTTCCACGAAGCTCCGGTCGCCCAAAAGCATGGCTCGCAAAACTCCGCCAACTTGCGGTGTGTTCGCGAAAAGCTCGTCGATCTCATCTCGCAATCTGCGTCGAGCGCGCGCCAAAAGTGTTGCGGCGGTCGTTCGAGAGGTTGCTGTCCGTTCCATGAGTTCCGGAGCGCGTAACGTCGCGACCAGGTCAATATTTTGTTGAGCCAAATACGCGCGCCGGTCAAACGCGCCTTCATCCCTGAAAACCTGCGGTCGCTTGGCTTGCGTCGCGACTACGATCTCGTCTCCCGCATGAACGTCCGGCACCGCCGTCTGGCCCGGACTCTCTGAAAAGCTGACGCGCAAACCGCCCCGCGCAGGCACAAGCGAGCCTTCGTACTCCACTCCGGTCAATCCGACCTCGTAACCGTAGCCCCAAGGCAATCGTGCCGGTTCGTCTCGCAGACGCCCGTGCCACCGCAGTGGCGTCTTCAATTCCACGCGCCCCGCTTCAACGACCGACAAAATATAGTCCTCAGGCCGTGGCTGATTCGCGATGCCTGCACCCAACGCGCCGAGAAGGATCCAGCTCAAATTGGAAAGAGTCGCAGCAGGGAAGAGCCGTCCGGTTTTGGCCAAGACTAGGCCCGCGCAAATCAGCAGGCTCACGGAAGCAAAGCCGAACGTTAGATAAACGTGCGAACAAACTCGTTCAGCGAACCACGAAGTCTGGCCGAGCACAACGCCGCAAGCAAATAACGCGGCGATGGCTACGGCCGGCAGCCTCATGGAACTCTTCGCAACCTCACGAGCGCTTCGATGTGATACGTCTGCGGAAAAAGATCGAACAGATGCATTTCACTTATTTCATACCGCACGCTCGGCCCAGAAATTTCCTTCGGCTTCCGCGGCGAGTTTGTGAGCACTGCCAAATCCCTCGCCAGGGTTGATGGATCGCAGGAAAGGTATACGATTTCCGCGGCTCCCAGCTCCGCAAGAAGCGCCGAAGTCTCCGCTCCCAATCCCGCTCGCGGAGGATCCAGCACGATGAACTCCGGCCGCTCCTGGGTTTTCTTCAGAAAATCTTCAGCGTGTTCGTTGTGCGTGGTGACCGAGACTCCTGCTGCTTCCGCGTTTGCATAAAGATCGCGTGTGGCTGCAAGGTTAGCGTCCACGCCTACGACTTTTTCAAACGCCCGCGCAAGCGGTAGCGTAAAGAATCCGACACCGGAATACATATCCAACGCCATCTTGCCCTTTGCGCCCGCTGTGACCGCCTTCAACAGATCCTCGATCAAAAAGCGGTTCACCTGAAAAAATGACAAATGGCTTACGCGAAACTTGAATCCGCCAGCTTCATGAATCAAGTATCCCGGGCCCGTCAATTCAAACTTGTCTTTCTTCTGATCGAGCAGAAGCAAACTGTCCACTTCCGGTATCGCTGCGCGCAGAACAGCAGCGAGTTCCGCCGCAGGTTTCGGAAACCTTTCGAATGCAACGTTCAGCGCAATCTTCTCGTCCGCCGAATCCGCAAACGCTTCAATCTCGAGGATTCCGACGGGCAATGCGCCTGACCGCGCCATTTCTTGCAATTTTCCAAACGTCTGCGCCAGCCGCGGCGAAAGGACCGGACACTGGTCGATCGGCACAATGAAAGAACTCTCCGGCAAAAAATATCCCAACGCCCGCGGCATCCCGCTCTTCACCGTCCACTGCGCGCGATTCCTGTAAGCGTAAGGCTCCGCGGTGTGCTCCTGAATTGCACGGTCCCAGGAAATGCCGCCCAGCCGGGATAGCGTCTCGCGCAAAATATCTTTCTTCAGCCGCACTTGCTCGCTTACGGCGATGTGTTGGTAATGGCAGCCCCCGCATGTCTGGAAATGTGGGCACGGCGCTGCTGTGCGCTCCTTCGACGCCGCTGTCACCTCCAGCAATTTTGTCCAGATCACTTTTTTCTTCTTCGACTTCTCAGCCGCGCGTACTTCTTCTCCTGGCAATACGTACGGCACAAAAATCGTGTTCCCGTCGGCGTGCCCCAGCCCGTCGCCGCCATACACTAGCTTCTCAATCGATAATCGTAACTCGTCTGACATATCTGTAAGGTCCCATTCTGCGATTTTTCGCGTGGAAAGAAAAGATAATTGCTTCCGGAAAGCGCGCTTCAGGAAAAGTAGTACAAACTCAGCCGCGGCAGCTTGAATTCTTCAAGAAGCCGCTTTTGCAAATATTGTTTTTCGACCAAGGCAATCTGCTCCGCCTTCATCTTGCGCCGGTACGCCCCAAGCTGCCCGTCCATCTCGCGACGGATCTTCAACATCGTCTCTCCGTTCACTACGCTCATCAGCAGCGCCATCAGCTTGTCGTCCAAAATCGTCAGCCGCCTCTCCAAATCCTCTATGTCCAGCGGGCCCGGCGTATCGAGCAGCGGCGCTATTTCGCCGAGTGACTCGCCGATCTCGCGCAAACGCCCGAGGCATTCCGCGCCAACCGATCCCATGCCGCCCGTCGCACCAACAATCCGCGCTGCATTCTTCGCAAAGTACTCCTTCAATTCCTTTCGCGAAAATGGGTCCTTCGCTGCGGCATTTCCATTTTTCGGCGTACGCCCTGCAGCGGCTTCCAATTGTTCTTGCGCCGCTTCCAGTACCGCGTCCGTACAATACGCCAGACTCTTCAGCGGTTTTCCCGCGCCACGCCGCGAGCGTTGATAGCTTTCGAACGCATGATCGATCCCCTTCAACACAGCGTCCAGCGGGACACCGGCCTTCTGCCACGTTTCCATGATCGCCCAGTCCAACGGCGACACCAGCAAATGTGCCCCGCGTTTCTTCCAGAAATAATTTTCGATTTCCGTGAAGTAGTTGAAGTAGTTCCAGCCATCCATGGGATTCGCCATCGCGAAGCGGAGCATCAAATACGGGCGCGCACTAAAAGAGTAACGCGACTAAGCGCCTGCGCCTAACTATCGCAGCGCTTTTTTTACCGGGACTGGTTCTGCTGCAGCAGTTCGCGGGCCACGATTCACCGCGACTCCTTTTCCAGCCTCGACGGGCTGATTCTTATCCCAGATCAGCCGCAACCCGGTCAACGTCAGAAATTCATCGGTATCCTGAATTTGTTTCGAACCTTTCGCTACCAATCTCGCCTGCCCGCCGGTTGCAACCACTTTTACATCGCCACCCATCTCCGCTTTCATCCGTGTGAGCATCCCGTCCACCATGTCTACCGCGCCGTAATAAAGTCCAGCCTGCATATGCGTGACCGTATTCGTGCCAATCACTTTTCCCGGATCCTTAATCTCAACGCGAGGCAATCTCGCCGCCCGCGCAAATAACGCTTCCGAAGCAATCCCCAGCCCCGGCGCAATCACTCCGCCAAGGTATTCTCCGCGCGCCGAAATCGCATCAAATGTAATCGCCGTTCCAAAATCCACCACGATGCACGGCCCGCCGTACTTGTGGAACGCCGCCACGCCGTTCACGATCCGGTCCGCGCCCACTTCCAGCGGATTATCCACCAGCACGGCCATCCCCGTTTTCACGCCGGCTTCCACGAACAATGCCTTCTGCCCAAAATAAATCCGCGACATCTCGGCCAGCGTCCAATTCACAGGCGGCACAACGGAACTGATGATCACGCCGCTGATCGACTCCCTGTCCAACTCAGCGATCGTAAACAAATTTCGCGTCAGCACTCCGTATTCATCAATCGTCTGCTGCCGCGCCGTCGTCAGCCGCCAATTGGCAATCAATTCTTCGCCACGGAAAACGCCCAGCACCGTGTTCGTATTCCCC
>Ga0206976_1072_pt1 | contig 35164 bp, 37 predicted proteins | sample Alteio_BWOrgHeat_82_FD_152926 | JGI IMG/M metagenome (GOLD analysis project Ga0206976, IMG submission 152926) | Enriched cells from forest soil in Barre Woods Harvard Forest LTER site, Petersham, Massachusetts, United States -... | ecosystem: Environmental > Terrestrial > Soil > Temperate forest >... | reverse complement strand
TGCCCTTTGGAGTGCGCAGATAGCTCAGATGTACGTAAACCAGGATCACGAGATAGAACTGGTGCCACGCGTGGGCAACAACAGGATATTATTAGGCAATGCCGATGACCTGGAAAGCAAGTTTCATAACCTGCTGGTATTTTACAAACAGGCGCTGCCACAGGTGGGCTGGGACAGGTATAAGATCATCAACATAAAATATGCTAACCAGGTAGTAGGGGTTAAGAGTGATGATTTCAAAAAAGACTCGCTGAAAGCGGTAAAAAAAGCAGATTCATTAAAACTGAGTAAGGACACATCTCAAATAAAAATTTAATTATGGACAAGAGTTCGACACACGAAAAAAGTTCGCCAATTGTAGTAGGATTGGACATTGGAACAACAAAAATTTGCGCCATTGTTGGCCGCCGCAGTAAAAACGGCAAGATCGAAGTATTAGGCATTGGTAAGGCCGAGTCAGCCGGTGTTACCCGTGGTGTGGTTTCGAATATAGATAAAACTGTGCAGGGCATTACCCAGGCTGTTGATGTAGCAGGTACGCAATCAAACGTGGAGATCCGCGTGGTAAACGTGGGTATTGCGGGCCAGCATATCAAGAGCCTGCAGCACCGCGGTTTGATCACCAGGCGCGACAACAGCAACGAAATATCCCGCAAGGATATAGACAAACTGGTGGAAGATATGTACAATCTGGTGATGCCTCCCGGCGAGGAGATCATCCACGTACTGCCGCAGGAGTTTACGGTGGATAACGAGCCGGGTATCAAAGACCCGATTGGCATGGCGGGTGTGCGCCTCGAAGCCAATTTCCACATTATCTCGGGCCAGGTTACTGCTATCAAGAATATTGTAAAGTGTGTCAATAAAGCGAACCTGGAAAGCCAGGAACTGATACTGGAGCCATTGGCTTCGTCAGAATCTGTATTAAGCGATGAAGAAAAAGAAGCCGGTGTGGTACTGGTGGATATAGGCGGCGGAACTACTGACGTTGCTATTTTCCATGAGGGTATCATCCGCCATACGGCCGTTATTCCTTTTGGGGGTAACAGTGTGACCGAAGATATACGCGAAGGATGTTCGGTAATGCGCAATATCGCGGAACAGTTGAAGGTGAGGTTTGGCTCGGCATTGGCTGAGGAGAATAAAGAAAACGAGATCGTTTGCGTACCCGGCTTACGTGGTCGTGAGCCAAAAGAAATTTCGGTTAAAAACCTGGCCTATGTAATACAGGCCCGTATGGAAGAGATCGTAGAGCATGTTTATTACGAGATCAAATCATCAGGTTATGAGAAAAAGCTGATTGCCGGTATTGTGATCACCGGTGGTGGCGCTCAATTAAAGCACCTGCCGCAATTAGTAGAGTATGTAACCGGGCTGGATTGCCGTGTAGGTTATCCAAACGAACATTTGGCTAAGAACGAGGTGCTGCCTAAAAATATATACGAAGAGCTGCAAAGCCCGACTTTTGCAACCGGTATAGGCTTGTTGATAAAAGGTATCCAAAAAATGGAATACAACAATATCCCGGCAGCAGCAACTGAAGTGAAAACTGAAAAAAACCAAGTATGCAGAAGATAAAAAGTTCGGCTTGTTTGGTAAGCTGTTGGAAACAGGAAAGAAGTTTATTAAGGACGATATTAAAGACGAGGATTTTTTAAAATAGGTCGAAGACGATATTTATTCACAAATAATGACTTTTCCACATTATTGACACTTGTGGAAAAACATTGTTGAAAAAGTTTTAATATTACAATAGGTAAATATAGTTTTTCGTCATTCACATTTAGCTGAAAATAAGGATTATGCAATTTGAAATGTTAAAAGAAAAGTCGTCTATCATCAAAGTAATTGGTGTTGGCGGCGGCGGTGGTAATGCGGTTAATCACATGTACAAGCAGGGGATTACCGGTGTTGATTTCATAATTTGCAATACCGATGCCCAGGCGTTGGAGCTAAGCCCTATCCCTAATAAGGTGCAATTAGGCGCAAGCCTGACCGAAGGTATGGGTGCCGGTTCAATACCGGAGGTAGGTAAAAACTCAGCTATTGAGAATATTGACGATATCAAACAAATGCTGGGTGTTAATACCAAAATGCTGTTTATCACCGCAGGTATGGGTGGTGGTACCGGCACAGGTGCCAGCCCCATCATAGCCAAAGCTGCCCGCGAAATGGATATTTTAACGGTAGGTATTATTACTACACCTTTCGCATTTGAAGGAAAACGCCGTAAAATGCAGGCCGAAGAAGGTTTGGAAGAACTGAAAAAATACGTCGATTCATTTTTAGTGATATCAAATGACAGGCTTCGCCAGATATTCGGCAACCTGACATTAGGCTCAGCATTTGCACAGGCAGATAATATTTTAACTACGGCTGCCAAAGGTATTGCCGAAATTATCACTTTGCCCGGCTATATCAACGTTGACTTTAAAGACGTGCGCACGGTAATGAAGGACAGCGGAGTTTCTATCATGGGCAGTTCATCTGCCGAAGGCGAAAACCGCGCTTTGAAAGCTGTAGAAGGTGCTTTATTGTCGCCGCTATTAAAGGATAATGAAATTGAAGGTGCAAGATATATATTGCTAAATATAAGCTCGGGCGATAAAGAAGTGACGATGGATGAAGTAACGGTGATCACCGATTTTATCCAGGAAGAAGCAGGTTTAGCAGCTGATTTGATATGGGGTAACTGCCGCGATGAAGCATTGGGAGATAAACTATCGGTGACTATTATCGCCACTGGTTTCCAAACCAAGGACGAGCGCGAAAAAGAGCAAAGCAGCAAGAAAATTGTATCGATGCTGATGCCGGAGGTTGATGCACTGGTTAAACCTGTAGTGAACGAATTTATTACCCATGTAAAACCCGAAGCTACTACCGAGCCTTATATGAAACAAAAGGAAGAGCAAAAACAAGCCGGCTTGTTTGATCTGTTTGCAAAGCCTGAAGAAACTGTAAAGCATAACTGGGCCTCAAACGAAATAGAGGGTGAAGAAACCGAAATAAAGGAAGAATTTACTTTTAAGATCGCCGAATCAGTAATGAATTTTGAGCCTGTTGTGGAAGAAAAACTTCCCGAGCCAGAGCCGGAACCTGTGGTTGGCGCGGATGACCATAAAACAGATGAATCAATTGAAGAACAATTACGCAAGTCGCGTGAGCGTATCATGAGGTTAAAGGATCTGAGCATGAAACTGCGCAACGGCAACATCCAGGAAATGGAAAATGTGCCCGCCTACAAACGTAAAGAAGTAGCCTTAAAGGAAACTCCTGCATCAGATGAAAGCCAGATATCAAGGTTTTCCCTGTTATCTGATGACGAAGGAAACATCGAGATCAAAAACAACAACTCCTTCCTGCACGGAAACGTAGATTGATATCCTGGTCAATAGTCAATAGTGATGTTCCATTTGCCATGGACTATCAGCCATTGACTATTGACTTTTTCAATTACATCACCACATTGGACGGAACAAACTGCAGATTATTCTGACCTGCCAATACCGAATTACCGATAGAGTTTCCGTTTATAAACAATTTTTCATTGTCGATCTCTATGTGCATTCCCTCCAGCATAAAATTCCCATGGACGCGGATAGCAGTGATCGGCATATTCACTTCCAGTTCAGCAATAATATTGTGTTCGAGCGCCATAGCGGATTCTTCATCCAGTTGATGGACATCTAAAATTGTTGTTCCATCCGCATTGGTCACTAACACCTGGTCGCGATTGATTTTTATATTAAAACCGTTGGCATCCACCGCCTGGTTATTATGGATATTTAGTTCCCTGCCCTGCCTGTCTTTTATTGCTGTATCGATCGATAAATGCGAACCGGCACTATTATCGCTGTAAATTGACCTGATGCTCAAAAATGGCCTGGTTTCATCGCCAGATGGATAAGTAATTGTTCCATGCGGGGTAACAAAGGCGTTTGAGCCTAATATAAATGCGTATTTCATAACCTTGTTGATTAGTTAATTGAAATACATCAATTGACCGGTATTTGTTTTAATACCAGGTGCCTGAAAAGGGCTTTTTATTTATATAAAATGCACTGATCTGTGAAGCACAAAATTTATATTTGATAAGCCTACCGCGTATGATTATCCCGTTAACGATATGGTAAGAATTAAATATGTGACGTTTTTTTTATTGATCAGTTCATTTGCTTTTGCTCAGCATAAAGCAACGGGCGTCTACCATGAACAATACCGTCCGCAGATACATTTTTCTCCCCCTGCGCACTGGATGAATGACCCGAACGGGTTGGTTTATTACCAGGGTGTTTACAACCTTTTTTATCAATATTATCCAAACGGTACCGTTTGGGGGCCGATGCATTGGGGCCACGCCACCAGCACTGACCTGGTACATTGGACTAACAAGCCTATCGCTTTATACCCGGATAGCCTTGGATTGATCTTTTCGGGAAGTGCAGTAGTCGATTACAATAATACCAGCGGGTTTGGTCAGAATGGCCAACCGCCTTTGGTGGTAATATTTACTCATCACAACCAGGCAAATGAAAAGGACGGTAAAAATGATACCGAGAACGAGAGCCTGGCCTATAGTAATGATGGCGGCAAAACCTGGACTAAATATGCCCATAACCCCGTACTGAAAAACCCCGGCATTAGTGATTTCCGCGATCCTAAAGTGATGTGGTACGCACCCGAAAAAAAATGGGTGATGACATTGGCGACTAAAGATCATATCACTTTTTACTCATCCAGAAACTTAAAACAATGGACAAAAGAAAGTGAGTTTGGCGAACATACCGGCGCACATGGCGGGGTGTGGGAATGTCCTGACCTGTTTCCGATGACAGCTTCCGATAGTAAAAAGACATGGGTGCTGATCGTAAATATCAACCCCGGCGGCCCGCAGGGAGGCTCGGCTACGCAATATTTTACAGGCTATTTTGATGGGAAGACTTTTAAAGTCAATCATACAGATATCCGGTGGCTGGATATGGGCTCGGACGAGTATGCCGGTGTTACCTGGAGCAATACGCCCGGGAGGCATATATTTTTAGGTTGGATGAGCAATTGGCAATACGCTACCTCGGTACCAACGAAAGTTTGGAGAAGCGCCATGACCATTCCGCGTGAATTAAAATTGGTTAAGGTCGACACCAATTATTTTATTGCCTCCGAACCTGTAAAAGAACTGAACCGGTTAAAAGCAAATTCCACCGCCCTGCATAATGTGACGATCAAGGGCAACGTCAGCATTACCAACCTGGTAAAGCGAATGGATAACCAGTATCAACTTAGCATTTCATCGGCCCAATTAAAAAGCTTCTTTGTCACCTTATCAAATGCTGCAGGAGAAAAACTAATAACCGGTTATGATGAAGCAGAAAACTGCTGGTACATCGACCGGACAAAAGCGGGGGACTCCGCATTTAACAAAGATTTTGCAAAAAGAATTACCACCCCCAGGATAAGTAAGAGTAAGCATGCCGATCTGACATTAGTGATCGATGCCGCATCGATAGAACTATTTGCCGACAAAGGACTGAATATGATAACCTCTATATTCTTTCCAAAAAAGCCTTATACTAATTTAAGCATAAGCTCAAAAAATATGTTGCTGAGAGATCTTAACTATAGCGGATTTAAAAGTATATGGCATTAAAAAAGCCGTCCCAGTTAAGTGGTAACGGCTTTTTATTAATCATATCAAATCAGTTATATAAGGTTCTTTTTGATATAGGTAATGCTTTTGGTGATACTGTCAAAAGGATCGCCGGGGCAAATATCCTGTTCTACAAAAACATATTTTACACCCGCGGTATTGGCATGGGATAGTATCTTCTTAAAATCAATTATACCGTTCCCCACTTCGGTAAACATTTGTTTAGGAGTGTTGTCCATATCCTTTAAATGCAGCAGCGGGAACCTGCCGGGGTTTTCATTAAACACGGCTATTGGGTCCTGCTTGGCTTTGGTCATCCAGTAAAGGTCCATTTCCATTTTTACCAATTTTTTATCGGTGCTTTTTAGCAGGGTTTCATAAGGATATTTCCCGTCCTCCTGTATAAACTCAAAATCGTGGTTGTGGTAGCAAAGCTGTATCCCAGCTTTTTTGCAGGTTTCCCCGGCTTTGTTCAGGTCTTCGGCTACTTGCTTGTAATGATCAAGGCTGCCGCGCTCTGATGGCGCCAGCCAGGCGCAAACCATGTATTTTAAGCCTACTTCTGCAGCATCATCCACCGCTTTATCCCAACCGTTTAATATCGTGCCCGCAGGTGCAGGGCCACTCGTTTTCTCTTCACCCAACCTGTAATGGCAGCTTGGTACGATCAACCCGTTTTGTTTGGCGAGTGCCGAAAATGCTTTGCCATCCAATCCATAAAATTTTCCATCGCCATAACTGGTTTCAATGGAGTTATAACCTATCTGCGCTACTTTAGCTAATGTGCCAGCCGGGTCTTTCCCCATCGCATCGCGCACGGTATATAATTGCAGCCCGATATATTTTTTATCGTAAGCAAATAATTTGGGGGCTACCAGCAATCCTGCTGATAGCACGGCCGAAGTTTTTAAAAACGAACGTCTGGAAGTCATAGTATGGTTGTTTAATTGGTCTATGTGTAAAAGTAACACAATAAGTTTATTTAATAAAGACCAAATTGTTTTTGATTTGTTTTAGATCTGCGAATAAGCTGTAGGCGCTATCATGGTTGATGTGATCTTTGATACCAGCTTAGCATCCGCATATTCGGGTACTGAGCTTATTTTTTTCCATTCATCGTCGGCACCAAAAGCTTTCCAGTGACTATCGTGCGCCGCCATATCATCAAATGTGACCATATAGGTTAAATTTGGCCGGAGCGGGCCGATCAAAGTTTCGCCAAAGAATACGGGGTTAAAACCGAGGCGCTTAAAAATATCTATCTCGCCCTGGCTGTTAAACATTTCAATTTTCTTTTTCCCGGCACTTTCAGATGCACTTTGATATTGGCGCAATTCAAAAATGCGGGGTTGTTTTGCGGGCAAAGCCATTTCGGGCATATGCACAAATGCTTTAAGCAGCGAACTTTCGATACGTTCATAAGCAGGCGCAGTCGCTGGTGCATTTAAATAAGCAGAACCCTGTTCCTGGTAAACTTTATCATTATCCAGGTTCCCGGTCATCTGCAAAAGATCGGTTATGCTGCTAAATGGGATAAGGACGTATATTTTAGTTTGCCCATCTGATTTTAGTTCGGTAAATACACCGACTGCTTTGATACCCAAACGGTTCATTGCAGGTATTGCCGCGTCTTTCAGATATGCTTCTACCAGTTTCTGTTGGGTGTCGTTCTTTAAAGAATAAACACGCAATTCGTAAAACTCAATTGCTGCTGTTTTAGGGCCTGTGACGGCCGATGCCATGGCTGTAGCAGGGATTATTGTTGCAGCGGCTCCTGCCAGCAGGGATGTCTTCACAAATGAACGTCTTTCCATTTTATAATGATGGTTTAAAAACACAAGATAGTTTTTATCATCGGATTAAAATAAATTTAAACAAGGAGTTTTAGCTTATAGGTAATCTGATCAAAATCTGTAACTTAGCTTGTAACCTTTAAACTTTCACGATGGCAACAACAACAGCCCCGGTAATAAAACACCGTATCGAATCTATTGATATATTGCGTGGCCTGGTCATGCTGATCATGGCGATCGATCATATCCGCGATTTTTTTCATGCCGGGCACCCGGAGCCAACCGACCTGGCTGTAACTACGCCCATTTTATTTTTCACCCGCTGGATGACCCATTTTTGTGCCCCTGCTTTTGTGTTTTTGAGTGGCATGTCAGCATATTTAGCGGGTACGCGCCGTACGGAAAACCAGTTAAGTATATTTTTGGTCAAACGGGGTTTATGGCTGCTGTTTGTTGAAGTAGCGCTGATCACTTTAGCCATCACACTCAATCCGTTCTATAACGTTTTAATTTTACAGGTGATATGGGCCATCGGGGGGAGCATGATATTGTTGGGCTTGCTGATATGGGCAAGGGCATCGTTGCCGGTTATAGGTATTATAGGGGTTATCATATTTTTTGGGCATAATATACTCGACCATGTAGATCCAGGCTCTATTTCCAAAACATTTGCCTGGCGGCTGCTTTTATCAGCCCAGGGATTTGGTGCATATTATCCTCTCAGTGCCAACAGGGGTATTCTTATGGCGTACGCGCTTTTACCATGGACAGGTGTAATGCTGGTAGGCTACGTTTTTGGCTCGTTATACAAAAGCACCTTCAATGCGGCAAGGCGCAGAAAAATATTGCTGTATTCGGGCCTGTGGCTGCTTCTGCTCTTTTTTGTATTCCGGGCATTTAATATTTATGGCGATCCCGCTCCGTGGTCAGTTCAAAAAACATTGTCTTTAAGTATCATATCATTCTTTAATGTCACCAAATACCCCTGCTCTTTATTGTATTTGGGGATGACGATCGGCACCGCCCTGGTTATACTGTCGTTAACCGAACATGTTAAAAATAAATTCACATCCATACTCATCATATTTGGCAATGTACCATTCTTCTATTACCTGTGCCATTGGTACCTGATCAGGATATTTACTGTCATTGTGTTTTTTGCGCAGGGTTTTAACAGCAGCCAGATAGTCGATCCAAAACAACCTATCCTTTTTCAACCGGATGGAATGGGTTTTAACCTGTTTGGCGTGTATTTAATATGGTTCTTAGTTATGGCGATCTTGTACTGGCCATGTAAATGGTTCAGTAATTACAAAAAAACGCATCAGCAATGGTGGTTGAGCTATTTGTAGGATCAAATATACTGCTCGATAACTTGTTTTAGCTGGCTGGCCTGCACCACGCCGCTTTGCCTCCACTTGGTTTCGCCTTTCTTAAACAGCATCAGGGTGGGTACACTTTGTATTTTATAGGCGTTGGCAGCCGAAGGATTTTTGTCGATGTCAATTTTGATAATGGTAACCTTATCGCCCATTTGATCCTTTACATCTTTGAGTATAGGCGGCATCATTTTACATGGTCCGCACCACTCTGCCGAAAAATCGATCAGCACCGGTATATCCGCATTTATGATCTCCTGGAAATTTGCCATTGTTGTGTTCCTCCTGGTTAGTTAACGTATCAAACAACAATACGTTTTTTATTATTTACTAAATCTGATCAGTGGTCATTCATCACCTTTGGCCGGTCAGTATGTTTGAAATAATTGTTATCCGACAGCCAATCAGCCAGGCGTTGCGGCCAGGTATTGACGGTTTTTAATTTGGAACGTGTCCCCATATTAAAGCCATGATCACCTCTTTCCAAAATATGTGCTTCAACGGGTACTTTTGCTGCGCGGTAGGCCTGCAATAACTTCACCACCGATGGCGAACAGCAAAGATCATCATCCGCTGCCAGCAGGAACGCAGGAGGGGCATCTACAGGTACCGTGTCAGGAATAAACAGCGGGCCAGGATAGATCTGGATAATAAAATTGGGTGTTGCGTAATTTGCATCTATTCGGTCAGAACTCTTCATATAGCTCTTATCGTTATCAAAAGCAACCATATCCACCACTTCACCGCCTGCCGAAAAACCCATCATGCCAACACGATTGGGGTCTATGCCCCATTCTTTGGCGCGTGCGCGCACTAAGCGCATGGCCCTTTCACCATCCTGTTTGGCGTGTACTTCTATTTTATAGGGCGAATTGGTATCTCGGCCAAGCCTGTATTTCAATACAAACACCGTAACACCCAAATCACTCAGGAATTTTGCAGGCTCAATACCTTCAGCATTAAAAACCAACAGGCGGTGCCCACCACCCGGACAAATAACCACTGCCGAACCATTCGCCTTATCCTTTGGAGGGAGGAACACAGTAAGCGATGGGTTATTGATGTTTTTCACCCAGTAGTCTTTGGCCTGTTCGGGTACATCCTTCAATTTCTCAAAACCAGGTGCGCCATTTTCCCAAAGCGGTATCACAAAACTCGATTGTGCTTTTAATGCCGCAGGTAAAATGCAAATGACGTAAGCCAGGAAAAAAAGTTTTCTGATCATAGCGAGTGATTTATAAAAATGTGATCTATATCGTTGGTAATTCAATCTTATGTTGGATCCCCCTCTCGAGAGGGACAGGGGTGTGTTATTCCATATGCATGGTGAATAACACACCCCGCCACTCCATAGTCCTTCGCCCCCTCTCAAGAGGGGATTTATTTATTACAGCTTATCCATCTCGCTTTTCACAAACTCAGCAAGTTCTTTTACATAAGCCGCGCTGAAATCAAATTTGATGCCAGCGGTTTCGTAGATCTCCTTAATAGTTTTGGTGTAACCAAGTTTAAGCGCATCCAAATATTGCTGCAATCCTTTTTCAGGGTTTTCCTTGTAATTTTTCCATACAGCTATAGCGCCTAATTGGGCCATGCCATATTCGATATAATAAAACGGTACCTCGAAAATATGCAGTTGCTTTTGCCATAGATTGGCCTCTGCTTCCTTATGCTCGCTCCAGTCGGCGAAACCTGCACCAAAGGGCTCATATATCTGCATCCAGGCGTCTGTGCGCTGCTGATCGGTATGGTCAGGGTTGGTATATATCCAGTGTTGAAACTGGTCAACCACAGCTACCCAGGGCAATGTTTTCAGCACATCAAAAAGCTGGTCGCGTTTGGCGCGTTTCAGATCTTCTTCGTTATCAAAATAAACATTCCAGTTATCCATGGATATCAATTACATCGACATCGAAGCCAATTCAGCTACTTCTGAAGGACAATGTTTAAAATCATTCAGCTCCAAATCGGCAGTCAAAAAAGTATGCACCGCGTGGCCACCCTCGTGTACCATAGTAGTCAGATCGCGGAAAGTATTGGCCGAATTCATGAAGATGAAAGGCGCACCGGTTTCAGCCAATGGGAAATTATAACCTCCGGGTGCTTTTCCCTTGCGGCTTTCCACATCAAACAGGTTGTTTTCCTTCATGATTTCCAAGCGCTCGCCCAAATAGCGACTGATATTACTGAAGCATTGAATAGATTTCTCAATCAGCTCATTACCATTCTGGAAAGGCTTTAAAGCGGGCTTGCCCGAAATATCTACATCCAGGTCCCAGGGTTTAAGGCTATCTAATCCCAATGCTTTTTTTCTTTTCTCGGCTTGTTCATGTAAGATGGGAACTATCTCTTTTTCAATAGCTTCATGAAATGCATAGCAATCCTGAGGCGTATAATCAAAGCGGCCTAATGCCTGGAACATATAATCCCTGAAGTTCTCAAACCCGGCATTCAAAGCTACTTTGTGCCTTAAAGCACGTAGCTGATCAAATAGCTGGTTCAACTGCTCCTTGTCCTGTAACCTGCGACTTGTTATCTTTTCCCAAACCTCCTGCCGTTTGCTGCGGTTGGTATCTTTCAAAAACACGGCGGCTTGCTCCAGGGTAAACTCCTTATCACCAATATGTACCGACATGGAACCGGTGATGGATTGGTATTTCTGCTGCTCCACCTGTATCTCAGTTTGCAATGGGATATTTTCTTCCCTGAACAGCTCAAGCGATTTTTTAACCCCGCGCAGGTAAATGAAATATTTGTCGTGATCCAATTTGTCTACCCATTCGCTGTTCACCAGCTTTTTATTCAGCTCGTTTGCATAAGGTGCAATTTTTGGTTCTATCTCCGTAGCATAATATTGGAACTTCTGGAGTAATTCCTCACTCATCGTATCGCAGGTCATGCGGATATAGCGCCAGGCAAAATCTTCTTCCAAAGCAGCGCTTAGCTCACTTACATCATGCAGCCAGTGTTCCAGTTCTTCAACTGAATTGATGGGGCGTTCGGTTAACTCCTTAAAAAGCGGTTCCAGGGTTTCCCATTTAATTTCGAGGTTTTCTGGCAGGTATGTTCTTGTTTTTTTGTGGATCATGATTATGGATGTGCGTATATGCAGATATGCAAATATGCAGATTAGTGAGGAAGTGGGAAAGATTGCAACACTAAAAAATTATGTAATGATTGTCATTCTGAACGCAGTGAAGAATCTTCTGCGCCTTGCAAGTTCGCTATGTTAATTATAGAAGATTCTTCACTGCGTTCAGAATGACAAAAAGGTTATTAATATAACGGTTGTTCCAACTAACTTTTCTTATACAACGTCTCCGACATCAATTTTATACCATCCCGGTAGGAAGTCGGCTTAAAATTAAAGGCCTTCTCAAATTTATCCGAGTTGAAGTCATAATCGTGATCATATTGATAATACATTTCCACGGTACCCATTACTACCTTAACAAACAGTCCGTACATCCACAGCATAAATTTATTTACCGCGAAATATTTTGGTGCAACACCGTAAATCTCGGCAGCTATTTCAATAAGCTGCTTGCCGGTAATAGGTTTAGCCGTTGGCATGTGCCATACCTGGTTGTCGCTATCGGGGTTTTGGCCAAGCAGGAACATTCCTTTGCCCATATCAGCTATAAAGCTGAAATTATGCAGTTTATTCGGGTTGCCTATCCACTGCGCTTTTTCCTTTTTAGCATATTTATCAAGCACCATCATATCTACAAAGGCATTTTTAGAATCCGTTCCGTAAAAATCGGCGCCGCGGGCAATGCTTGCACGGATGTTCCCGGCTTTAACTTCGTCCATTAATTGGGTGGCTATTTTGGCGCGAATTTCGCCTTTCACACTGCTTGGATGGTAAGGTGTTGTTTCCAGCATCGGGCCATTAACTAACCCATAACTATATACATTATCGAAGAAGATCAATCTTGCGCCGGTTTCCTTACCTAGGTTGATAAAGTTTTGCATGATAACTGGCCACTGTTCGGCCCATACTTTTTTGTCATAAACCAAACCTGCTGTTAAATAGATCACGGTTGAACCTTTTGAGGCTGACAATAATTCATTGTAGTTAAGCAGGTCGGCTTTTTGCCAGGTGATGTTTTTGCCCTGAGGCTCAATTGGCTTGCGGCTAACCAGGCGGATAGTTTCATTATTGTTCAATAATTCGCGGGTGAGTGCATTGGCTACCGGCCCGCCGGCTCCTAATATGGTGTGCATGATCTTTTCTGTTTTGATTGATACAAATGTACAGGAGCTCAATTACTCAAAACGTTAACAAAAGATAAGAATTTAATAGATTTCGGATTTCGGATTTTCGATTTCGGATTTAGTATGGCGAGATTGAAAATTCGAAACGCCAAATCAGCGTGCCGTTTCCAATATTCTCTTCCGTATCCGCGAAAGCGAAACAGGGGTGATGCCCAAAAAGTGAGCGATATAATGTTGTGGCATACGTTGCAGTATTTCCTTGCCGGTGCTTAGTAAATGGATATAACGTTCTTCGGGTGTTTGGGTCAGAAAGGATACAACCCGGTCCTCATAGCAGCAGAGGTAATTTTCGGCTACCAATCTGCCTAAGCGTTCCATTTTGTAGGCCAGCATGGGGTTATTCAGCATCTCATCCATATCCTTGCGGGTAAAGGTGATGAGTTTAGTATCTTCCAGAGCCTGTACGTAAGTGTGGCCCGGTAATCCTGTCAGGTAACTTTTGTAGGAGCTTACAAACTCATTCTCAAAACTGAAATAACCGGTAATATCCTGTCCGTCCTTTATATGAAAATAACGCAACGATCCGGTGGCAATAAAGCCAACTTTGTCACAAACCTTACCATATTCAGTAAAATACTGTTTCTTTTTCAGGCTACTGAAACTTAGGTGCTGACTAAACAATATCCATTCAGCCTCATTAAAGTCGATATACTTTTTTAGGTATTCCCTGTATAGATTAAGCGCGGCAGATGTATCCATGAAGTAAATATAGCAAATCCGAAGTCGAACATCCGAAATCAAATTACCTGATCCACAACCTATCCAATAAAAAGAAGGCGGCAAACACTACGCTGGCAATGCCATTGGTGGTCATGAAGGCGAAATTAACCCGGCTCAAGTCGTTGGGTTTTACCAGGCGGTGCTGGTAGATCAACATAGAACAAAAGAATACTATCCCAATATAATAAGGCCAGCCAACATGCGTGAAAATTACAGGCATGATAATAAATGCTGCCGAAAGCACATGCAAAAAGCTCGATAAACGCAGGGCATTAACTTTGCCCAGCCAGGCCGGTATCGAGTGTAAGTGCTCATTGCGGTCGAAATCTTCATCCTGTAAGGCATAGATGATATCAAAGCCGCTTACCCAACATAGCACGGATAGTGAGAAAAATATGGGCAGTAAGGCAAATTCGCCGGTCACCACCAGGTAAGCGCCGATAGGGGCAAGCGATAAACCCAAACCCAAAACCAAATGGCAAAGCGCGGTAAATCTTTTAGTCGCGCTATAACCCAACACCACCAGTAAAGCTACCGGCGAAAGGTAAAAACAAAGCGGGTTGATGAACCAGGTAGTAATGATAAACAGGGCGCAGTTGATCAAAGTAAAAGTCAAAGCTGATGCAGGGCTGATCCTTCCTGCCGGGATATCACGCACCTTGGTGCGCGGATTTTTGGCATCAATGTCCCTGTCGAGATAGCGGTTAAATGCCATGGCTGAGTTACGCGCGAAAACCATGCAAAACAGCATCAATACTAATTTTTGCCATTCAAAATGATGCTCCGTAGTGGTAACCGCCAAAAAGAAGCCGATAAAGGCAAATGGCATGGCAAATATGGTATGCGCAAAGGTGACTAATGAAAGATATTTTTTCATCTTGATTTTATAGTTCCCCTCTCGAGAGGGGTAGGGGTGTGTTTCTACAATGTGCTATTAAATATTATAATCTTTTGTTACAAATTTTACTCTTCAGAAGCTTCAAATTTCAATATGTACGTTTCAATTGTTCTTAATACATTCACTATATCCTTTCTGACCTCCTGCTCGGTAAAACGCATAACGGTTAAATTGTATTTTTCAAGTTCTTTTTCTCTCAACAAATCCAGTTTATATGTTTCTTCATGAGTATGATATTGTCCATCCACCTCAATAACTAAATTTAATTCGTAACAATAGAGATCTACAATATAATTCAATAATGGCTTTTGACGGTGAAAATCATAACCATACATTTTTTTATTATTTAGTTCCTTCCAAAGTAAAACCTCGCCCAACGTACTGTCGCTTCTTAGTTTACGGGCTAATTCTTTTAGCTTAGGGTTGTACGGTATGATCTTTCGCTTCATTAGTTACACACCCCTGCCCCTCTCGAGAGGGGAAAGGAATTCAGGCACTTCAAAATTCCTGTTTATTCCATCAATAAAATTTAAAACTTCATCGTGGCCCATTTGCGTTTCAGCCGAGGTGAAAAAGCAATCGGGTACTTCATCAAAGGTAGCTAATAATGCTTTCTTAAATTTGGCCACATTTTGATCTGTTTTTACAGATGATTGCTTGTCCGTTTTCGTAAAGACCAGCACAAACGGAAGACCTTTTTCGCCCAGCCAGTTGCAAAACTCCAGGTCTATCTTTTGTGGTTCAAGGCGGCTGTCGATCAGTGCCATCACACATTGCAGGCTCTCGCGCTTATCCAGGTAGCTGCGGATAAATTTGTTCCAGTCTTCCTTTTTGCTCTTGGATATTTTGGCATAGCCATAACCGGGCAAATCGACAATATACCAGCTATCATTGATCAAAAAATGATTGATCAACTGTGTTTTGCCGGGTGTTTGTGATGTTTTGGCTAACCCCTTTTTGCCTGTCAGCATATTGATGAGGGATGATTTCCCTACATTTGACCGACCAATAAAAGCATATTCGGGCTTTACTGGTGGCGGTAGTTTGGATATCTGGGTGTTGCTGCAAATGAATTCGGCAGATTTTACAATCATGCTGCAAAGATAGGGCGAATTGTTGGAATGTTTTAAAGTTGCAATGTTGTAAGGTTTTTATGGAGGTTTGGTGACATTGATTTTTATTTTATTAAGCAGATTTGCTTAACTTTTCAACATTACAACGTTCCAACTTTACAACAAAAAAATGGAAGATTACAAAGTACCTGCAAATACCCGCATCGGTCATGTTCATTTAAAGGTAAGTGATCTGCAAAAATCACTTGATTTTTATTGCGGCTTGCTCGGTTTTGAGCTGATGATGAAGTATGGCGACCAGGCTGCATTTATATCAGCAGGGGGATACCATCATCATATTGGATTAAACACCTGGCATAGTAAGGGTCAGCCACCAGCACCCGAAACTGCGCCCGGCTTATATCATACGGCTATTTTATATCCTGAACGCAAAGACCTGGCTGTAGCCTTACAACGATTGATCGATGCGAAATATCCTATTACCGGCGCATCAGATCATGGTGTATCAGAAGCAATTTATTTGGATGACCCGGATGGTAATGGCGTTGAATTATACTGGGACAGGCCGAAAGAACAATGGCCATTAGATGATAAGGGCGATTTGACCATGTTTACCAAAGCGTTGGATGTGCATGGGTTGCTGGCGTTGGCGAAGTGAGAAATTAAAGCTTCTTTCTAAGTTGTAGTGCGTGGATGATATAGGGGGGGCGAAACGATTTGAACAAACATACTCCTGGGTAGAAATTATACCGGATTACCAAACTGAATCAGGTACCCGTTATTATCATAAATTGCAAACTCCCTCATGCCATATTCAAAGGTTTCGATAGGATAACATATTTTCACTTTGTCTTTTAACTGATCAAAAACGCTGTCTGCGTTATCGGTTTGTATGTAGAATGAACCCGTGAAACAAGGTTTTTCAAATGCTAAATGAGAATTTGGACAAGCGATCATTATTTCTATTTCATCACGCGACATAGATGCCCAACTCCAATCATCCATAAAATTATTGCAAGTGAATCCCAATACGGTTGTATAAAATTTTACCGTTTCCTCAACCTGTTTGGTATATATCATGGGTGTTAATGATTTTAAAGCCATCACATTAAAGTTTTCCTAAAACTACAATTTTCAAAATAATTATACCAAATCCAACTCCCGGCTCCATAGCGTTGGTTTATACAAACCTTTCAACCTTCCAACATTCCAACAATTCCCCCTATCTTTGGCCCAATGAGCAAAACCGTTACTCCTTATACTGATGAGCAGGGCACCAAAAAGCAGCAGGTGGCCGAAATGTTCAATAATATATCCAAAACTTACGATTTCCTGAATCATTTTTTGTCGCTGGGCATTGATGTCATTTGGCGCAAAAAGGCTATTAACGAATTAAAGAAAGATCAACCCAAACTGATACTGGATGTGGCTACCGGCACAGGTGATTTTGCTTTTGAGGCGCTGAAGATATTAAAGCCTGACAAAATAATCGGCGTAGATATATCCCGCGGTATGCTGGACATCGCCGAACAAAAGATAGCTAAACGCAACTTAAACAGCCAGTTTGAAGTAAAACTGGGTGACTCGGAAAAGCTGCCTTTCACCAATGATGAATTTGACGCGGTTACGGTTGCCTATGGTGTACGTAATTTTGAGAATCTGGAGGTTGGGATAGCAGACATTTTCAGGGTGATAAAACCGGGGGGGAAGGCGGTGATACTGGAATTTTCAAAGCCAAAAGTGTTCCCGGTAAAACAGTTGTATAACTTTTATTTCAATTACATAACACCGGGCATCGGTAAGCTGTTTTCCAAAGATGCCAGGGCTTATACCTACCTGCCCGAGTCGGTAGCGGCTTTTCCCGACGGGAAAGACTTTACCGGTTTAATGGATAAGGTGGGCTTTAAACATACCAAATGCAGGCCGTTAGCGTTTGGTATCTGTTCAATATATACAGGCGTTAAATGAATAAAATCAGTTACCTGATCATCATTCTTCTGATTTTTTGCAGCAAAAGTCTTTTTGCACAGGCCCCGGCATGGGGTGGCAATGCTGATCAGAATGATGTCAGTTTCGGATTTACCTTTCAATATGTAAACAGTTATCTCAAGATAGACAAGAAGCCAGATTGGCGCCAACCCTACTTTGATCCGGGCGTAGGGCATACTATTACCGATTTTGTAAATAGTATCAGCTCAAAAAATTCGCCGGGTTTTGCTGTCGGTTTTATTGCCCGTTACCGGTTAGACGAGCACCTCGAAGTTCGCACCACGCCCGGATTGGTTTTTGCCGACCGGGATTTGACCTATACTTACGCTACCCCATCCGAGAATGTGGATAAGCCCATACAAGCCACCATGGTTGAATTCCCGGTATCATTTAAACTAAAATCAGACCGCATACAGGATTTCAGGGCCTACCTGCTGGGGGGCATCAAATACTCTGAGGCCATCGGCGCCAAAAGAAATGTTCCCGGTACTGATCCACTCGAACAATTTGTTAGAAACAAAAATGGCTTTGGCTCCTACGAAATAGGTATGGGCTGCGATATTTATTTTGAATATTTTAAGCTCTCGCCCGAAATTAAATTATCTAACTCGTTTGGTAACCTGCTGATCCCTGAGGATAACCCTTATTCGGCTCCCATCAATAAATTATCATTGCATACGGTGACGTTTAGCCTATTGTTTGAATAAATAGTCCGGAAGTCCGCATAAGTCCGGAAGTCTGAAAGAAAAACAACAAAACATCTGATTTTAAACTTTCTGACCTGCGGTCTTCCCGACTTTCGGACTAAAAAAACAATTGTATCACTGAAATTCCCTAATTTCGTTCACGATATACATACCTATGTCTAAGATCGCATTAATTACAGGCGCCACCGCAGGGATCGGTGAGGCTTGTGCACACGTATTCGCCCGCGAACGTTACGACCTGATACTGACAGGCCGCAGGGCTGACAGGCTCGAAAAATTAGCATACCAATTAAATAAAGAATATAATGTTGAGGTAGCCGTGTCGTCATTTGACGTGCGTGACCGGGATGTGGTGATCGGTAAACTGGAAGAATTGCCTGCTGAATGGAAAAAAGTGAATGTGTTGGTAAACAATGCAGGTTTAAGCCAGGGGCTTGATCCGATACAAAAAGGTAGCTACGATGATTGGGAAACCATGATCGATACCAATATAAAGGGATTGTTGTATGTGAGCCGGGTAGTATCCAACTGGATGATCAGCAATGGATTTGGGCATATCGTAAACATTGGTTCAATAGCCGGGAAAGAAGTATATGCAAACGGCAATGTATATTGCGCCAGCAAGCACGCGGTTGATGCCCTAAATAAAGGGATGCGGATAGACCTGCTGCCTTATGGGATAAAGGTTACTGCCGTGCATCCCGGAGCGGTAGAGACTGAATTTTCTGAAGTGCGCTTTAAAGGGGATAAGGCAAGGGCGAAAAAGGTGTACGAAGGTTTTGAGCCTTTGGTAGCGATGGATATAGCCGAAACGATATGGTTCGCGGTATCGCGCCCGGCGCATGTGAATATTAATGAATTAACAGTGATGCCAACCGCGCAGGCTACAGCGACTAATATTTTTAGAAAGTAATTAAGTCAGAAAGTCGGGAAGACCGAAAGTCCGAAAGATGGAATTTCAATACATAAAATAAAAAAAAAATCTTCCGGACTTCCTGACTTATGCGGACTTCCGGACTAAATCAATAATTCAATAATTAATTAAACACCATGTCTTTAATTACCACAATAGACCAGGATATCAAGCAAGCCATGCTGGGCAAGCAGGAAGCAAGGCTCAGGGGCTTGCGCGCCATTAAATCGGCTTTGCTGTTAGCGCGTACAGAAAAAGGCGCATCAGAAGATGTTTCGCAGGAAACCGAAATTAAAGTGTTGCAGAAGCTGATCAAGCAACGTAAAGAATCAGCAGATATCTATAAGGCCCAAAACCGGGAAGACCTTTACCAGATAGAGGTGGAAGAAATGCAGGTGATAGAAGTTTACCTGCCTAAACAAATGGACCACAGCGATGTTGAAACGTATTTAAAGGAGTTGATCGGCAGGGTAGGCGCTACCTCGGTAAAGGATATGGGGAAGGTAATGGGTGCCGCCAATAAAGAATTGGCCGGTAAGGCCGACGGGAAAACGATATCGGAGATCGTTAAACAATTATTAGGATAAATTAATGGCATTAATTGTTGTAACTCAATTTCAATAAACTATTTTTATAGCGGATAAATTCAGGTTGATCCGGGACACGGCTACAGGGTGATAATTATATACTTAATTTTTACAGTTTTTTATGGATTTCGTGCTTAGAGAGGAACATGGCTACAACTATATCGATGAGGGCGAAGGCGAAGTATTGTTACTGCTGCACGGCTTAATGGGTGCTCTAAGTAACTGGGATATGGTGATCAGGGATTTCAGTAAGGAATACCGGGTTATTATACCTATCCTGCCAATATATGATCTGCCCCTGCTAACTACAGGCGTAAAAACGATGGCAAAGTATGTACACAAGTTTGTTAGGTATAAAGGGCTTACAGAGTTTACTATACTTGGAAATTCTTTAGGCGGCCATGTAGGGCTCATCTATTGCCTCAATCATCCGCATTTGGTTAAGGCCTTAGTACTTACAGGCAGCTCTGGCTTATATGAAAATGCATTTGGCGGGACATTTCCGCGCCGCGAAAATTATGAGTTCGTAAAGGAAAAGGTAGAATATACTTTTTACGACCCTAAAACAGCCACTAAAGACCTGGTTGACGATGTTTTTAAAACCATTAACGACCGGCACAAAGTGATCAGGATATTAGCGATGGCTAAATCAGCTATACGCCATAATATGTCGAAGGATCTGCATAAGATTCATATTCCCGTTTCGTTAATATGGGGCAGGAATGATAAGATTACACCACCCGAGGTGGCGTTAGAATTTAACCAGCTGTTACCCAATTCGGACTTACAATGGATAGACCACTGCGGCCATGCACCCATGATGGAGCATCCGGAGGAGTTTAACCGGTTGTTAAGGAGATTTTTAGAAAGAGATAAAGAAAAAGTATAATTATGCTTGCAATTGAATTAGTTGCCAACACGATCCTCCCGGTGCATACTTCTGACCCTATTCAGAAAGTATTGGACCGTATGATCGAGTTCCGGGTAAGGCACCTGCCAATTGTAAACGAAGACCAGTTCCTGGGACTTGTGTCCGAAAATGATTTGATTGCAGAAACGGACAACCAGGTAGCCATTGGCGCACTTGCGCTGTCGCTTGTAAATCCTTATGTGCTCGAAGATCAGCATATCTATGATGTGATCCGCCTTTTTTATGAACAGCAATTAACGGTTGTGCCCGTGCTGGATATGAGAAAGAATTACCTGGGGTTGATCTCTATCAATAATATGGTTGATTATTTTGCCAGTCTGACTTCGGTTACCGGGCCAGGCGGTATTATCGTGTTGGAGATCAGTAATAAAAATAACTCGTTGGCCCATATGGCACAGATCGTAGAATCAGATAACGCGCAGATATTGAGCTCCTATGTAAGTACCTTCCCCGATTCTACACGCATGGAAGTAACCCTTAAGGTAAATAAAGTGGATATTTCGGCTATCGTTGCAACGTTTTTACGGTACGAGTACAATATAAAAGCTACTTTTAATCATACCGGGGATAATGACAACTCAAAAGATCGTTTTGATTCCTTTATGAATTACCTGAATTTGTAGTTAGTCCATAGTCGATGGTCAATAGTCCATAGACTTATCAATAACATACTATTACAACTATGGACCATGGACTATCAGCTATGGGCTCCCAATAATGACCAATGAAAATAGCAATTTACGGCAGGCCATTTAACGAACCAACAGTAATACCCTACATACAGCAGGTGTTTGACGTGCTTACCCAGCACAAAGTCGGTATTTATGTTCACCAACAGCTTCATGACTATTTGGACGGCAAATTAAAGGCTGTAAAATACGATGTTCTAAAAGATCATGATTACCTGCGCGAATCTATTGATGTACTGATCACTTTAGGCGGTGATGGCACCATGCTGGATATGGTGACCCTCATCCGCGACTCGGGTACGCCGGTTATCGGTATTAACTTTGGCCGCCTGGGTTTCCTGGCAAGTGTCAACAAAAGTGATATAGCTGCCGCGATCTATGCCGTAGTAAATAAAGAGTTTACCCTTGATAGCCGCGAGTTGCTGCAAATTGAAACGGACGAAAAAATATTTGGTGATGATAATTTCGCGCTGAACGACTTTACCATTCATAAGCGCGATGATTCAGCCATGATCACCATGCATGCTTCCCTCGATGGGGAATTTTTGAACTCCTACTGGGGCGATGGCATCATTATATCCACATCAACCGGCTCTACCGCTTATTCCCTGAGCTGCGGAGGGCCTATTATCTTCCCGCAATCAAACAGCATCGTGGTAACACCCATATCTCCCCACAACCTTAATGTGCGCCCTATCGTATTACCTGATAGCTGTACACTTAGTTTTGATGTTGAGTGCCGGAGTGCCAATTACCTGGTATCATGCGATTCGAGGACAGCGATTATTGAAAAAACGATGAAGTTTCACATAAGCAAAGCTAAGTTCCGGCTAAATCTGATCCGTTTAAATAATGAAAGTTATTTGTCAACGTTAAGGAACAAACTATTGTGGGGATTGGATGCCCGCAATTATTAAATTTTATTGATGCCCAAATTTGCCATTTTTTTACTCCTCATTTTTATTTCCTTTGATCTGCAGGCCCAAACCTGGGAGTTAGGCGGCTCTGTTGGCGCATCGGGCTATATGGGCGACCTGAACCAGAATAACCCGGTAAAATTTAGCGGTGTAGCCTTAGGTGCATTTGTAAAACGCAATTTTGATGGTTACATTTCAGCAAAGCTTGGTTATACCTTTGGCCAAATCAGCGGCGACGACAATAGTTCAAGCAATGCGCAAACAAGGGCACGTAACCTGAGTTTTGTTACCCAGCTAAGCGAGGTCAGCATGGTGGGGGAGTTTAACTTCTTGAAATTTATTCCCGAAGCCGGCGAAAACAGGTACACTCCCTTTATTTTTTTAGGAATAGCCGCTGTGGGTTATAACCCTCAAGCCAATTACCAGGGGCATACTTATGATCTGCGCCCATTAATGACTGAGGGAGAAACTAAGCCCTATCCTAAAATGGCGTTCACTATCCCTTATGGCGCTGGCTTTAAATATAATTTCTCGGGCAAATGGAACCTTACGGCTGATTTAGGCTATCGCAACCCCAACACCGATTACCTGGATGATGTTTCGGGTGTGTATCCTGATAAGAGCAAATTACCCAGCGATCTTTCAAGGGCCTTATCAGACCGTTCCGGCGAAAAGACAGGCGTGTATATAGGCACACCCGGCTCCCAGCGCGGCGATCTCAGGCCACATGATACCTACCTGTTCATGATGTTTAGCGTATCCTACACTATTGTAAGCACCAAGTGCTATTATTAAGCGATTTGGCATACAGGCTTGTTCCATGAGAACGATGTATATCGGTGCATATGGCTTTTGAGTTACATTAACAAATTATTTAATGACCGAACACCTATGTTCTAATTAGATCGTAGCGAATTACTATCTTGAATAAGACAGAATATTTTTATTTTGATCTTTTAATTATCTTAGTGCAAGATTCCGAATAACGGTGCATCTTTTAACATATCTGTACCATGGTTATGAAAAAACCTTACCTTTTTATCTTACTTTTATTCTGTTTGCCTGCTGCATTAAAGGCGCAATCGATGCACGACACCATTAGTCGTGAAAATAAATTGTATGCGCTCTCGATGATATGGAAGGAAGCTGATTATAACTTTGTCTTCTTTGATAAGCAGCCTCAATTAAATTGGGATAGCCTTTACATGGCTTATATCCCGAAAATTCTAGATACCAAAAATGCTTATCAATACTTAGAAGTGCTTGATAGTTTTCTAGGAAGTTTAAATGACGGACATACAAGTGTTTTAGTAAATCAATTCTTTTATAACGACATCGATTCACCACCTATTCATTATGTTAAACAGTACGGAAAACTATTCGTTACAGCAATTGATGAATCATTGGTAGATCAAATTCCCATTGGTTCTGAAATTGAAGCCCTAGATGGCAAAAAATGGAGTGCCCTCAATCGAGACTATAATTGGTACGGATTTAAAAATACATCTGTAGAACTATCACTAAAATTGCCCAACGGAAAAGCTAAAAAAATCTCAGTTAATCGTAACGCTAATACCAGGGCACGCGCCAAGATCCTAAAATGGGTTCCTGCGCCGCCAGTTTCAGGAGCGAAAGACTTTGAATATAAGTCATTGTCTTCTGAGGTTGCTATGGTCACACTGAATTCGTTTTCCAATGCTGAAATTGTTGATGATTTCAAGAAAGCGTTGCCAGAAATTAGAAAACATAAAAATTTGATAGTCGATATTCGCCGTAACGACGGCGGTGATGATGCCTACGCAATCGAAATAGCTAAATATTTAACAGACAAACCTTATTTGGTTGGCTCTATGTGGAGTGCACGAACAAATAATTCCGCTAAAAAGGCATGGGCTAGTTCAGATAAAATGTATAAGAAAACTAACTTAGATGATCCATATTTAACACGAAACAGTTGGGAAAGGCACCCCGGAGACACAATCAGTATCTCGGATACAATTCATCGCTTGAAAATGCCCGTTTATATACTTACTTCAAAAAAAACATTTTCTGCTGGTGAAGATTTTCTTATCTACTTAAATGGAAGTAAAAATATATTGAAAATCGGCCAAAATACTTCCGGCAGTTCCGGTCAGCCTTTAATCTTTGACATTCCAGGAGGATTTACTGTCCGCATTTGTGCTAAACGTGACGCATTTCCGGACGGGACGGATTTTATTGGCATAGGGGTAAAACCGGATATTTACGTAGAACCCTTTTTTAGCCTGACAGGTGAAGAAAAAGATGTAGAGCTTGAGAAAACACTATCACTAATTGCAGCGCAAAAGCATTAACGCAGTAGTTACGACTTTATAATATTGAATCTAATTGACTAGGTGCTTTATTTTTAAAGGAATACTATCATTCCAGCGATCTTTGGCCACATGACACATACCTTTTCATGATGTTTAGCGTATCCTACACTATCGTAAGTACCAAGTGCTATTATTAATCGATTAATTTGTTTTATTTAAATAAAACAATTAATATTCTGATTTTTATAATAAATACAGAATTATATTCGTTTAATAGTATATTTGTATCAGTCAATAGATTGTTCACCTAAAACTTAAAGTCATGGCCGAATTAAGCGCTTCCGAAAAAACAGGCAGCAAAGGCTCACTGAAAAAATTATCAGTGCGTGTTGACCTTACTGCCATGGTCGATCTGGCATTTTTGCTGATCACCTTTTTTATGCTTGCCACTTCATTATCCAAACCTCACATGATGGCGGTAGCCATGCCGGCAAAGGACACCCCGGTGGGTGGCGACCCTGCGTCGCGCACCATGACGATATGTTTAGGAAAAAATAACCAGGCGCTTTGGTACCTGGGGATGGCCGATAAGCCGCTTACCGTACCAACATTGGTTAACTATAGCCGTACGGGTTTGCGTAACGCGATATTGAATACCAGTAACAAGATATTTAAAGCAACAGGCAAGGGGTTGGTAGTTATCGTTAAGCCGAGCGCTCATTCATTGTATTCAAACCTGGTTTCCACTTTGGATGAGTTAAATATTACCAGTGTGCCCTCTTATGCCATTGCAGACATTTCACCAAAAGATATCGACTTGCTAAAAGAACAGAAAGCATTCTAACCTACGCCTTATCGATAAGTTATGCATAAATTTATTTGTAAGTTTTCGTATAACTTTCAATACCACAAAGCGTACATTTTTCTTTTGGGTAAAGTTATTTGAAGCAACAAAAAATCCCTGTGTCCGAAAGAAACAGGGATTGAAAGAGACCTATAATTTTGAAACAATTATTTTAGTACATTAGCTGATGCAACTACCGCAAGCCAATAATTCCGTCAGCTTGTCTTTCATTTTTTATAGTTTATGGATTAAAAACCATACATACCACCCGAAACGGAAATTTGCTCTCCCGTAATCCATGCCGCATCGTCAGAAGCCAGGAATACGGCAGCTTTGGCAATATCATCGGGCTGGCCTCTGCGACCGAGCGGTGTATTGGCAATAAACATCTTTTCATACTCACTGCCGGCGGTGACACCCGCACTGGTTGCACCTTCCGTTTCTGTAGCGCCCGGCAAAATTGAATTGATACGAACGTTCTTTGCCCCCAACTCTTTTGATAAAGAAATCGTTATGGCATCTAATGCCGCTTTAGTTGCAGAGTATAGCGAGGCTCCGGGAAGAGGCATTTTGCTTGCACCCGAACTGATATTAATGATGTTGCCGCCTTTATTACCAAACAGTTTTAAAGCTGCCTGTATAGTAAGTATAGGGCCAAGTACATTGACATTAAAACTATTATGAAAAGTTTCTGCTGATATCAGTTCAACAGGTGCATATCCCTGATAAACCGCGTTGTTGACCAAAATATCCAACGTGCCGAAAGCCTTTTCTGTTTCTTCAAAAAGCCTGGCCACGTCGGCTTCTTTAGATACATCGGCCTGCACCGCAATGGCCATGCCTCCGTTGTCGGTTATCTCCTTAACTACCGCATCCGCGCCTTCCTTACTGGAGGCATAATTCACCACTACCTTTGCGCCCGATGCTGCAAAGTGTTTTGCGATAGCTGCACCTATTCCTTTTGAAGCACCGGTAACTACCGCCACTTTGTTTTTTAATTTACTCATGATTCTATTATTTAAGATTTTCTATTACTAGTCATTAGTCGAACTTAACCAAGTCCTGAAAGATCAGTTGACCCCAGGTATTTCCATACGCCTGAACCAACAGTCCGCCTGCTGAAAGCCCGCCGAGTTTGACTGGTGCGAACCCAAGCTTTTCTGCAAGCGTACCGATCTCCGCTACTGCATCCTCATCGTCGCTCGCCAGAAACACGACCCTTTTGCCACCATGTACGGCCGGATCTTGCTCAAGAATGGCAGCCCCTAAATGGTTGAAGCCCTTAACCAATTTTCCCCCGTTGAAGGCCTCTGCCACGAACCTGGCAGAGGGCAACTCTTCCATCTTCTCAGCGGGAACGCCGTAGGCATTGGTCACATCAACGATGATCTTTCCATGCCAGTCGGGCAATGCCTTTGCGACAGCCGGGTGCGACTCGAAACGCACCGCCAAAAAGATGACCTCTGCCTTGACAGCTTCCGCCAGTGTTGTGGGCTTGATCCCGGGTCCGATCGCTGCGGCATCGGATGTAAAGCTTTCCGGGTCGCGTGTAGTTGCAACGGATACTTCGATATTCTTGCGGGCAAATGCCTTCGCCAGGGCCTTGCCAATCTTGCCAAAGCCGATAATTGCGTAACTTTTTGCTACGTTGTTTTGTGAATTATTCATTTTGAGAGTTTTTTAATTATTTTGATAAATAGGTCATGCCGCCATCCACCAGGAGTTCAGCACCCAACATAAACGAAGAATCATCAGAGGCCAGGAAAACGGCTGTTTTGCCTATGTCAGCCGGTTGCCCGATCCTGCCCGTCGGCATTACACTTGCAAAGTGTGTTTTTACAGCTTCAATTTGTTCTGCGGGAACGAACTTTTCAAATGCCGGGGTGTCCGTTGTACCAGGTGTGATGACATTTGCCCTGATGTTTCTATCCAAAAGGTCGCTTGAAAATGCTTTTGCCAAATAGATTACCGCCGCTTTTGCTGTGCCATAAAGCGTGAAATTCGCGTAGGCCCTATGTGCCGCATTTGACCCGATCAGAATAATAGAACCACCATCATTCATATAGGGGAGTGCTTTTTGAACCGTGAAGTAAACACTTTTCAGGTTCAGATCAATTGCCTTGTCAAAGTCGGCTTCGCCGGTAGTTGCCACAGTTCCCACAGCTCCACCACCCGCGTTGGCTACAATCACGTCTATTTTACCAAATTTTTCAGCTGTTGTGGCAAATACTCTTTCCAGGTTGGAAAGGTTGGTTACATCGGCATTGATGGCTATAAAATTATCGCCAAGCTGAGCCACAGCACTATTTAAGGTTTCCTGATTTCTGCCAATAATGGCACCGACTGCGCCTTCGTTGTTAAATGCTTCAGCGATACCAAACCCGATACCACTGTTGCCGCCTGTGATCACAGCAACTTTATTTTTCAATCTACTCATTTTTAACTTATTTTTAAATTTGTTTCGCAAAGTTACTATCAATAGTTTATATTTGTAACTAATACAGTTTATTCTGGTTACTGTGAGGTAACTACAAATTTTAAAAATATGAGAGACGAGAGATTTTGCGCTTCGAATTGCCCCTTTACGAGAGCTATCGGCACTATCGGTAATAAATGGAAACCGATCATCATTAATGTTATCGGCAGCCGTACCCTTCGTTTTGGTCAGCTGGATTCCATAATACCACTCATTTCAAGGAAAGTACTGACCGAACAACTCAAAGAGTTGGAAGAAGACGGACTATTGGAAAGATTGGCATATAAGGAACTGCCGCCGAGGGTAGAATATAAGTTGTCTGAAAAAGGCTTAGCTTTTTTGCCAATTCTGGAAAATATAAAAGAATGGAATTGCAAATATGAAGTAGCTTTAACATCCAAAGCGACTGATAGAGTAACTTATGCCAAATAGTGTAAGATCGAAAGTTGAAACGTACACTTTTTATTTTTAGAAGAAGCTTATTACCATTACCAATCGTCGGCATTAACTCCTGATGCCGGCGATTCATCCTGTTAAATGCCCTTTGGGCCCTGCCACCACGCAATTTTCAGCGACATTTTCTTTTTCCATCGGATACTAAAAAAGTACAAAGTAAGTTTTACCTTTGTACCCTGAAAAAAAGGGCATAAGCGGCTAAAAACTTAGCTTATATACTGGCTATTTTATATGATCAGCAGTGCCGTTAGTTAATTTTTAAAAAAAGCAGGTCTTTTTAAGCCTTTAATCCGGCTTTTAATAATAGACAAAATGGGATATAAGGACCGGATCGATTTGTTAAAGTTACCCCAGCATATAGCTATCATAATGGATGGCAATGGCCGTTGGGCCAAAGAAAAAGGCAAACTGCGCGTGTTTGGCCATCGTAATGGTGTGCTTTCGGTACGGGATGTGGTTGAGGGCGCAGGTGCTATCGGTGTAAAGTACATTACTTTATATACCTTTTCGTCCGAAAACTGGAACAGGCCTAAAATGGAAGTTAGCGCTATCATGGAATTGATGATCAGTACGATCAATAAGGAAATTAACAATTTCATGAAAAACAATGTGCGCCTGAACGCTATTGGCGATCTGAACATGCTACCCGAAAAATGCTATCGTGAGCTTGCAAATGCCATCGAACAAACTAAATCAAATACCGGTATTGTGCTTACGCTGGCTTTAAGCTATAGTTCGAGGCGCGAAATATTGCAGGCAGCTAAAAGTATAGCCTGCAAAGTGCAGAAAGGGGAGTTGAACCTGGACGATATTGACGAAGAAACTTTTGAGAATAATTTATATACGAGCGGTATGCCTAACCCGGAACTATTGATCAGGACCAGCGGCGAATACCGCATAAGTAATTATTTACTCTGGCAAATTGCATACGCCGAATTGTATTTTACGCCGAAGCTTTGGCCCGATTTCAGGAAAGAAGACCTGTATGAAGCCATTATTGATTACCAGAAACGAGAGCGCCGCTTTGGGATGACCAGTGAGCAACTCAACTAAATTTTTACTTTTAACACTTTTTAACAACTGTATAAATTATTTTTAGCCCACTAAAATATTCGAATGAATAAATTTCTTTTTGCTATTCTTTTCTCTGTAATGAGTACTGCTGCGTTGGCCCAGGTTATGAATCAACAGAGGCCACCGTTAATAAAATCTATACCTGCTGATAGTTTGAGTTATCTTAATCCTAAGGATTACATCATAGGCGGCATTACTGTTACCGGTACAAAATACCTCGACAAAGATGTGCTGGTACAAATATCCAAATTAAGCAAGGGCGACAAGATCAACTTACCCGGAGAACAAAATGCCGCAGTAGTAAAAAGAATGTATGACCAGGGGTTGTTTGATGATGTGCAGTTAAATATTACAAAGATCAACTTCGATACTATTTATCTTGAAATTGCTGTTGTAGAGCGCCCGCGTTTATCAAGGATGCATATAACCGGTATACGCAAAGGCGAGATTGAAGATCTGCAAAAGAAATTGAGCGATAAAACCTCAAAAATTGTAAACGAAAACCTGCTAAGCACCACTACTGCTATCATTAAAAAGCATTTTAACGAAAAGGGCTTTTTAAATACTACAGTTGATATCAAACAAAGGAAAGATCCGGGAGATGCCAATAGCGTTATCCTGGATGTTGCCGTTGATAAAAAACAAAAAGTAAAGATCAATGATGTGATATTTGAGGGCAACCAGGCTTTCAAAACAAAAACATTAAGGAAATACCTGAGCAAAACCCGGAAACGGAAATGGTATAACGTATTTGGTTCCCGTAAGTTCCTGAATGATAAATACATCGAGGATAAGCAAAACCTGATAGATAAAATGCAGGATAAGGGCTACCGTGATGCGGAGATACTGAGCGACTCGGTATGGAAACATGATGATAAAACAGTAAACGTTAAAATAAAGGTTTTTGAAGGGCATAAATATTACTTCGGTAATATTACATGGTCGGGCAATGCCCGGTATCCGTCTGCTCTTTTGAATAAATTGCTTCGCGTTAAAAAAGGGATGGTTTTTAGTGAAGAAGAGTTGAACAAAAGGTTATCAGGGCCCACCCCTAATAATGACGACGTTTCGACCCTGTACCTGGATGGCGGTTATTTAACTTACAATGCCGATCCGGTGCAAACCAAAATATATAACGATACGGTTGACCTGGATATAAGGATATATGAAGGGCCGCAGTACACCATTAACCGTGTTATCCTTAAAGGTAACGATGTAACCAACGACAAGGTGGTTATGCGCGAGATCAAGACAAAACCGGGTCAGAAATTTAACAAGGACCTGTTGATACGCAGTACCAGGGAAATATCGCAGTTAGGAAACTTTGATGAGCAAAAAACAGAACCGAAGCCAACAAATATTAACCCGGCTGATGGAACTGTAGATATTATATTCAACGTGGTTGAAAAACCATCCGACCAGATCGAGCTTTCAGGTGGTTTTGGTGGGGGCCAGATAGTTGGTACGCTGGGCTTAACCTTCAATAACTTCTCGTTAAAGAATATTTTTCACCTGAAAGATTATAAGCCTTTACCAAAAGGGGATGGCCAAAAGCTGAGTTTAAGAGGCCAATCAAGCGGAAGAACTTATCAGAACTTTTCGTTTACCTTCTCTGAGCCCTGGTTAGGTGGTAAAAAGCCCATCTATTTTGCTTTGTCTGCTTATACACAATTGAGCTCAACCGGGCAGTATTATGCAAAAACAGACCCTAATTATAATAACCTGCGCATTAACGGTGTAGGCGTTACCTTAGGAAAGAGGCTAAACTGGCCCGATGACCATTTCCAGCTAAACTATTCTTTGAACTTTGACCACTACAACCTTGATAATTATCCGGGGTATTTGTTTACCAATGGAACATCATACAATATCAAGCTTACACAGGAGTTGATGCGTAATTCATTGAATGCGCCTATCTTCCCTACTGAAGGTTCAAATCTGAAATTGACCATACAGGCAACACCGCCTTACTCGTTATTTAATGATATAAACTATAAAATAGCTACCCCACAGGAAAGATATCAATTTGTAGAATACTATAAATTTAAATATGATGCGCAGTGGTTCCAGAAAATTTATGGTAAATTGATACTGATGACCCAGATAAGGTTCGGTTTCCTGGGTACATATAACTCCGAGGTTGGACAGTCGCCATTTGAAAGGTTCAAGTTAGGTGGTGACGGTATGCAGAGTTACCAGTTCCTACAGGGTAGTGACATTATTGGATTAAGGGGATATCAAAACTTCTCAATTATACCTGCCAGTTCGCCTGCTGGGACTACAGTCGATAATAATCCCGGTGCGACTATATATAATAAATATACGCTCGAACTACGGCACCCTGTTATCACTGGGCAGTCGGCAACAATATTCGTTCTGGCGTTTGCCGAAGGTGGTAACGTATGGAATAATTTCAGTCAATTTAATCCTTTTAACGTAAGACGTTCGGTAGGAATTGGAACACGAATATTTTTACCTATTTTTGGCTTGCTTGGATTGGATTATGGCTATGGCTTTGATAAAATCCCAGGCATACCGGATGCAAACAAAGGACAATTTTCATTTTCAATCTCTCAGAGTTTGAACGGAGGATTTAATTGATTTTGAGTTGCCTAATAAGCAGATCATAATAGCATTTCCTGGTAGCAGGTAGGTTAAAAACGGATTAGTTAATGAAAAAGATAATTTTATTATTAGTTTTTACGTTTACAGCGTTTACAAGTACATTTGCACAACGCTTTGGATTTGTAGATTCTGATTATATCTTGAAACATATACCGGAATATGCTGCTGCCCAGAAACAGATAGCAGCTTTATCTGATCAATGGCAGAAAGAAGTGGATAGCCATTTCCAGGAGATTGATCGTTTATATAAAGCTTATGAGGCTGACCAGGTTTTACTGACAGCTGATATGAAAAAGCGTCGTGAAGCTGAAATTTCTGACAAAGAAAAAGCTGTAAAGGATTTTCAGCGTCAAAAATTCGGGCCGGATGGCGAGTTGGCAAAAAAAAGCAGCGCTTTGATCAAACCTATACAGGAACGTTTGATGAAAGCTATACAGTCAGTAGCTGAGAGTGATAACCTGGACATGATCTTTGATAAGAACAGCGAAGTGCTGATGTTATATGCCAGCCCGCGGTTGGATAAAAGTGCGGATGTGATTACCAAACTGGGCCTTAAACCCGGTGTATTTGCTAAATGAACCTAAGTAAAAATTATACATAAAATTGAACTATTATTAAAAATCAGAACAGAAAAATGAAAAAATTATTTAAAGTTGCTTTAGTTGCTGTATGCATCGTATTTGCCGGAAGTATAGCCAAAGCACAAACTAAGATCGGTTATATTGCCATTGACCAGGTGGTTGACCAGATGCCTGAAACGAAAGTTGCTATATCAACCATTACCGCATATAACAAACAATTTATTGATCAGTTAACTACGATGAATAATGAGTTGCAGTCAAAAGGCCAGGCTTACCAGGCTCAGAGAGCAACAATGACTGATGCGATACGCACAGCAAAAGAAAGCGAATTGACTGACCTGCAAAAACGTTTCCAGGATTACCAGAACACTGCACAACAGCAGGTTGATGCTAAAAAGAACGAGCTTGGTAAACCAATTATCGAAAAGGTACGTGCAGCAGCTGCACAGGTAGCAAAAGAAAAAGGTTACAGCTATGTAATTAATTCATCACAAACTGACCTGATAGTTTCGCCTCCGGGTGACGACCTGATGGCTGAAGTTAAAGCTAAATTAGGCTTGAAATAATTAAATTATAAGTCATTTTCAAAAGCGTCCGCTATTTGCGCGACGCTTTTTTTATTTTTACCACGTGTTAAACAAGCAACCAATAGGTATTTTCGATTCCGGCTATGGCGGTTTAACTGTTTTCCGATCAATTGCCGATCAGCTTCCCGGTTACGATTACGTGTATTTAGGCGATAACGCAAGGGCTCCTTATGGCAACCGATCGTTCCAGGCTATCCATCAGTATACCTGGGAGTGTGTGCAAATGCTTTTTAAAATGGGATGCCCGCTGGTGATACTGGCCTGCAATACCGCATCGGCAAAAGCGCTAAGGACCATACAGCAGCAAGATCTGCAAAATGAAGATTCGTCCAAACGAGTATTAGGCGTTATCAGGCCCACTGCCGAAGTAATAGGTAATTATACCAAAACAAAAGAGATCGGTGTGCTGGGCACCAAGGGAACGGTACAATCGGGCTCTTACCTGATAGAGATAGAACATTTTTTCCCCGAGTTGAAAGTTTACCAGCAGGCTTGCCCGCTTTGGGTGCCGCTTATTGAAAACGGGGAATATGACAAGCCCGGCGCTGATTATTTTGTAGCATCTTATTTGGATCAGATATTGGCACAATCAAGCAATATTGATACGCTTTTACTGGCTTGTACCCATTACCCATTATTGATGGATAAGATCAAGGCCTACTTACCTAAGGATATACAGGTAGTATCGCAGGGCCAGATCGTAGCAAAAAGCTTAGTGGATTACCTGCACCGCCATCCTGAAATGGAGCAAAGGCTTACCAAAAATGGTACGCAGCAATTTTTTACCACATCAGATGATACGTCGGATTTTGATCATCACGCTTCCCTGTTTTTTTCGGCCAAAGTACAATCGGAGTTTATCCCGCTGAAGTAACGATAGACAAATTATAAAAGAGCGTTGTCATTCTGAGCGACAGCGAAGAATCTTCTATAACATGCATGTAGGTTATTAGATGCTTCGTTCCTTAGCATGACAATCTCAACCCTCTGCAACACATCCTACTTACTAAACCCAACCAACTGGTGCAGCTTCACCGGCTCATAAATATGCCCGGCTTTTATCACCGTGATTACATTACGGATATCCCTGATATTTTTTAACGGATCACCATCTACAATGATCAGATCGGCTTGTTTGCCTTCTTCAATACTCCCTTTGGTTTTATCCAGTTTCATTACTTGCGCAGGTATAATAGTGGCAGTCTGGATGGCATCGGCAGGGGTGAGTCCGGCTTGTACATATAATTCCAGTTCGCGCTGAACACTAGATCCGGGGAAGCCCTGGTCTGTTCCGGCTACTATGGTTACCCCGGCATCATGCAATTTTTTCACAATTGCAACCATACTTTGATAAAGTGGCTTGTATTCCTCCGACTGTGCAGGCGGCATTCCAAAGTTTATCAGCAAAGCCTGTAATGGCAATGGAAGTGTATAAAAAGCGGGCTCTATAGCGGTTATATCATCTTTGGTGGAACGGAACGACATTTCAAAAACACCCAATGTTGGGTCGATCACTACATGATGATCTTTAATAAACTTAATGGCTGCAATACTTGTTGAATCATTAAAATCAATCGAACGGTCCTTATTGCGCTTCATGATCGAATACACATATTGAACGTGGTTAACCATATCCATACCCGAATCTACCCCGGCTATTAAAGTCATGCCATTGGGGATATGGCCTGTGACAGTTAGCCCTAAAC
>Ga0206976_1070_pt1 | contig 35444 bp, 33 predicted proteins | sample Alteio_BWOrgHeat_82_FD_152926 | JGI IMG/M metagenome (GOLD analysis project Ga0206976, IMG submission 152926) | Enriched cells from forest soil in Barre Woods Harvard Forest LTER site, Petersham, Massachusetts, United States -... | ecosystem: Environmental > Terrestrial > Soil > Temperate forest >... | reverse complement strand
GCGAACCGAAATGATCTACCGGCCAGTACGCAAAAACCGCGCGGCCGTAAATAAATTGGCTGGCCACGGGGCCGAAGACTCGCGAGTCATTGGAGCTGATCCGGTGATCGCCCATGACAAAGTAACTGTCTTTAGGCACGCGAACAGGCCCGTAGTCGCTCATGTCCTCATATTGAGGCGGCACATACGGTTCCTGAATCGCTCGGCCATTCACATAGACTATGCCCTGCCGGATCTCCACATTTTCCCCGGGCAACCCAATGACGCGCTTGATGAAAGATTTCGAATGGTCGAGAGGATACCAGAAAACGACAACGTCCCGTCGTTGTATCGGCTCGAACCGATAGACGAATTTGTTTATGAAAATGCGCTCCTGGTCGGATAAAAGCGGAGCCATGCTAGTTCCTTCGACTTTTACCGGCTGATACAGGAAGACGATGATAACGAGTGCCAGCCCAATGGCGATAAGAAGATCGCGTGTCCAAACACGAATTTCATTTCGCAGAGAATGGACTGCCGAAGGCGCCGGCGCTGGACTTTCCGGAACCGATGGGGCGAGAGGTTGGTTCTGGTCCGTGCTTTGCATTTTTTGTTGCCTTCTATTTATAGCACGGGGATTGCTGGCTGCGCTAGATTCGATTTCCCCGGCGCATTGACGGTTTGCCGATTTGCGCTGTGTCCTTCAATAAGATTCGCGCCTGGCAGGCGAACGTTGCCTGCTGTCTCACAGACTCTCCTAAATCCGGGCCCGTTTACTCTGGAGAAAGAGCGAAGTTCAGCGTTGCCAGGGCTGCGATAACCGCGGTCTCCGTGCGGAGTATCCGTTGGCCCAGAGAGGCCTCATGGAAGCCTGCGGCTCGTGCAGTTGCAAGTTCATCATCGGTCCAGCCGCCCTCGGGGCCGATGGCGAGGGTCGCGGAAGCAGCCTTCGCGCGGTCTAGCGAGTTAAGCGTAGCTCGAATCGACGGCGCGTCACTGCGTTCGGAAAGCATTAGGCAATAGTTCGAAGATTGACCTGCGAACGCTTTCAGAGGATTTGCCAGTTCATCTAGTTGGGGAACGCGAAGTCGGCGGGATTGTTGGGAAGACTCCAAAAGAATTTTTTGCCAACGTTGTGAGCGCTTTGCCGCAGCGGCCAGTAGTCCTTTTTCTGAGCGCGAAGCGGCCACGGGAATGATCCTGGCCACGCCAAGTTCCGTTGCTTTTTTCGATGGCCCATTCGAAAGCGTCAAATTTGACGACGGAAAGAAGAAGAGTTACCTCAGCGACGGGTTTCGGCGCTGGGAGTTGCTCAAGGAGAGCAAACTCGATGCGATGGCGCGCAACGGATTCAATCCGGCTGAGCCACGCCGCCGAGCCGTCGCTCAATTCGTAGAGTTGGCCTGTCTGCGCACGTAATACGTTTCCTAAGTGATGCGCGGCGTCGCCTTCCATGACCGCCATGCTTCCGGTGAAACGTTCGACGAAGAACCTGCGGCGCACGTGAGGATTCTATCGCACTTCTAAGAGGATAAGAGTGAGGACTGCCAGGGAAATTCTGAATGCTCGAAACCTTAGGAACATTCGCCTGTCAATTTCGCCTTCGCGATAAGCGGTGCCGCCACTTCCTGCCAAGCGCTCCAAGCGTGGAACCAGCTTCCCTCCACTCCGCGAATAATCGTGCCCACGTTGGTGCCATACCAATTCTCCGTGCTGCCCGGTATGTACACGTAGCCTTGCCCAGTGGAAGGATCGTACTTGTAAGACACTACATAAGCGAGCTTCTCCTGATGATTCCCGGCGTCTTCATAAAAGAAGACCTCATATAGTGGGAGTCTACGTGCCGGAGCAGAAATCTTGCCCTGAGACCAATCAACAATAAGCCCTTGGGCTTCGTTAGAGCTCGCCCCAGGCCCGGCCCAAATGTTGAAATGTGCGAGGATACCCGGATCCGCAATTTCGATTTGGCCATTCAAGGCCTCGCCAATGATGATGATCTTGGCGGTGACAGCCTTGGCGGATAAAGACGGCGCCGCGCCGACGATGAGTAAGCACATCAGGAGGGATGCAAGTGTTGACTTCATGGTCTGGCCCCCTTTGGAGCATGCTAGCTGGGCCGCTGAAGACTCTCAAGCTTGATAGCACGCACGGATTCCCACTATCCAGACGCAAGGGCAGGTCAACCTGTTAGCCAAAAATATCTTTGACTTTGTCGAAGATGGTGGAATTGCGGTCGGCGGGCTTGTTGTCCACCCTCAGAGTGGCGCCGAGTTGTTCGAGCAACTTGCGCTGTTCGCGGGTGAGCTTTGTGGGTGTAAGCACGCGAACGTGATAGTAAAGATCGCCTTTGCCGCCGCCGCGCGGGTCGGCCAGCCCTTTGCCCTTGATACGGAAGACGGCGCCGCTCTGTGTGGCTTCGGGAATTTTTAGTTTTTCCTCGCCATTTAGACCCGGAACTTGTAGCTCCGTACCAAGCGCAGCTTGCGTCATGCTGAGCGGGATCGTGCAATAGAGATCCGCGCCTCTTCGTTCGAAGAAGGGGTGTTCCTTCACGTCGAGAACTACGTACAGATCGCCAGGTGCGCCATTGTTGGGCGCGGGTTCCCCTTCACCAGTAACGCGCAGGCGCGTACCGGAGTCGACGCCGGGAGGGATCCGCAGCTCGATCGTTTTTTCGCGCTCGATGCGCCCTTGCCCGCGGCACTCCAGGCATCGCTCGCGGACGATTTGTCCCGCGCCCTGACATGCAGGGCACGTACGACTGATCGTGAAGAAACCTTGTTGATACGCGAGCTGGCCACGGCCGGCGCACGTCTGGCAAGCGACAATGCCAGTGCCTTTCTTTGCCCCAGTGCCGTTGCAAGCATCGCAGTACTCCTGCCGCGGCAGCTTGATTTTTGTAGTCACACCGATTGACGCTTCTTCAAACGTCAGCGTCATGTCATAACGAAGGTCGGCGCCGCGCTGCTGGCGTCGTCGGCTTCGGCCCCCGCCGCTCCCAAAGAGATCCTCAAAGCCAAAAAAATCGCCCAGAATGTCGTGGAAATCGCGAAACACGGTACTGTTGAAATCCACGCCGCCGGCAGAACCGGAAAGCCCCGCGTGACCATAGGTATCGTAGACTTCGCGTTTTTGCGGGTCGCTTAAGATGCTGTAAGCTTCCGTGCACTCGCGAAACTTCACTTCGGATTCTTCCTTCTTATCCGGGTTTCGGTCCGGGTGCCACTGCATCGCAGCCTTGCGATACGAAGTCTTGATCTCTTCGACCGAAGCGGTCCGCGAGACGCCGAGTACCTCGTAAAAATCTCTTTGATTCCCCTTTGGCATGCAATCCCTTTCGCTCGTATTAGTTTGCTGCTTCTTTCGATGCGCCGCCCGGGTGAACCGCTACGCGCACCATTGCAGGGCGCAGCACGCGTCCATAAAAAAAGTAGCCAGGTTGAAAAACTTGTAGAATCGTACCGTCTTCGTGCTGCACCGTTTCCGTGCGGTCCATCGCCTGGTGCAAATGCGGGTCGAATAGCTTACCTAGTGGATCGATACGCTCGACGCCAAGGCGCGTGACATTGTCCACGAGTTGCTTATAAATAAGCTCAAAGCCTTTGCGATAATTTTCGTACTCGGCCTCCCGATGGGCCGCAAAAGCTTGCTCAAAGCCGTCGATGATTGGTATCAGGCTTTCGATCACGCGCGCCGTGTGGCGCTTGGAATCCTCCGCGCGTTCCTTTTCGATGCGCTTGCGGTAATTGTCGAAGTCGGCCTGGCGGCGCATCAGCGTTTGACGCAGTTCGTTCAAATCGCTGGCGAGCTTTGCGACCTCCGCATCGGCCGCGGAAGAATCCGCTGCGAGCTTCGCCTCGTCGGACTGGTCCGCGGCATCGTTTTGCATGCTATTTTCTGTGTTGAAAGGTGAGTCCTTGTCGGGCACTTTCCTGCCTCTCCTGTTAAAAAAGTCTTTCACATTTTACTCAAAGCTTCGCTGAAGAGTTGCGCGACGTAAGCCACAGCCGTCATCGCTCGCTCGTAATGCATACGTGTTGGGCCGAGTACGCCTAGCGAACCTTGCACAAGATCGTTCCGCGTGTACGGCGCGCTGATGATCGCGAGATTGTCGCCGGCTTCCGCTATCTCCTTCACGCCGATCTGCACATGGACAGGCTCAGGCGTTTCGATGCACGCGTTGAGGACGGTGACCAAGCGGTGTTTCTCTTCGATGGCTGCTAAAAGTTCACGAAGTTGCGCCTGGTTTGTAAACTCGGGTGTGCCCACGATCTGAGCTGTGCCTTCCACGTGAACCTGACTAGTATGACTCTCGCCGAGCATCGCTGGGTCCCACAATGTGAGGGCATTGCCAATAATTCCCTCATATTGCTCGCGATCCGTCGCGAGCTTCAGAAGCAGGTCGCCGCGGATAGCTTCCAGGGTCCATCCGGAATAGTGGCGGTTCAAAAAGTCCGCCGTAGCGTCCAGCTCGGATTGGGCGAAAGGGCGATTCGGACGAACAATTTTGTCGCGCGTGTTCCCACCAGGAGAAATCAGCACAACCACCACGCGCCCGTCGGGAAGCAGCCACATGCGCGCATGCTCAAGAACGGTTCTCCCGAGCGGCGGCGAAACGATGATGCCCAACCCATTCGATACTTCTGCCAGAACGTGCCCGGCGCGCTCGGTAATTTCCGACGCGCTTTTCGCGCCGCCCATCTCCCGCTGAATCCAGTCGCGGTCGCCAATTGTCAGCGTCGCTTGCGAAGCAATCTCCTGCGCGAAGAAGCGATACGCGGACGAAGTCGGCACGCGGCCCGCCGAGGTGTGCGGCTGATAGAGGAAGCCTCCATCTTCGAGATCGGCCATGACGTTGCGGATGGTAGCCGCGCTCAGCGTTTCCTCGTAACTCTTCGAAATCGCGCGCGACGATACCGGCTCGCCAGTCTCGATGTACGTACGCACGAGATCGGCGAGAATCTGTCGATTGCGGCGTTCCTGTAAGGCTGGATTCCTCATAGCAGCACTCTACGCTAAGCGCTAAAGAGCGCTACCTACTATTGTAGGAAGCGTGTCAACCACCGTCAACGCAGGTTGTCCGTTCCTGTGCCTGGCGGGGACTTCTAATGCATGGCAACACTCTTAGTTGTTATCGATCTGGGCGCGCTGAAGCTTGTCGGAATAATCGATGTAAATGGTCTTCCATTCGGAGAAGAAATCGATCGCCGCGATCGCGGCTTCGCGATGGCCATTTCCGGTTTGCTTGGTACCACCAAACGGCAAGTGCGTCTCAGCACCGATGGTCGGAGCATTTACGTAGACAATCCCCGTGTAAAGATCGCGCGTGGCCTGAAAAGCTTGATTTACGTTGCGTGTATAAATCGAGGCGGATAAGCCGTATGGCACTCCGTTGGCAACCTCAATTCCCTGCTCGAAACTGTCAATGGGAATGACCGAAACGACTGGGCCAAAGATTTCTTCCTGCGAGATGCGCATCTGCGGCGAGCAATCGCCAAACACCGTGGGCTCGTGGAACCAGCCTTTTGCGTGGATTCCACCGTCCAAACGCTTCCCTCCGGTCAGAAGTTTGGCGCCTTCGTTTTTGCCAATTTCAACGTAGCTCATCACGGTCTGCAGTTGTTGTTCGTTGATGCAGGGTCCCATGTCCACACCAGAATCCAAGCCGTTGCCAACGCGCAGGGCTTTCACCCGATCCACAAACCGCGTGATGAACTCATGATAGATGCTCTTATGTACGGCAACTCGGCTAGCGGCAGTGCAGCGCTGCCCGGTTGTGCCAAACCCGCCCCACACCGCGCCGTCCACCGCGAGATCGAGATTTGCATCATCCATAACGACGATGATGTTCTTGCCCCCCATCTCCAGGCTGCAATGCTTAAACGTTGGAGCGCAAGCTTGCGCAATCAGCCGGCCCACTGCGGTTGAACCTGTGAAACTGACCACAGGTACATCTTCACTAGCCGCCAGAGGTGCTCCAGCACCCGGTCCATCACCGCTCACAATATTCACTACGCCCGGCGGAATGCCCGCCTCGGTCAGAACTTGGACCAAATGGTAAGACGACAGTGGCGTATCCTCAGCGGGCTTCAACACCACCGTATTACCGCTAATCAGCGCCGGCGTCATTTTCCACGAAGGAATCGCCATCGGAAAATTCCACGGAGTAATCATTCCGCACACGCCGATCGACTGCCGCACGCTCATCGCAAATTTATTCGGCAGCTCGGAAGGAGTCGTTTGGCCAAACAACCGCCGTCCCTCGCCCGCCATGTAATACGTCATATCAATGGCTTCCTGGACGTCGCCGCGCGTCTCCGCCAGGACTTTGCCCATCTCACGCGTCATGTCCTTGGAATACTCTTCTTTGCGCTGCACAAGCAGCTCCGCCGCGCGATAGAGAATCTCCGCCCGCTTCGGCGCGGGAACCAATCGCCATTTCTTATACGCCTGCTTGGCGGCGTCCACCGCAGCGTCAACATCTTCCGACGTCGAGGACACAAACATCCCCACCAACTCATCGGTGTTCGCGGGATTGCGGTTCTCGTAAGCTTTGCCGCTGCGCGATTCCACCCATTCGCCATTAATGAAGTTTTTGAAAACTCGAGGCGCTACCGACGTAGCCATACTAGTTCCTCCGTTGTCCTGAAGTTCCGGTCTGAAAGGCTCGTTGTGCCTGCGGGATTAAACACGGGGCACCACCGCGCGGAATCTAAATTCTACAGTCGGTTGCAAGCATCGTCAAATCTGGCTTACTAAACTGTTGGAAGTTGTCCTATTTCGCACAGATTCATAGACCCTGTTTTGGTCGAATGAACATGCGATTCGAGAGCCCATGAACTTCAACTCACGGACGCACGGCACTCCGGTGCCATTCAGGACGGACATGAGCGGGAATAACCTTCGAGACGTACCGGCAGATCAACGAACCAATGCCGAGGGAAAACAAGTTCTAAACAAAGTGCTGCTGGCGATGCCCGATAATGAATTCGAACTGATGCGTGCTGACCTGAAGTATATCGACCTGCCCAGTCATTTTAGCCTTCATGAGCCTGCACAAAAGATCGAGTTCGTCTATTTTCCGAACCGGGGAATGGTTTCTCAAGTGGTGGTGACCAAAGACGGGCGAACCGTGGAAGTGGGAGTAGTAGGCAAGGAGGGCTACGTCGGGGCGGGATTGGCTGTCGGCATCAGCAGGAGTCCCGTGCGTGAAATAATCCAAATCGCCGGCGATGGCTTTCGAATGAAAGGAAATGCACTACAACGTATTTTGCGGTCGGCCCCGCAACTACAAGTGATACTAAACAGGCATACCGGGCTACAAGGAATGCAAGTCTCACAGACCGCGGCGTGCAACCGCCTCCACGATATTCAGCAGCGCCTGTCAAGGTGGCTGCTCATGACGCAGGACAGAGTGGATGCTGCGCTGCTTCAGATCACCCATGATTTCATCGCGACCATGATGGGTACAGACCGATCCACGGTGAGCGTGGCTGCGTCAGCAATGCAAAAAGACGGAATCCTCGACTACGTCCGGGGAGCAGTAAAGATTGTAAACCGCAGGAAACTAGAAAAATCCGCTTGTGAATGCTACAGCGTTATTCAACATCTCGAGGATGAACTCGGCTTAAGATAGCGATTGTTCTCAGTGTTGGATTCCCCACAGACAGCAACCCCTTTGTATCGTTAGTGTGCAGGCCTCGTGTCTTCACTTCGATTCTTGGTGTGTGTTCAAAGGGCGGCGATTGGGCAGAACCTCACCCGGGGCTCTGAAGGACCTACTTTTGTTGTCGCAGTCTTGTTGAAGGACAGTGCTAAGCCATTTTTCAAAGCAGCATGATCGCTACAAGTCTCGAGGGAGGCAAATAAGGCGATGCGTCGCAAACTGGTATGGGTCGAAGGCCAGACTTTTCAGGGATGGGCTTGCTCCGAATGCGCGTGGGCGTTCAAGCCCCAGGGGCCACTCGTTGACGAATCCATTGACGACATGAAAATGCACTACGAAAGTCAGCGCGACAAGGAGTTCGCCTCCCATGTCTGTGCCGAGCACCCGCGACCCTCAAAAAATCCGCGTTAGCCAAATCACTTGCTGCGCAAATCCCAGAGTGGTTTCAGTTATCGGGCAACTGGCCACCATACGGTTCCATCTGTTATCCCCGACCGGGGATCAAAAGAATTTCTCGGCGAAGTGAAGTTGCACAGGTACACTTCCTGAGTTCTATATCGGATCGCTAAGCACAACCTCTTGTTTGTCTTCGGCAAGTTTTGGCCGAAGTCGGAGCCTTCATGGGAAGTGAGGAGATAGCATGAAGAAAATCGTTTTCGCCATTCTCTTGACAACAATGTGGAGCGCCACGCTTTGGGCACAACCGGTCCCCGCCCCTGCCAACACGATCCGTGTGCTCCTTCTTGACGGTCAGAGTGGCGGTCCCTATCACGCCTGGCAGCTGACGACATCCGTTTTAAAGAAAGAGCTGGAGGACGCAGGGATTTTCAACGTCACGGTCGCGACCTCACCTAAGTTCGGCGAGGACTTCAGCGCTTTCAAGCCCGATTTTAAGGCCTACCAAGCCGTCGTGATGAACTACGACGCTCCTGACTGGCCGGCGAATCTGCGTGAGCAGCTTGAGCAGTATGTAACGAATGGTGGCGGACTCGTAGTCGTCCACGCTGCGGATAATTCGTTCCCGAACTGGCCCGCGTTCAACCAGATGATTGGCATCGGCGGTTGGCGCGGCCGAACCGAAAAGGCCGGTGCCATGTGGTATTTCAAAGACGGCAAGCTGGTTTCGGACAATTCTCCCGGCCCCGCTGGGGAGCACGGAAATCGCCTCCCTTTTCAGGTAGAAACGCGCGCTCCCGAGCACCCGATCATGAAGGGCTTGCCACACGTCTGGATGCACGGTGCCGATGAACTCTACGGCACACTCCGTGGCCCCGGCGAAAATATGACCGTGCTCGCAACCGCTCATTCAGATCCGGCCAATCACGGCACCGGACATGACGAGCCAATGCTAATGGTCCTGAACTACGGCAAGGGCAGAATTTTTCACACCACAATGGGTCATGACGTCGCCGCCTTGAGCTGCGCAGGCTTCATCACGACCTATCAGCGCGGCACAGAATGGGCCGCCACAAGCCGCGTGACTCAGAAAGTCCCCGCTGACTTCCCGACGGCTGATTCGGTGAGCTTTCGTGTAGATATTGCGAAGATGGATCCCGCTTTCGTGAGCGGACCGCCTCAGACGAATCCATTTGACGGCTTGGCCAATTCGGCTCTCATGGCAATGAAGAAACGCGCCGACGAACTTGGCATTGGCGGTGTTGCGGTGGTCGCTTACTTCCCCGGCGACAAGATTCAATACTGGAGTTCGAAAATGCTCGTGATCGGACGCATGCGAGACGAACCTTCCGACACAAGCAAAGGCGCCAACCTAATCGGCATCGCCTACGCCAAAGCTGTCGAGATGGCGGATACGCTGAAGGATAGCGGCAGCCAGGTGCGCCCTCCCATGACCGGCGAATTTGGCTGGCAAGGCGGCGTCATCGTCCGCGGAAAAAGTGGATACTTGATCGCGGCATTCAGCGGCGGCAAATCCGAGGACGACGTCAAGATATCGACGGCCGGAGTCGAAGAACTGAAAACCGGTCTCTAGGATAAAGCGCGTCCTTTCAATGGGTTGTATATAGATACATTTGACTTGACAAGGCGATAATTACTCTGGTAGAATTGTCGTTAGTGGAAAGTGCGCCTCGACTGCGGTCGGGGCGTTTTGTTTTTGGGCGTGATTCCTCTGTTAGCTATAGGCTGTTAGCTCTTACCCGTCGATTTCTCGATTCCCGCTCAGGACTACAAACATGAAAAAAAGAAGACTTAATGCGGCACTGGTGTGGAAACAATATGAAGACGTACTCGCGCCGCGGCTCCATTTTTCCAGAACGGACCGTGCCGTCTACTCACATCTTTTCAGGCACAGCCGACTCGAAGGCAAGACAAAGTTCCGATTCTCGATTTCCTGGCTGGCGCGTGGCGTAGGCCTCTCGATGAAGGCCACGCGTGGCTCGGTGCGGAGCCTTGTCGCGCGAGGCGTCCTGGACTTGATCGAACGGAACTGCCGGACCCAGCATGTGATCCGATTGCGGCTCCCGCTGGAAGTAAAGGCGGTTCACACCAGGAAAACGAGGCATCCCGAATCAACAAAAGCGGCGATCAACATCGAAGAGGAGGATTTCCTGCTGAAACAAATGCTGCGCCGTTCGCTCCACGACCGCGAAAGTGGCAACTGTTTTTACTGTATGCGGCGTACCGGGCAACGGAACTGGTGCCTCGATCACGTCGTGCCGCAGGCGCGAGGCGGCGGCAATTCCTACCACAACGTGGTGTCGTGCTGCGTTGAGTGCAATTCGAGTAAGGGGGAGCGGCCGGCGGAGGAGTATTTGCGCGAGCTGTACCGTGAGCGGCGCTTGGACGCCAAGGAACTGAGTGGGCGGCTACGTGCGTTGGATGATTTGGCCGCTGGGAAGCTGAGGCCGGTGCTTCCGGGGCAGGCGTAGGTAGCTGGGCGACAAGTGCATCCACTCTCGGTTCGGACCTGGGAAAAAATAAAAGCCCCAGGTGCAAAATCGGAGCTGCAAGCTTCGCGATTTTGAAGCGTGCGGTTTTTTGGGTTTGACGGTAAGATGCGAGATTGACTCTACATGCATTTTAGCCCACGCCTCGCGGTTCTGCTCGCTGTTGCGGTTCTGCCGCTAACGGGCTGTGCGTATCGTCTTCCTCCCGTTACTCCCGCATCCCAAGAACTGATTCATGTCGTGGCAAACGCGTCAGAGCAGTACGCCGTCGAAGTGAACACAGGAACCCTTCGGAGATATGACGTGCCAGAAGATGGCCGCATCAAGGTGGGCATTCCGCCCTACCGTCGCCCTTGCGGAGTCTACCTGTTTGATGCCATCAAAGTAGGGGGGTACGCTGACCCTCTTAGCGATTGGACTATTTCGATCACGCGCAACGGGAAGACGGTCCACAAGCAATCCTTGCGGGCCACGCAGAAGTCCCCGACGGATGACGCCGGCTACCACATCATCAAAATCTCGCAAAAAGACTAGCAATGTTGGCGGTGGATCGCCTTGAGCATGTGTTTCCTGTCAGGAAGGAAGGAAGGAAGGAAGGAAGACGGCAGACAGAAATCGGCCGTCGATATTTCATCGGTGAGGACAGCTTGGCCAGCAACAAGGGCGGCGCATTCCTTCTTTAAGTTGCGTGCGGACCCGCTCGACGTGCTGCTTCCTGGTTTCCGGTTTCTTGACGGAGATGACCCAGCAGATCCACTCATTGCGGGCGAGGGGCGTAATATCCTCCCAATTTGCCAGCGCCTCTGGGTCTGAACTGAGAGTTTTTCGTAAATCAGCCGGCAGGCTGTGTACTGGGCCAGCAGAGATCGCTCTTTGGGCCATGTGCTTCATTCTACATCGTTACGCAATCAGGCGGCTGGCCGAGAAGAAAAACGGCGTCGAGCCGCCGCACTACCTACTGGAACCGGGCCAAATAAAGTGGATATTCCGGCCGCGACATGCTACACTCCATTTGCGCTTAATACCTCGGTTGTGTTGTGCGGTCCCTCTGGTGAGTTGTTGATCTGAGATTACCCGCCTGCAGTTTTCTCCGTAAGTCTTCAGCGTAATCTAAAACAAGACTGGCAATGCGAATTGCCGCGCTTGCACTGAAGTTGTGTGCGCGCCGGAGCCGCTCCCGCCAGCAAGAAAGCAATACGAATGCAAAGTTTCACAGAATTACCAATCTCCGCCTATATGAAGGAGAGATTGGCAAACGCGCGATTTTCGATCCCGACCCCCGTGCAAGCTGCGGCCATCCCGCATGCGCTCGAGGGCAAGGACGTGCTCGCAACCGCGCAAACCGGAACCGGCAAGACGCTGGCGTTCCTGATCCCGGTGATCGAACAACTGCTCAAGAGCAAGACGCCCGGAATCGCAGCTTTGGCCCTGGTGCCAACACGTGAGCTGGCCATGCAGGTCGTGGCTGTGTTCAACACCCTTCGCGGTTCTCAGCTGGTTCCCGCAGCCTTAGTGGTTGGTGGACTGGCCGAAGGCGCGCAACTCAATGCCATCCGCAAGGGAGCTCGTTTCGTCGTGGCCACTCCTGGCCGCCTGGAAGACTACCTTGACCGCAGGCTCTTTAATTTCAACGCCTTGCGCATGTTGGTTCTCGATGAAGCCGACCGCATGCTGGACATGGGTTTTCTACCTGCCATCAAGCGCATCGCCTCGATTCTGCCCAAAGAACGCCAAACGATGTGCTTCTCCGCGACAATGGAAGCGTCCGTCGCCCACCTCGTAAAGGACTACTTGAAGAATCCAGCGCGTGTCGCGTTCGGTTCGACACTCAAACCTGCCGAAAATGTGCGCATGCAAGCCTTTGAAGTTGCGGTTGACCGCAAACAGGAGATGCTCCAGCGTTTGCTCGCCAAGGAAACCGGGCGTTGCCTGGTTTTCTCACGCACCAAGCGCGGCACCGAGCGCATTACGAAGAGCCTGAACCGCGACGGTTTTTCCGCTGCCATGATTCACGGCGACCGCTCGCAATCGCAACGTAACTCAGCACTTGCCGGCTTCCAACAAGGTCGCTTCCGCGTCCTCGTGGCCACCGACCTAGCTTCCCGCGGCATCCACGTACAAGACATCGTCCACGTCATCAACTATGACCTGCCAGACATGGCCGAGAACTTCATCCACCGCGTTGGCCGTACTGGCCGAGCGGGCGGACATGGCGTAGCCACTACTCTCTTCTCGCGTGAACAGCGCTCCGAGTTGTTTCAACTGGAGCGCACACTCGGCATTCGCATTGAGAGGCTAAACGCCGACCCGGCTGCTGCTAAACCCAAGAATGGCATACACATGCGAACGGAATCGGCGCCAGTTCCCGCCAAGGGCGCGGCCCCGGTTACAACCCTTCCCAGTTCCAGGCCGACGATGATTGCTCTTCCGGGAGAAGTTCTCCAGGTGCAGATCGAAAGCTAGACCGTAGTCAACCAACTGGTTGAATACGCAGGATCAAGAAACTGCCTATTGTGTGGCGATGGAATGCGGCGAGGGGCGGAACGTAATGTTCCGCCCCTCGTTTTTTAAGTTCCCCTTTTTGAGTACATTACGTTTTCCCGGAATAAAACTCGAGGTGCATCAGTCTTTGAGGTAACGGATGCTTCTCCTTGAGCGCGCGAGCCGGTCCGCTACACCCTGGCAGGCTGGTTCGTGCGCCGCTTATAGAAGCTCCCTCCTCCGGTAAGAATGGAAATTAACCTCAGAGAGCGAACGAAGTTTAGCGCTGGCGGTGAACTGCAGACGAGGGGCTTGTACCGAGGGAAGTGGACGAGCTAACAGGCGGCATCGGCGCGGCAAGTCCAGCCGTTTGAGAACCGAGGCCCAGCTTCTGCAGAGTCTTTGCGTCGAGCTTCCCGGAGGGATTCAGGCCGTGAGCCTCTTGAAATTTCTTCATGGCGTCAACGGTCGAAGGATCCCACTTGCCGCTGGGCTTGCCATTGAACGAGCCATCTTTGGCTAGCGCAGTTTGAATTTCGGAAATCCGCTCGGGAGCGGGAGCTTTCTGCCCTCGCTCCGGGCGGGTTGTCTTTTTTGATGATTTCGCGTGGTGCGTCGTTTTGGAGCCGGTCTTTGGCGAAGGCGATTTTGCGGAATTAGTGCCCTGCCCCTTCGCAGTTGCGCCACCTACACCCATACCTGCTGAAACGAGCAGCGTCAGGGCCAGGTGTGTCGCTTTTCGCATACGCTTTGTTTTCCGTTAATGCGCTTAGAGAGACGGAAGCGTCTCCTCGAATTTATTGCTTCTCGTTCTCCGCCGGAACGACTCCCGACAGGAAAACAGTAAGAACTCGGTCGTCAGCGCGGCGCAGTACCTTGAAAACAACGTTTTGGCCGGGCTTCAACTTAGATACGGCTGTCCGGTAGTCGTCCAAGGAGGTAATTGGTTCATGGTTGATTTCAGAAATCACGTCGCCGCGGCCGAAATTTAGGTCATCCTGTGCAAAGCTGGCGGGATCAACGTCCGTCACGATAACGCCTTTTTTGCCGTCCATGCCGAAACGCTGTGCCCGATCGTGCGTCAAGTTGTCTACGTGGAGTCCGAACTCAATCGGCGCAGCCTCACCTGGCTGATCACCCATGCGGCCTGCGGTGGTCGGGAATACATGCGTGCGGTCCTCAACGGTTACGGTCGCCTCTTTTTGAGTGCGATCGCGGACATAGGTGAGCTTCATCTTGGTTCCGATGGGCGCTTGTGCGATGGGATTCACGAGATCGTTGCCAGTCTTGATCGTCTGGCCATTCACGCTGGTGATGACGTCGCCACCCTTAAGTCCAGCCTTTTCCGCAGGGCTGCCTGGTTCGATGTCCTCAATCACCACACCGTTCGGAGCGCCGAGAGACTTGAGAGTGATCGGGTTCGTGCTGAGATCTTCCTCGAACTTGACGCCAATGGAGCCTCGGGTTACCCGGCCATTGGAAATAAGCTGATTGTAGACGCTGATGGCGGTGTTCGACGGTAGCGCAAAGCCAACGCCTTCATAGCCGCGGCTGCCCGTGATGATCGCAGTATTGATGCCAATGACCTGTCCTGCCAAGTCGACGAGCGGTCCGCCGGAATTGCCAGGATTGATGGCGGCGTCCGTTTGAATGAAGCGCTGGAATTGTTTGGCGAGGCCGAAGCCGCCCCGGTCTTTCGCGCTAATGATTCCAGCCGTGACTGTGGCTTGCAGGCCGAACGGGCTGCCGATCGCAAGAACCCAATCTCCGACTTGTACGCCATCCGAATTGCCGAGCTTGGCGATGGGGAGTTCCTTGTTTACTTCTATCTTGATCACTGCCAAATCCGTATCGTCATCCGCACCGACAACCTTGGCGGTGTAGCGCGCGGTGTCGCCGTTGAGCTGAACTTGAATTTTCGTAGCGTTTTCGATGACGTGGTTGTTCGTGAGAATGTACCCGCGCTTGTCAACAATTACGCCAGAGCCCAGGCTGCGTTCTGCTTGCGGAGGACCATCCTGACGACCATCAAAAAATCGGTCGAAGAAGTCCTGCATGGGGTCGTTGTCTTCATCGGGATTCTGGTCAGACTTGGGCTTATTGGGCTGTATGTTATAGCGCCTCTTGCTGGCTGGTTTTTTCTCGAGAACTTGCGTGGTGGCAATATTGACCACCGCGGGCTCGACGCGATTCACAATGCCAGAAAAAGAGCTTGCCGAAGGAATGGGATCAGGCACGGTGAGATGTGCTGCATCGGTGCCGCTAAATGACTTCATAGCGGAAACGCGGCCCGAAATCACCGAGCCAATCATGATCCCGACGACGAGCGTGAATGCTACAAAAAACGACGCCATGATCTTGCGGCGCCGCGCCCAATTAAAAAGTTCTTTGACTTGCTCACCCATGTCGCTGCTCCTATCTTTCTAGGCCGCACATACCCACGATCCCAAGTCAGCGGTTTCGCGGGCACCTACAAACGGACCACCCTGCAATCCCCACATTAAGTATAACACCGCAGATAAAGTACAGTTGCCCCGGAAATTCAATGCGCCGGGGTCGTCACTGTCCCGGAGGACGGGATGCAAAGGGCCGGTCGTGTCGGCTTTACGTCATAGTCTCAGAAGATTAGACGCAGGAACCCTGGATTGTGTTGTCAAGGGATTTTGCGGCGCGCAGGTTGCCTCTTGCAACGCTGGGGCGTAGGCGGTCTCCGGCAATGCGGTTGGGCCTGACCTTATTTAGCAAAATCACTGTTCCTCAACCATCTACCGGTCCTCTCATCGCTGCTCCAGCTTGAGCCGTGGCACCCAAGGACGGAATCCGCCAATCGTGACGCAATCAGCGGACTCCGATTCAGGTGGCTCGAAACGCACAAGCAGTCTCCTCGTTTTCCCGCGACGTCGAGAGAGATTCGCTCAATTAATACTCCACGTTAATGCGCGCGTGACTATTGCTGGTTAATCCTCCACAGGCCCGGGTTCAACCTCGACTTAAACTTGGAGGAAAATATGCATCCATCCGACAAAAGAAAATGGAAAGAGAAAGCAACGGCATGTCTGCTTGTGTTCGCAATATCGGTCTTTGGCTTGAGCGCACCGGTTCGAGCCGATGGCGATCACGATCGGGACAATGACTGCGATTCGATCAAAACTGCCAGCCCGATCAAGCACGTCATCATCATTGTCGGTGAGAATCGCAGCTTCGATCACCTCTTCGCTACTTATGTGCCAAAAGAGAAGAGAGAGCGTGTGTTGAACCTTCTGTCTGAAGGCATCATCAACGCCGATGGCACGCCCGGCCCGAATTTCACCAAGGCCCATCAATTCCAAATCGTGTCCGCCCCCAATGGCGGCAAATTCTTCAGCAGCGCGGATATGGCGAATAAGCAGCTCTACACGACTTTGCCACCGCCCGATGTTAACGGCGTGCAAAATCCGCCCGCTGCCATCCTCCTGACCCTCGGCGGCGACCCGGGACTGGCCTCTCAGGATCAATTCCTCATGGGAACCGGGGGTACCGGTCTACCTTTTACCGAGGGTCCGGATACCCGCGTTCCCAATGCCACCACCCTCCCACCGGGTCCCTTCCAGTTGACCGGCCCGAATTTACCGTTCGACGCCTACGCCGGCGACACTGTCCATCAGTACTTCCAAATGGTCCAGCAGGTGGATTGCGCCATCGACGCAGAGCACGTATCAAAGGACAACCCAACAGGTTGTCTGCATGATCTCCAGTCGGCGATCGACACCACCTACGCCACACCCCCCGGCGGCACGTCACATGACTCCGGACAGACCATGGAGTTCTTCAACATGCAGAACGGCGACGCGCCTCTCTTTAAATCCCTCGCTGACGGCTACACCATGAGCGACAATTATCACCAGCCCGTGCTTGGCGGCACCGGGCCGGACAGCCAGCCGCTCGGCTTTGCCGACCAGGTCTTCTTCAGCGACGGCAAAGGCAATCCCGCAACCCCGGCTGCGAAGAACATCTACAATCCCGATCCCGTTGCTGGAACTCTCAATCTGTATACCCAGCGCGCGCAATGGTTCAACTGCAACGACACGACCCAGCCCGGCATCGCTGCGATCACCAATTATCTGAGTGCCCTGCCTTATGCCGTGGAGACAAAATGCGGTCCCGGCCAGTATTGGCAGGCCGTCAACGTCAACCCCGCCTTCACTCCCAAAGGAACGCCGCAGTCCGGTCTCGTCGTTCCGCAGACGACACAGCAGAGCATCGGAGATCTGCTCAGCGCTCACAATATCCCCTGGAAATATTATGGCGGCGCGTACAATGCGAGTGGGACCGGCGGCCCATTGGACGGGCTCTATTGCAATATCTGCAACCCTTTCGAGTATGAGGCGGCCTATCCGGGCATGGTTGCGGACCACATGCGGGACGTCACCGATCTCTTCACCGATCTCAAAAATGGCACTCTCCCGGCGGTTTCCTACGTGAAGCCGGACGGTGTCATGGACGGCCACCCCGCTTCGTCGAAGTGGGGGCTCTTCGAAGCCTTCGCCAGAAACATCATCGAACTCGCGCAAAGCAACCCTAAGCAATGGGCCGAGACGGCGATCTTCGTCACCGTGGACGAGGGCGGTGGCTTCTACGACTCTGGTTTCATCCAACCAGTAGATTTCTTCGGCACAGGCCCGCGCATTCCAATGATCGCCGTTTCGCCTTTCTCGACGGGCGGCCACATCAGCCACACCTACAGCGAGCACTCCTCTTTCGTGAAATTCGTCGAACGCAACTGGATGCTCGATAGCACGCTCAGCGACCGGAGCCGCGATAACCTGCCCAATCCTGATCAGCATGGGGACCACTCCTATGTGCCGCGCAACATGCCGGCCATCGGCGACTTGTTCGACCTGTTTGACTTCGATCATCATCACGATGGAGATCATGACGGCGGCGATCACGACCGCCGCTAAAGTGGTCTAGCCACCTCACGGGTGTAACCTGGCGCCGGTAGGAGTCCCCTGCCGGCGCTTTTTTTCGGTATCAGGGGATTTGCTGGGATTGGCCTTAGCGGACGAGCGCAGGCACCTTCTAGTCGCGTTACCTCAAGCGGCCACCGCATTGTTGTGCTTGACAAATGCTCTCGTATCTAGGATAAATTACATAGCTGCGGTTGCGGCGACACGTGGCGATTTAGGGCAACTTGCTCCACGTAAAAAACTGCTAAAGAGCTGTAGAGTATCCCAGAAGAATTTCTGAGACCCTCCGAGCACTTTGGCACGGAGGGTTTTTCGTTTTACCTCCCTGCTGCCCTAATCGAATACCACCTGATTGGCTGATGCGTGTGCGCTTGCGGTCGCAAGGCCCTTGCACATTGAAAGGTGATCCGATGTCTGATCTATATGAACTGCGCTGTCGGGAGTGCGGCAAGACCTGGGGAAATACCCCGAAGTCCTTCTGCGAAGATTGCTTCTCTCCTCTGGAAGTCTCCTACGACTACGATTCTCTGAAGAAAAAAGTCCGCCGCGAGAACCTGGCTGACCGGACCTTTAATATGTGGCGTTATGCGGAACTGCTGCCGCTGCCTGAAGACTTTACGCCCGCCAGTGCCGTTGGCGGGACGCCACTGGTTGCCTCACGAAAGCTCGCGTCGCACTGGGGGATCGGCGAACTCTATTTTAAGAACGATGCGGTCTGCTTCCCTTCTCTGTCCTTTAAGGACCGGGTCGTTGGCACCGCGTTGGTAGCCGCGCGACGGTTTGGATTTCAAACTGTCGGGTGCTCTTCCACGGGGAATTTGGCCAACGCTGTTGCCGCGCAGTCGGCTCAGCAGGGATTCGACGCGTGCGTCTTTATTCCCGCCGATCTCGAGCCGGCAAAGGTGCTTAACACGGCGGTTTACGGCGCGCGCATTGTGCGCATTAACGGAAACTACGACCACGTGAACCGGCTATGCGCGCAGATTGCCGACCGATTTAAGTGGGGCTTGGTCAACGTCAACCTGCGTCCCTACTATTCGGAAGGATCGAAGACGCATGGCTACGAAATCGCCGAGCAACTCGGCTGGCGCTTGCCAGATAACGTGGTCGTTCCGATGGCCGGAGGATCCCTGATCACAAAAATTGCCAAAGCATTTAAGGAACTAGTGACCCTGGGCTGGGTGGAAGCCAAGCCGGTGAAGTTTTTTGGCGCGCAGGCTACCGGTTGCTCACCGATTTCCGATGGCGTGAAGCGCAATCTGGCTCGCTTTGAACCGCAAAAACCCAACACCATCGCGCGCTCGCTCGCGATTGGCAATCCCGCCGACGGGCCGTTTGCCATAAAGCTGATGCGCGAGAGCGGGGGTTGGGCGGAAGACGTCTCCGATCCTGAAATCGTCGCAGCCATCAAGCTGCTTGCGGAAACCGAAGGCATCTTCACGGAGACCGCGGGTGGAGTAACTGCGGGAGTTACGCAAAAACTCATCAGCCAAGGACGAATCGGCGCCAATGAGACAACCGTAGTTTGCATTACCGGAAACGGTCTGAAGACTCTCGATGCCATCTCCGCGGAATTTCCAGTCAGTGAAGCCATTGCACCGCGACTCGACGCTTTCGAGGCCTATCTCGACAACCAATTTAACGCCGCTCCGGCTACCGCCGGCGCGAAGTAAGGAGACTCAGAAGATATGCCAGTCACCATTGAAATCCCGACAGCGTTCCGCCGGTTTACGGACGGCACGCCAAAAATCGACTGTAGCGCGGCAACGATTGCCGAGGCGCTGAACGACTTGACCACGCGCTATCCTGAGCTCTCGCGTCATGTTCGCGACGAGCAAGGACAAATTCGCCAGTTCCTCAACGTCTATCTCAACGAAGAGGACATTCGCTTTCTTGGCGGCGAAGGGTGCACGCTGAAGGAAGGCGACCGCGTCCTGCTGGTTCCGTCTATCGCTGGAGGCTAGCCGCTAGCGTCACAGTCTCCCCCTGGTTCCCCGCCGGAGCGGTGCTCCTGTGTTTCTCGGTCAAGCTTCCTCCTGCCCAGGTTTAAATTATTTTGTTCTCAGCTATGATGGGAGTGGAGACTTCCATGGGTTACTACGCACTCTTTTACCGCGAAGTAGTGCCAGATTTTATTACGCAGCGAGGCGCCTACCGCGACGAGCATTTAGGCCTTGCACGAGAAGCTCATTCTCGAGGCGAGCTGGTTCTTGCCGGGGCACTGGCTGACCCTCCAGATGGAGCTCTGCTCATTTTCCGCGGCGGTGACGAAACACCCGCCCGAGAATTTGTCCGCAATGATCCATACGTCCGCAATGGCCTTGTGAAACGATGGGAAATTCGGTCGTGGAACGTAGTAGTCGGAAACCAATAGGAGTATCCCCGGCATGATCGCACGTCTATGGTCCGCTCGAACAACGAATCTCCAATCTACCCGCTACTTGGAGCACTTTTGGCAGAGTGTCGTGCCGTCTCTCCAAAAATTCCACGGTTACGTCTGCTCCAGCGTGCTTGTCCGGTCGCAGGGAGACTCGGTCGAGATTCTCGTAAGCACGGTTTGGCAATCTCTGCAGGCTATCGAAGCGTTTGCCGGATCGGATCGCGAGACGGCTGTCGTGGCGAGCGAAGCAGCTGCGCTCTTGACGGACTACGACCGGCGAGTGCGGCACTATGAAGTCGCCCAAATGGATGGGCTCACGTTCCGGCAATCCTGATTGACTCGCAATCCTGAGCCAGAGCAAATCGTCAAGGCGCATCGATTGCAAGCTAGTGTTTATCGGGAGCCGAGTGGAATGGGTCAGCTTCAGCGGGATTGAGGCCATCTTCCGGGCTGGCGATATCGAGATTCACCACAACAGGTTCCTGTCCACTTCGGACGATAACGGCCTCGACTGGTTCGTCGCTTCGCGCATTGAGTTCCTGGTGAGGAACGTAGGGTGGAACGTACACAAAATCACCTGGGCCTGCTTCGTCGACAAATTCGAGGTGATTCCCCCATCGAAAGCGCGCACGGCCACGAACCACGTAAATCACGGTTTCCAGCTCCCCGTGGTGGTGAGGCCCTGTCTTTGCGTTAGGATGCACGATGACAGTTCCCGCCCAGAGTTTCTGCGCGCCTACCTTGGCGTGGGAGATGGCTTCGGCACGGGTCATGCCAGGAGTTTGAGGCGTGTTGGTATCTAATTGGCCGCCGCGGACGATGCGCAAGCCATGAATTTTCCAGTCGGGCTCTGTTGCGGGGACTGAGTCACCCATGATCCGCGCCTCCTGCTCTCCGCAGCACCATCTTCGCATGGGCAAAGCACATTTATCCACCGCGTCCGCAGACACCGAAATCCGCTCGGAGCCGTCTTTGAAGATTAAAGTGAGAATATGTTCGCCCGGGAGGAAACATTTTGGGAGGGAACCTCGTTACTTACTCCATAAGCTTCGGAGGTGTGTCCATGCGTACTGCTTTTCTGCTTGCTTCTGCATTAGCCATTTCTGTCGCCTCTGGCGCGGCGCAGACCAAACTCGACGTCAAAGACATTGAGAATCATCCATTTACCGCGGAATTTAATTCCGGTGGAAAGCTTCGGATGTATCTGCAGTCCGGCAGTTTTCATATCATCGGCGGGCCGGACAACAAGATCACCGTGCGAATCACGGGGAGAAACGCCGACCGGGCGAGCGAAATGAGAGTTCAGCTTCAGGGATCGAACAACGCCGCGGATCTAACTGTTAGCGACGGGCCGAAGAACGATCTCGAGGTCACTATCGAGGTGCCGAAGAAGACCGGCTTGTTCGTGCGCATGCCCGCCGGCAATTTGGAGCTTCATCGCGTAACTGGCGATAAAGACGCCGAGCTCCACGCCGGGGAGTTAGTCATCGATGTTGGCGACGTCAGCGATTATTCGCGCGTGGATGCGTCCGTTTATTCCGGAGGACTCGAAGCAAGCCCCTTCGGCGAGTCCCACGGAGGACTGTTCCGCTCTTTTCACAAAGAAGGCAACGGTAGGTATCACCTGCACGCCCACGTGGGGGCCGGCGATTTAACGCTGCAATAACTGCTAAGAGCTGCCTCATCCCAGCCGAAGTGCCGCAACATTTGGCCGTATTTCGTGTTTTATCCACATGAGGCTTCGGCTCACAATTTACGGTGCCGCTTCCCTGCTGCTCCTGGCCTTTTACGCTCCCGCCAAAGCAGTGGCTTCATTTATCGATGGCCTTCGAAGCCGCTAGAGCAGTTCGCACTCTTTCCCCTACCCATGCACCAATAGATTGCTTCCTTTTGTAAATAAAGGCAGACTTGCGCCTGAATTTTTAGTCATTGTGGATGCGACACGCGTGCCAGCTGCGCTCACCAGGAGAGCGAAAACGATGGCGCTTTCGCCAGATCTGACGAGGTCGCCGGATGAGCTCCAAGCTGGCAAAGCGCTCTCCGTCGCGGTCGCGCTTCTGGCGATATCCGTCTTCATTAATTACATTGACCGCGGCAGCCTTTCCATCGCCGCTCCCGCCCTCAAGGACGAACTTCATCTTTCCCCTTCGCAGATCGGTATTTTGTTTTCCTCTTTTTTCTGGACTTACGCAGGCTTTCAAATCCTTTCCGGGTGGCTGGTCGACCGTTTCAACGTAAATTGGGTTCTGGCCGCTGGGTTTCTTGTATGGTCTTCCGCCACCGCCGCAACGAGTGTCGCTCACAGTTTCACGATGCTCTTGATCTTACGACTCGTGCTGGGCGCGGGCGAATCCGTGGCATTCCCTTCCTACAGCAAAATCCTCGCAAAGCATTGTCCGGAAATTCTACGAGGACGAGCCAACGCGCTTGTCGCTTCGGGCATCGCCTCCGGGCCCGCATTCGGCATATTTTTCGGCGCAATGCTCATGGCGCGTTATGGCTGGCGGCCGTTTTTTATAGGGCTAGGGCTTCTCAGTCTCTTATGGCTCGTTCCGTGGATGAGGTGGATGCCCGCTGGCCCGGGCTTGACCGTATCGTCCATTGCGCGCGCCCCAAGCATTCTCCAAATTCTAGAGCAGCGCTCAGCGTGGGGCACGTTCTTCGGACTCTTTGCGTACAACTACCTTTCGTATTTCTTGCTCACCTGGCTGCCCAGCTATCTCGTTCACGAACGGCATTTCTCCATGCAGAAAATGGGCGGCATCGGCGGGGCGGCTTATCTGATTCTCGCAATTTCCGCGTTGATTTCGGGAAGCATTTCCGATTTCTGGATCGAGCGAGGTGGCACTCCTACGCGCGTGCGCAAGACTTTTACCTCGCTCGGGCTGGCGCTGAGCTCGGTTTTTTGTTTTGCGGTAGTCGCATTTGCGTACGACGAGCGGCTCGCCACGCTTTTTCTATTTTTGACATGTGCTGGAGCGGGATTGTGCACCTCAAATCTTTGGGCCATCACGCAAACGCTGGCGGGCCCTTCGGCGGCTGGCAAATGGACCGGCCTGCAGAATTTCGTGGGTAATTTTGCCGGGATCATTTCGCCGTGGCTGACTGGATTTGTTGTTCAACGCACTGGACATTACTTTTGGGCGTTTGCTGTTACTGCGGGAGTGTTGCTGGGAGGAGCGCTGTCCTGGGCATTCGTGGTGGGACAAATCAAGCCCGTGCAGTGGGAACCATCGAGCGTCGTCGCGGCCGATATTTCCGCAAGCTAGCTGATCCGAGACGCCGCTACAGCCTCTCCCACCGGCCCGTTTCAGTCGATCGAAAGATAGCTTCAATGACCGCCATGTTTCGAATGGCGTCTTCGATGGAGACTGGAACTTCGCCATCTCCGCGAATTGCTCGCGAGAAAACATCGCCTTGAATGGTGTACTGATCGCAAGTCGGGAAGGTTTCCGTACTCACGCCGCCACCGAAGACATCGCGCCCGTCATCTATAAAAATTCGGCATGGGCGGTCGTTCGGCGCGTTGAACGGAATTTCGATTTCTATGCGGCCTTTGGTGCCGAGGAATTGCATGCGCTGGTACGGCACGAGTTGCGTACTGCACGTGAAAATAGCCTGACCGGACGGAAAATCAAGCATGGCAGAGGCGAGCCTGTCCGTTTGGAACTCGGGGTCGCGCTCGACTAAGCCGATCACTCGCGACGGCTCCTCGCCAAAGATGAAGCGCGATGTAGTGATGGGATAGCAGCCGATGTCGAAAATGCCGCCGCCGCCCCAGTCCAAAACGTTTCGAATGTTCGCGGCGTCGCGATTGAAATAGCTGAAGGCTCCTACAATCGAACGTAACTCGCCGATTCGACCCGAGCGGATGAGTTCGCGCGTGCGCGGCCATTGCGGGTGCGTCCTCACCATGAACGCTTCGCCAATCTTTACGCCGGTGCGGTCGCGCGCATTGAGCAACGCCTTCGCCTCTGCCACATTTAGGCCGATCGGCTTCTCGCAAAGCACGTGCTTCCCTGCCTCCGCGGCTTTGATCGACCACGGCACGTGCAAGTGATTCGGCAGCGGATTATAGATGGCTTCGATCTCCGGATCGGCGAGCAGATCTTCGTACGACCAGTAGGCTTTGGGGATGCGCAGCTTCCGTGCGACGCTCTCGGCCTTCTTGCCGTCGCGGGATGCGATGGCGACGATCTCGCACCACTCTCCCAACTGCATCCCGGGGAGAACCTTGCGAACGCCAATCGATGCAGTGCTCAACACTCCCCACTTCACCTTTTTGTTGGCCACTACTTCCCTCCCCGGTCCCGCCATTCCGTTCTATCACGCATGTCTACCCAAACAAAATCCGCGATTCGACACTCATTTGTCATAACGTCGTCGACCGCGTATAAGAGTTGCCATGTTCCAGCACCTCTCTGTCGCCAACATGGCGGCCGCAGACTCTGTCTCGACCACTGAGTGGCGCTGGGCGATCTTGGCTCTCGGCATCTCCGCGATTCTCCTGACTATCGGCTTTATCGCCACAGGTGTTTTCCTTTCTCGCAAAAAGACCACGGACCGCTCACTTCTATACTTCGGAATATATGTAATCCTCTACGGCCTGCGCGTATTCCTGCGCGCCTCGCCACTTCTGCCTGTGTTTGCCATTTCGCCAGCCGCTGCCGATCACATCATTCGTGCCATCACCTTCACTTTTTCTGCGCCTCTACTATTCCTGTTTCTCGAAATCGTGCAAGCCCGCTGGCGTCGTGTCATTTGGTGGGCTTTGGGCCTGCAACTGGTCTTTGCAGCTATCGCTATTCCACTCGATCTCCTTGGCATCGCCCGCCGACAAATCGATATCACGAATAGCCTCCTCGTGCTGACCTCGTGGATTCTTCTTGTCGTCTTGCTGTTTTTTCTCCGTCCGCCGGGCCGTCTACCTCGCGACCTCCGTGTCGTCGCTGTGGGCCTGGGCGTCCTTGGCCTTTTCGTAATCCACGCCAATCTAACCGGGCTACACCTGATTGGCGGGCGCGACCTGGAGCCAGCTGGCTTTCTTTTCTTCGTTTGCACCCTCGGCTATCTCGTGGCCCACCGCATTTTCGCCAAAGAGGAGAGCCTCTTCGCAATTCAAAAAGAGCTTGAAATTGCCGAACAAATTCAAGCTTCCATCCTGCCGCGCGATGTACCACGCCGTGTTGGGATCGAAATCGCTGCACGCTATCTTCCCATGGGCGCTGTCGCGGGCGATTTCTACGATTTCCTGACATTCGAAAGAAATCATCTCGGCATTCTTATTGCAGACGTCACTGGCCACGGCGTCCCTGCGGCCCTCATTGCTTCCATGCTCAAAGTCGCCTTTGCCAGCCAGTCCGCTCACGCACACGACCCTGCTCGCGTCCTTACCGGACTTAATCAGGCACTCTGCGGGAAATTCGAGGACCACTTTGTCACAGCAGCTTATTTGTACGTGGATCTAGACTCAAGAATTGTCCGTTACGCTGGGGCCGGACACCCTCCGCTGTTATTCAATAATCGTTCGAACGGCGATGCGCGCTCCGTTGAGAAAAACGGTTTGTTCCTTGGTATGTTTCCCGAAGCGGAGTATTCAGCAATCGAAATGCCATTACAAAACGGGGATCGATACGTGCTCTATACCGACGGACTGCCAGAATCGAAGAGCGTCACAAGCGAAGAGTTTGGGATCGCTCGCTGCGCTCAATTCATTGGGTCGCATAGTCATCTTTCATCTGGCGCGCTTGCGGACGACTTGCTCCGCGAAATTGCCCGTTGGACCGCACGCGGTTCAGGGAGCATTCAGGATGACGACATGACGCTTGTGGTCCTGGACTTCGCACCTTCTCCCTGATCTGATTATCTACAATATTCCCTGTTCACCGAGCGGAGGGGGCGCTATTCTCTTGCGCACAATCAGGCGCGAATTCCGACCTAACGCGCGTACGCTGCGCCACAGGGGCACACACGAATGTACATCTCGACGGGCAACATTCTTAGACTTGCGTTCGGTTTCTTCGCGAGCGCCATCTCGATTTCGTCGATGGCCGCGGCTCCATCGCCGTCAGACGGACCGCAGTTCTCCGTCTCGTTTTCCAAAGAGCGTAGCTCGCAACCTCTCGACGGCCGCGTCTTCGTTTTGCTCTCCACGGACCCGTCGCAGGAACCTCGCATGCAGATCGACCTCTCCGTCAAAACGCAGATTCTTTTCGGCGTCGACGTGGGTGCACTCGCCCCTGGCCAGCCGATCGTGGTTACGAACGATAACGCTTTTGGCTACCCCATAAGGCATCTCCGGGATGTGCCTGCCGGTGAATACTATGTGCAAGCCTTTCTGCATCGCTACGAATCCTTCCATCGCTCCGACGGGCACACCGTCAAGCTTCCGATGGACCGCGGCGAAGGTCAGCACTGGAACATCGCTCCAGGAAATCTCTACAGCAAGCCCCAAAAGGTCACACTGGGCGCGAATGCATCTCCCATTTCGATTTTGCTCGACCAGGAAATTCCCGCCATTGAATCCCCCAAAGACACGAAGTTCATCCGTCACATCACAATGCAATCTGCCCTGCTTACGAAATTCTGGGGCCGGCCTATGTTTATCGGCGCCGCCATTCTTGTCCCCGATGGTTTCGACGAGCATCCCCAGGCGCATTTTCCGGTGATGGTATTCGAAGACCACTTTGTTCATAACTTCGACGGCTTTAGCGCCGAGCCACCAGACCCGAATCTCAAACCGGACTACAGCGAGCGGTTCCATATTTCTGGTTACAACCGTATCCAACAAGAAGAGGCCTACAAGTTTTACAAGCAGTGGACCGCGCCGAATTTCCCACGCTATCTCGTGGTAAAGCTCCAGCACGCGAATCCCTACTATGACGACTCCTACGCCGTGAACTCCGCCAATCTAGGACCCTACGGCGACGCCATCGAAACCGAGCTTATTCCTGCGATTGAAAAGCAATTCCGCGGCATCGGTCAAGGCTGGGCCCGCTTTCTGTACGGCGGATCGACTGGCGGATGGGAATCGCTCGCGGTGCAGATGTTTTATCCCGACCACTATAACGGCGCGTTCATCGCGTGTCCCGATCCCATCGACTTTCGAGCCTACACGCACGTCAACATCTACGACGAAAAGAACGCTTTCTACCACGAAGGACCGCACACCCGCGTCGCGCAACCCGGCATGCGCAACTATCTCGGCCAAACTTTGGTCTCCATCGAAGGCATCAATCAATACGAACTAGCGCTCGGGTCGCACTCCCGTTCCGGCGAACAATTCGACATCTGGCAAGCGGTCTACTCCCCTGCTGGCGCGGACGGATATCCCGCTCCCATCTTCAACAAGGAAACGGGAGAGATCGATCACCAAGTTGCGGCCTATTGGAAGGAGCACTACGATCTTGGCGCCATTCTCCGCCGCGATTGGCCCACCCTTGGACCCAAGCTTCAGGGCAAGCTGCACATCTATTGCGGCAGCGCCGACAACTATTTCCTGAACGACGCCGTCTATCTGGTTGAGGATTTTCTGAAGACTACAGCCAACCCGTCTTACGACGGTGAAGTGAAATATGGAGACCGCGCGGAGCATTGCTGGAACGGCGACCCAGCCCTGCCGAACTATCTTTCGCGCCTCCATTACAACACTCAATATCTACCCAAGATCCTGGAGCGCATTGAGAAAACCGCACCGCCAGGAGCGGACTTGAAAAGCTGGCGCTACTGACCGTTGAGTTTGTGCGTGTGATCCGAAAGCAGCGTTGTGTACAAAAAACGCGAACAGTGCTGGTCTATAGAAAGCTCAACTGCCTGCTTTCCAAGGCTAGCAGTTTCTTCTTGATGGGCAGGCCGCCGCCGAATCCAGTCAAATCGCCGTTGCTTCCGATTACGCGGTGGCACGGAATAATAATAGGTATGGGATTTGAGCCGTTTGCCAGGCCCACGGCGCGGGCTGCATCGGGACTGCCAATTCGCTTGGCCAGTTGTCCGTAGCTGAGGGTTTCGCCGTAAGGAATCTTCTGTAAGTTACGCCATACCAGGAGCTGAAACTCCGTGCCTTCGAGGACGAGAGGCAATGCGAATTCTGTCAGCTTTCCCGCGAAATACGCCCGCAACTGCCGGATAGCTTCTTTGAACGGATTCTTGTTCTCTACCCAAGCTGGCGATGGCGATTTTGGACGCCGGCCGTTCACGAAATGCACGAGATGAAGACCGCGGTCGTCGCCCGCGAGCAGTAACGGCCCGATGGGACTTTCCATCGAGGTATACGACATCACGCGCGTCTTCGTTTCTTTCATCTTTCGGTCTCTCATACTGCTACTGCGCTGCTTGACTCCCCGCACTCTTCGCGTAAGGACTTCCGTCTCGGTATCTCTTCTCGAACTCTTCGCGTGTGCACATCGTGCGAATATCCGTGATGCGGTCGACTGCCAGTATCCCGTCGAGATGGTCTATCTCGTGCTGCAACAGCTCCGACAGATTGCGGTCTTCGCTCGCCTGGATTTCATGCCACTCGCCACGCAAATCCTGAAATCGCACCGTAATCAGCCGGTTTCGCTTGACTTGCATAAAAATGGAGAGAAAGCTTAAGCACGCGTCCCAAACCACGATTTTTTCGTCGCTGCGGTTGGTAATTTCTGGATTCACAAACGGCCATGGCTCAGCTCCGGGCAATTGCAAAAAAATCACACGCAGTCCCGACCCAATTTGCGGAGCGGCAATCGCACGTCCGTACCCGGTCGAGCTTTTCCAAAAGGCAAGAGTATCGGCAAGATCTTGAACCAGAGCGTGAATTTCTGGGGCGGCAGGATCGTCCACGCTCATTGCGATTTCGCGTAGACCGGGATCGCCAAGTTGCAAAACGGTTCGGATCGCCATCGCTCTTCACATCCCCCAGGCAGAATCTGTTTATCATATCGCGACAATCCAAAATCGCATCTCAGAGACCCTGCGCGGAGACTAATTTACTTGAAAGCAAACGGGTCTCAGTGATAGAGTTTGCACGTTTAGGGGAAGTTCGGCTCCATCGCTGCACGGTGCGTTGCCGGACTTGGATACTACTCTAGGGGTATTCATGAAGAAACAGCTGGGTTTCTCGCTGATTGAGTTGCTCATCGTTGTTTCGATTATCCTCATCATCTCGGCAATAGCCATCCCCAGTTATTTGCGCTCCCGGATGCAGGCCAACGAAGCCTCAGCTGTCAGCTCTCTTAGAATGATTAACACCGCCGCTATCACGTACTCCTCTACCTATGTAAATGTAGGATATCCGACGAATATGGCGGACATGGGCGGCGCGAATCCATGCACCGCGACTTCCACCTCAGCTTGCTTGATTGATGATAGTCTCGCGCAGGGGACAAAGAGCGGCTACTCGATTGTCTGGACGGGTGACGGAGCTACTCCGTCGGTCGCCTACACGATCGCAGGCGCACCACTGGTCGTGGGAAGCTCGGGTCAACGTATGTTCTGCACCGATCAAACGGGCGTGATTCGCTTTGATCCATCGGGCGCTGGCTGCACGGATGCAAGCGCCGCTGTCCAGTAAAATTTGAGCGCAGTATATGGCTACTGAGCCGAATGTCCTCAAACGCGCAGAAGTTATTCCCGTCGAGCTGAAGCAGGAGCCGCGCTCGAAAGGCATCACCACCCCTCGCAAGAAAAAACCCAAAGAACTTGCTGTTATCACCGAATGCTGCACGGGTTGCGCAGGTTCCCCTGCCTGCGTCGAATACTGCCCTGTCGAGGATTGCATGTTTTGGGTACCGGATGAGGATCATCCGCCATTCGGTCGCATCCAGGTGGATTCGGTTTTGTGCATCGGCTGCAAGAAGTGCACCAGCAAGGGTCCCGATGGCGCATTTCTCGATGGATGCCCGTGGGATGCAATCGTCATGCTGGACATCGCTGAAGTGGAAAAAGTGGTCGGAGTAATGACCTTCTAGCGTTCTGTTCCTTCAGAAGACTCTGTATGATCCCCGACGTTTGAACCATTGTAGGGGCGAAGCTTGCCCCGCCCGGATTTGCAAGCAAACCTACGGCTCGTGCACTGCTCGCCCTAGAATCGCCTGTTCCGTCAGAACAGCCTGCTGTTTGACTCGATCAGGTATCTCCTGTAGGTCACGCTGGTAAATACGTATGGCCGGCAAATCCTCTGGCTGGCCCACCAAATATAATGCGCGCAGTGCTTCCCAAACTTGTTCCTCCCCAGGATCCACGGAAGCCAACTCCGCGCCTGAGGTTACTTCCATCCCCTTCGCCGCAGAAAGTGTCCGGATGCGCCCGTTGATCGGCGAGCGTACTTCCGTAATCTGCGGCCCGGTCTGTATTTTCGCAATCAACCCGCCCTGGCGGATCGCAGTGCTTACGTTGTCGGTGTCGATTACGCGACCAGCAACGGGAGCCACAATCCTGGCGGGCTGCAACAGCGCAACGATTTGCAGACGGCCCGTAGCATCGCCGAAGCGCACCAACGAAAGTGCAGCGTTCCCCCTTACTATCGGCGAGGGATCATCCAGCATTTTTCTGAGCGCGTTGTGAAATCCGGGCTGGGTGGTGTCCTGTCCCATGACCCAAGCATCTGTGTTGCGCACTTCTTCCACTGGATAAGAGGAAAGGCGTTCCAGGTCGGGATACCAGCGCGCCGCGCTCGCGTCGTGTACGGTTATGCGCTCCCCCAATTGCACGAGCGCATGCTGGATATGCCTTGGATGTTTTTGGTCGTTGAGGAACTCGCTGAGTTGCTTGTCCGACAGCTGGCGGCCAAACCAGGTGCTCCACCAAAATAGAAAAGGCATTAGGACGATCAGCCAGGCGGTAGCGAAAAACAGCAAGCGATTGCGCGTGGACATACGGCGGCGCACAGGGATCGGCTGACCAGATGAGTCGATTGCCACGCCCGATGACGAGTGAATCGGTAGCACGGAAGAAAATTGACTGGCTGCCATGTTTTCTCTTTGGCCTCAGGCCGCCTTCGCAGCGGGCGGCTCTTTTGGCGGAACGGCTTTGCTCTTGTGCAAAAAGGGCAGCCATCCGCGATCATCCATTTCGAGCACTGCATTCAAGAAGAAAACACCTGACAGCGTCAAGAGAATGAGGCTCATGAACAGCCCGTCAACGGAGGTGAGCGACCTCGTGACGACAATCCACGCAATCCCCGCAAGAGGAAGGATAGCAAGCAAGACAGACAGCAGGAGCATCACGGGAACCAGTTACCTCCTTATATTTTCCGATAGCGTGCTGGACACCAAATGCGTCCGTCCCGCTCGCACACGCTTTCCCTCCGAGTTAGGGCTGAGCCTTGAAGGTCATATCCACTGTCTTGCTGTCCTTCGCTGCCAGGCTGACCTTCTGATCTTGCTCGCCAAGTTTCTCCTGGACGAAAGCGATCGTGTAATCCCCGGGAGGCAAGCCCGTGATTTCAAACTTGCCGTCCGGTCCGCTGACCGCATAAAACGGATTCTTCACCACGTTGACGAACATCCGCATCCACGGGTGCTGGTTGCATTGCACGGGCAGGGATATTTCTTCTCGCGCGAATGTTTTCTCAAGCGGGGCCGCCTGCGGTGATTGCGACTCGTTCCAATCGCGATTGTTCTTCGGCGTGGGGTGAATGTTGTGAGTCGTAGGGTCGGCGTTGACGATCTTGATCGTCTGGCCGGCCATGACGCCGAGCACGTGTGGCTTGTACTTGCAGCCTGATTGGGTGAGCGTCACGGCGTCTTTAGGGACGTCGAACGTCCGGCTGCCCAGGCCTTCCTTCACATAGACGAACACGTTGGCGAGTTTGCCGTCAACGACCACGACGTTTTCCGCCGTGTTTGAGCCCTGGCAATTCGCGTCCTGGCTCATGTCGATCTTGGCCGCTTTCGGAGCGGCTCCGTCGAACTTCACGGTTCCGCTGACAGATGCTGCCGTCGCGGCATCAATCGGAGTGGCCGCAGGTGCTGGAGTCGCTGCGGCGGGAGCTGCCGGCTGCTCCTCCGCTGTTTCCTTCTTGCCACAACCCGCCATCATTGCAACGCCGACCAGAACACTCACAGCTTTCCATTTTTTAGTTTTCATGATGTGACTGCACCTCGCTTCAAGTTTAAAAACTCACACAAAACTTACTCGCGGCCGCGCCCACTGCTTGCAATCCCGCTAGCCGGCCCACCCTCGTTGGCAGCCTTAGCACGTCCCATCGATGCGCTGACTCGCCGCTGCTCTTCCGCAGTGAGCTGAAAAATATAGTCCACCAGCAACTTGGTTTGATCTCTGTCGTAACCTTGGAACGACGGCGGCGTTGGGCCAGCGAAGACCCAGTGATTGTTGTCGCGTTTAAAAAGTCCGGATGGCATTGAAGTGCCGGGGCTGATTGCCTGCGGGTCTATAATCCAACGCTCGACCCAATCTGGTTTCAAGCGGCCTTTGGCCTGGAGAAAGTTGGGAGCCGTCGCCGTGCGATCGTGGGCGGGGTCGCCTGTGGCGTGGCACTTCAAACAGGGCGCCGCAGGACTGCTAAAGAGACTGCGCGCCATATCCGTTTCCTTGGCTGTTAGCAGTGGCGCGTGGTCTGGGATGTACGGAAATGGTTGGCGAGCGAGTGCCTGGAAAAATCGAACGAGTTTGCCCAGCTCATTCTCAGAAAAGGAAAACGTGGGCATACGAACCTGGAGATAAGCCCTTACGCCATTCCGGTTTGTGTCGTTTTCGTTCAGCGCCGGGTTCCCCAAGAAATGCAGCAGCCACTCGGGCTCGACGCGCGCTCCCTCCGTCAGAAGCTTGGGGGGAAGTTGCTCTTGCGCGTCCTGATAGCGCGGCATCGTCATGAGCGCCGACTTCTGTCCCGCAATAAACTGGTGGCAGCCCATGCAATTATATTTTTTGACCACCCACCAGCCTTCCTGAATATCGCGGCGATAGTCCAGGGGCCGGTATTGATAACTGGCGGGAAGAGCGCTCTCTTCACTGCCCATTAGGAAAGTTGTGAGCGACTGAACTTGTTCCTTCGTCAAGTGCAGATTCGGCATGCGCAGTTTTTCGAGATCGGGCTTGATCTTCCCTTTGTCCCAAATATTTGGTTCGGCCAGCTTGTGCTCGAAGAAACCCTTGTGGTCGTACCACGGACCCTTTGCGGGTCCTTCCGGCAGGCGTGCTAGATCATCCGCATCAACGATAGGCTCGCCGCTGCCACGCTGCGCCACCTCTGTTAGCAAAGCAAAATCGAGCCGTTCAATCGGCTTGCTGCCTTCAAACGTAAGTTCCGTACCGATGCGGCCTTCTTCTTCCATGCCAGATATTTCGTGGCAGCCCGCACATCCGTAATGGCGAATCCACTTCTTGCCTTGTTCTTTAAGGCTCGGATCATCCATGAACGCCGCATCAGGATAGGCCGAAGGCTCCTGCTTCTTTAGCGTGACAAGATAGCTGGCCACATCTTCCGCATCTTGCGGAGAAAGCCGCAAGCTGGGCATAACAGTCATGTTCTGTACTTGCAGCTCGTGTCCGTCGTTCGGGCAGCGCGAGTGCTCCAAATCAAAAACGTAGGGCAAACCCTTCTTAGCGTAATCCTCAGGACCAATGTCTTTCTTCTCGTACATGCAGTAAGGACGAGTGCGCTCGCGCGCATTGTGCACCCAGCGCACAAGGTAATCGTAGTTGTCCTTCTCACCGACGCGCGTAAGATTCGCGGCGAAGCTGCCACCTTCCATCTCGCCACCTTCGCGCATGGAGTGACAAGCCAGGCATCCACGCGTTTCGAACAATTCTTTCCCGTGAGCCGCGCTACCCGGCTTGTGTTTGGGAAGCGGATCCGTGAGAGCCGATTGCCACAAGTAAGCGGAAATGGCCTCGATCTGTACATCGCTCAGCCGGAAATTCGGCATCTTTGTAGTCGCTCTAAAATCGCTAGGCTTCTTCAGCCAAACGGGAATCCAGTTCCTGTTCAGTTTCAGACGCACATCCTTGAGATTAGGCCCGACTTTCTTCTCATCCTGGAGCAAGCTCTTCGTCGTGCGGTCAAGCTGCACAAGGCGCAAGTCAAGTTTGCTGTTCGTGACTTTCAGCGCTACGGCCTGATCGTTCAAGTGATTTGCTACGTCGTTGGTCTCCGCGGCGTCGGCCTGCTTCATCAAGTTGGCCGCCTGCTTTGAATTCTCCTTCTTCTCCTGGTCTAACTGCTTGATCTGCTGCGCGACCGAGAGGAGGTCTTCCGGTTCCTTGTCGTAGCCTTCGTAGCGATGACAACCAACGCAACCGCGCTGCCGATACAGGTCTTTGCCCTCGCTCAGCGTCCATCCGACATCGTTGCTAACCAAGACCATGTCTGCAGCGTGACAGGTCTGGCACCCGGCTTCGGCATTGCCTTTCGCAAATAACGGCCACAGCCAGTGCTCGTACGTGCCGTGCGCTTTCTCGATGCTCGTCGTTGCACGGCCATTACCCTGATGGCAAGGTGAGCAGCCAAACTTTTCCGGGTCATGCGTCTTCAAGAGTTCAGGCTCGTGATGGCTTGTAAACGCCCGCGCGTACTCGTCCGGCTTCTTGCCCTTCAACGACATCGAAGCCACGGTTAACTTGACCGGCTCGCGGATGCCCAGATGGCACGATTCGCAGCGGTCCACGATGTTGGCCTCGGGCACGTTAATCTGCAGAATTTTGGGGCTTGCCGCCTCGGTTTTGTCCAGCAGCCCAGTAATCTGCGAGGGCGTCAGGCTCACCATGTGATCAGAAACGTAAGCATCAACCTTTGCTTTCTGCTCGTTAACGGGCTTGATCAACTCTCCCAGTTCCGCGCTCAGCGCCGTGCGCTCATTCCGCAGTTCGTTGTAAGTCTCTTCAAGATGAGGGTAGTCGTATGTTTTCTTGCTGCCGTCGGGGTAGTTGACGGTGGTCACTTCCTGCTCATACTTGGCGAGGTCGCCTTGCTTGCTCTGCTTGGAAGACGCGCTTGTCTCCGTCTCGATGCCGTAGGTCGAGGCGCTCACGTACGCGCGGCGGTCCGTAAACGTATTCTGCACCGCCAGAATTTGCGCTCCCAGATCGCGCAGCTTTTCGTTGATTTCCTTTATGCGCGGCGCAGCATCCTTTGCCGCGCGCTCATA
>Ga0206976_1068_pt1 | contig 35708 bp, 22 predicted proteins | sample Alteio_BWOrgHeat_82_FD_152926 | JGI IMG/M metagenome (GOLD analysis project Ga0206976, IMG submission 152926) | Enriched cells from forest soil in Barre Woods Harvard Forest LTER site, Petersham, Massachusetts, United States -... | ecosystem: Environmental > Terrestrial > Soil > Temperate forest >... | reverse complement strand
CTCAACTCGTATTATCAGGTAGAGAACTGGGAATATCAGGCATCATACACTTCCGACAACACTCCGTGGTTTTTCAATGGCGTACGTATTCAGATTTTCCCAACCAAGCATTTAAAAATCGAACCGTGGATTATCAACGGCTGGCAGAGTTATGCCAAATATAATAACATGCCTGGCCTCGGTGGTAACATCACGTGGATACCAAGCAGTAATGTAAAACTTCTTACTAACGACTACTACGGAACTGACACCGGAGGAATACCGGCGAGAAAACGCGTGCACTCTGATAACAGCTTGCTTGTGAAGTACTACGATCAACCAGAGTCGAAGGGAATTTCGAAGGTTGCATTTTCACTGACGATGGATGTAGGATTCGAAAAAAGGAGGTGGCGTAAATGGTTTTCACAGCGATCCAGTGAAAGGTCCTGCACAGTATTTCTTCAGTGGCATGCTATATAATAGAGTTTGGTTCAATCAAAATAAATTTGCCTGGACCGTTGGCGGTGGCTTTATCAACAACCCCGGAAGATACTTGGTGCTTTACCCGACAGGTGATGCAAGCCCGCTACCCAATCCTAATAACCCAACTCAAACCGAAGGCACCCATCCATTTGATACAAGTCCTGGAAGTCAGTTTAGCGGATTTGATTATTCTACCAATTTTGATTGGATGCCAAATCAAAGTCTTACATGGAGGATTGAATATGTGCATCGCTATGCGAGCGTTCCTTATTTTGCCGGCCACGGTGGAGTAACTTCTCCGACGGGATATACTACAACAGCTTTCGGTCCCGGCACTCCCTATCCCAACTGGGCACCAGATCTGGCTCATTTGGAAGACCGTATAATCTTTGTAATGCTTTTTAGAATCTAATAAATGATCCATGTTAAAAATGAAATCATGAAATTCGTTCCGAAATTTTACCAAGATTCTGAGAAGTAGCTATGGACTCCGTCAAAGATCAATCGGTACAGTATTTTTTAGACCTGATCAAAAAGTCGAGGCGGGGAAAATTTAAAGTGTATATAGGCATGAGTGCGGGCGTGGGGAAAACCTACCGCATGCTACAGGAAGCTCACAGCTTGCTCAAGAACGGTATTGATGTGCAAATCGGGTTTATTGAAACGCACCAGCGCCAGGAAACTGAAGCGCTGGTTGCGGGTCTGCCGATCATTGCCCGGCGAGGAATTTTTTATAAAGGAAAAGAACTCGAAGAGATGGACGTACAGGCTATTCTCAATACCCATCCCGAGGTTGTGATTGTAGATGAACTTGCCCACACCAACGTGGAAGGAAGCAAAAACGAGAAACGCTGGATGGACGTGTCTGAAATTCTGGATGCCGGCATTAACGTGATCAGTGCACTCAACATCCAGCATCTGGAAAGCCTCAATGACGAAATGAAACAAATCACCGGCATTGAAGTGCAGGAGCGAATTCCGGATCGCGTGCTGCAACAAGCCGACGAGGTTGTCAACATCGACCTTACTGTAGATGAATTGATAGCACGCCTTAAGGATGGAAAAATCTATGAAGCAGTCAAAGTCGAAACTGCTTTGCGTAATTTTTTCCAACCTGAAAAGATTCTGCAATTACGTGAGCTGGCTCTGAAAGAAGTTGCTGCATTAGTAGAGCGAAAAGTTGAAAGTCAGGTGCCGAGTAATCAACATCGGCCTGAGCGGTTCCTTGCATGCATCAGCAGCAATGAAAAAACTGCTCGAATCGTTATTCGCAAAACAGCACGGCTCGCAAGCTATTATCAGTCAAAATGGTATTTACTTTACGTACAAATTCCCGATGAGGATGAAAATCATATCGGCTTGGCAAGACAGCGGCATTTAATTAATAATTTTAAAACCGCCACTGAGTTGGGGGCTGAGGTAGTTCAAATAAAAAGCAAGCACATAACCGAGTCAATAGTAAAAGTGGCGGAAGAAAAACATATTACCACTGTCTGTGTGGGCAAGCCTCATTTTCGGTTGTGGCGTATTATTTTACGAACCAATTTATTCAGTCAATTACTAAACAAGCTCTCCACTTCTGATATTGATCTTATTATTCTTTCATGAATATTAAAACCAAAATATCGCTTGGCCTCTTCTTTTTGTTTACAGTCATTTTGATTGTGGGTGGTATCAGCATTTACTATTTGCGCGAAATCTCTGATGATGCTAAGAATATTATTAAAGCCAACTACGAATCGATAGAGTACATGCAAGGAATGATCGGAGCTTTGGATTCGATACCTAAGGATTCAACTTCGATGCTTCGCTTAAAAAAGAATTTAAAAGCCCAGGAAGGCAACGTGACCGAGATTGGTGAGATGGAAGAAACCGTTAGGCTTGGAAATTTAGTGAATGAATTAAATAAGCTTTATAGTGATTCAGTTGCATTAGAAATCCGGCATTGTATTTTTCATATCACCGACTTAAATCTTAAAGCGATTATTCGCAAAAACGCCATTGCCGATGAAACCGCTCATCAGGCAACACTTTATGTAATCGTGATCGTGACAATTTGCTTCCTAATTTCATTTTCATTCATAGTTAATTTCCCCGGCTACATCGCCAATCCGATTGCGCAACTCACCGCTAGTATAAAAGCAATTGCAAATCGTAACTACGAGGAGCGATTGCAATTCAACCGAAGTGATGAATTCGAAGAGCTTGCAAAAGCTTTCAACAGTATGGCCGAAAAGATGGATGAATATGAACACAGCAACCTGGCCAATTTGCTTTTTGAGAAAAAGAGAATTGAAACAATCATCAACCGGATGCACGATCCGGTGATTGGCCTTGACGATAAACGTCATATCATTTTTGCCAACACCGAAGCCATTGAACTACTCAACAAAAAAGAAGAAGAACTTGTGGGTCATTACGCACCCGATATAGCCGTAACAAATGATTTATTAAGAAGACTTATTCAAGACATTGTAAGTAACAATAACGGGACACTTACGGGCGGTAATTTGGAGAATCCGGCTAAGCCTATAAAAATATTTGCCCACGGAAAGGAAAGTTATTTCACTCGAGAAATCATTCCTATCTCAATTACCAACACCGGCGAGAAAAAACCAGTACCTATCGGCACGGTGATCATGTTGAAGAATATTACGCCCTTCAAAGAGTTGGATCTGGCCAAGACCAACTTCATTGCCACAATATCGCATGAATTGAAAACTCCGATAGCTTCACTTCAAATGGGTGCTAAGCTTTTGCAAGATTCACGTGTTGGCAATTTGAATGATGAACAATCGCGAATTGTAAGTACACTAACAGACGAAACTCAGCGGTTGATAAAGATCACAGGGGAGCTACTCGACATGGCTCAGGTAGAAACCGGAAACATCAAATTAAATTTAGGTTCGATAAGCCCTAAGGACATCGTTGAACAGGCCTGCGAGGCAGTAAAATTTCAAGCAGAGCAGCGGCACATACGAATGGAAATGAACGTACCTGAAAAATTGCCGCAGGTCCAGGCAGACAAAGACAAAACGATTTGGGTATTGATCAATTTCCTTACGAACGCCATTCGTCACAGTCCCGAAAACGGAGATGTATCAATAGAATGCGTACCCGAAAATGAGCAGGTCAGGTTTAGTGTAAAAGATTCGGGTATCGGCATTGAGCCAAAGCATCTTGAGAAAATATTCGACAGGTTTTATCGTGTGCCCGGATCAGACCCCAAGAAAGGAACAGGCCTAGGTCTGTCCATTTGTAAAGAGTTTATTGAAGCGCAGCGAGGTACCGTATCTGTTAGAAGCGAAATGGGGAAAGGAAGTTTATTTTCATTTTCACTGCTTCAGGCACACGCGTAGTCATTGAGTGACAATACCATAATCTTGTATTTTTCTGTACAGCGTTGTCAACCCGATATTCAGTAAGCGGGCTGCCTCCGTCTTGTTTCCCTGAGTATGCCGCAGCACTTTCTGAATATGATTTTTTTCAACAACAGCTAAGTCAAAAATAGCAGGGTCTGAATTTATGTTGAAGTCAAAAGGAAGAAGATCAATACTTAGTTTATTTTCTTCTGCCAATATCACGCAGCGTTCAATTACATTTTTCAGCTCACGAATATTTCCTTTCCAAGGGTGCATCTTCATTGCCTTTAGAAAATTCTCCTCCGCTCCTGTCACTTGCTTGTTGGTCTTTGCTGAAAATGATTGAATGAAGTGATCAACCAGCATCGCAATATCTTCTGGTCTTTCTCGCAACGGAGGAATGTGAATAGTGAAAACCGAAAGGCGATAAAACAAATCTTCGCGAAACTTTCCGTTCTTGATTTCTTGTTCCAGATTTCGATTAGTAGCGGCTATCAACCGGATATTTATTTTTCTTGGTTTCGATTCCCCTACTCTGTAGAACTCTCCTGTCTCCAGCACGCGCAATATTTTTGCCTGCAAGTCAATATTCATCTCACCGATTTCATCGAGAAACAAAGTTCCTTCATGGGCTTCTTCGAGCAATCCTCTTTTCGCTTTAGTTGCTCCGGTGAATGATCCCTCGGCATGACCAAACAATTCACTCTCCAAAAGGTCTTTGGCGAAAGCGCTGCAATTAAGTGCTACCAAAGGCTTCGCTCTTCGCGGGCTTTCGTAGTGAATAGCTTCCGCAAAAACTTCTTTCCCCACACCAGTCTCCCCCAAAATCAAGACCGTAGTATCTGTAGGTGCTACTTTCTTTGCCAGGTCGATGGCATGAACCATCGAACGCGAGGTGCCGGTGATCTGATCGAATCCGAATTTTTTCGTTAGTCTCTTTTCAAGATCACTTACTTTCTGCTGGAGCAACGCCTTCTCGTTCGCCTTACTTAATAGCGGAATGATTTTACTCTGCTGATCGCCCTTGGTCAGGTAATCAAAGGCTCCATTTTTTATAGCCTTTACACCGTCCTGAATAGTGCCATATGCCGTGATAACAATTATTTCCGTTGATGGGAATGAAGATTTTATTTTTGCCGTCAGGTCTACCCCGTTGGTATCTGGCAACTTAACATCGGTGATGATCACTTGAAATGTTTCCTGTTCTAAAAGCTTCCACCCGTTCTTCCCATTGTCGGCCTCGGTTACTAAATAACCTTCTAGCTGAATAACCCGGGCCAACAAGCCGCGCAGGTTAGCTTCATCATCAATTATTAAAACTTTGCTTGCCAAGAATTAATTTTTGACAAATATCTATAAAAAGACATTTGTTTACGATAATAAATATTGAATGTACCTTGGCAAACAAATTTCAGTCCATGGCAAAATTGTTTCAGTTTCTGTTCTTCGCTACAGCAGTATTGGAAATTGTTTCACAGGTTTTCGGTTTACCGACTTTGCACATCTTAGCAAAGCCTTTGCTGGTGATATTTCTTGGCGTTTACTATCAGCAAAGCGTTTCTTCACCGAGCAGATTTTTCCTTCTAGCGCTGAGTTTCTGTTGGGCCGGTGACGTATTCTTGTTATTTGATCATCTTCACGAGCTATATTTCATGGCCGGCCTTGGTTCTTTTCTTGTAGCACATTGTTTTTTTATTCTATCCTATCGGCAAATGCGTTCCACTGCTGTTGGATTAAATGGGCCGCAGCGTGCACGGCTTTCATTTCCGGTACTGCTGGCTGGCACCGGTCTCATTACTATATTATATCCCAGTCTGGGCGGACTGAAAGTCCCTGTGATGATTTACGCTTTTGTATTAACCATGATGGTGCTACAATCTATTTTCAGGTATGGAAGAACTTCAGGCAAAAGCTTTTGGCTAATCGTGAGTGGAGCAACTTCTTTTATGCTGTCAGACTCGCTGCTTGCCATCAACAAATTTTCGCAACTGATTCCTCAGGCAGGCATTTTGGTGATGACAACTTATATCGCAGCCATTTATTTGATTACGCAAGGCGCAATTGTGTATGGAGATTTGAAGAAATAAACCAAGCGTTAACTTTATCTGATAAGTCTTTCGGTCCACTTTGACATATAAATCGTCATAAGCTAAGTTCACGGGTATTTCTCCCACGAATTGACGATATTTCATTCCCAAAAAATCACTCTGTTATGAAAATTTTCACCATGAAAAGAGCAAGCGTCATTGGCATAGGTCTGGCTGTTGTCGCTTCGGTTGTTTTTTATTTTACAATGGGCAAAAGCTCCAAGGCACAATACTCCTCAATCAATCCGGCTTTTGGCGAATATATTTCTTCATACACTTCCTTGTCAGTCAATTCCGGCTCAGTTATCCGTATCGTACTGGCAAAAGAAGCCATCGACTCTTCGGCTATTGGTGAGGCTGCTACGAAACTCTTTGACTTTAGTCCGTCGATTAAAGGAATCACACTTTGGCTTGACAGGCGCACAGTTGAGTTTCGACCATCCGGACGTTTGCAATCAGGTCAGGTTTACCAAGTTTCGTTTTTTCTTTCAAAGCTTTTAGAAGTGCCTAAAGATCTGGCCACTTTCGAATACAGTTTTCAAGTGATTCCTCAAAATTTTGAATTGTCAATCGATAATGTAAGACCTTATGTGAAGACGGAATTGACAAGGCAAAAAATAGAAGGCACTATTTTCACAGCCGATTTTGCTGAAAGCGCATCCGTTGAAAAAATGCTTGCGGCACAACAAGACAATAACGCGCTAAAGATAAGCTGGGCTCACACTACCGAAGGCAAACAGCATTCATTTATAGTAGAAGATGTGCAGCGAAAAGATAAGGCCAGCAAAGTCAATCTTTCTGTAAGTGGCAAAAGTTTGGATGTTGATCATCACGAAGAAAAAGAAATTGAAATCCCCGCACTCAGTGACTTTAAAGTGACCAATGTGCGCGTGGAACAAGGTAGTAACCAGCACGTGGTAATCCAGTTTTCAGATCCGCTCAACGAAAAGCAAAATCTTGAAGGAATGATTTCGATAGCAGAAGCCGGCAATCTGGATTTTGAAATCAAGGATAATGAAGTACACGTGTTCCCGCCTGTGCGCCAGACCGGTTCCCGGCAACTAGTTGTCGAGGCTGGTATTCGCAATTCACTCGATTATAAAATGCCTGCAGGCACAACATTTGATGTGGCTTTCGAACAATTGTTGCCCGCCGTACGCTTCACAGGCAAAGGGACTATTTTGCCAAGCAGCGACGGATTGATTTTACCTTTTGAGGCTGTAAATCTGAAATCGGTAGATGTACAGATCGTAAAAGTCTTCGAAAACAATATTTTACAGTTTTTACAAGTCAATGATTTCGAAGGCAGCCAGGAACTCAGGCGAGTGGGTAAGCCGGTTCTCAGAAAAAATGTGTCACTGGAAAATTCTGGCGTGACTGATCTTGGTAAGTGGAATCGTTTCACGTTAGACCTTGCTCAACTCATCAATTCAGAACCCGGTGCCATCTACCAGGTGCGCATCAGTTTTAAGAAAAATTATTTGGCCTATGTTTGCGAAGGCAACAATGCCGATGAAGAAACAAAACCAGCTTTCGCACAAGAAAATTTTGATGAAGAAGGTGAAAACGGAAACAGTTATTGGGACTCGTACGAGGACGGCTATTATTATGGAGAGGACTACGACTGGAATGAGCGTGACAACCCGTGTAACTCTGCTTACTATACCGGTTCTCGCAACATCAAGCGAAATGTGATTGCGTCCGATCTGGGATTAATTGCTAAGAGCGGCAGTGATGGCAATATCTTGATCCTTGCCAACGACCTTAAGACAACGAAGCCTTTGTCGGGCGTGCAACTTGAGTTGTATGATTATCAACAACAACTGATCGGCAAGGCATCGACAGGCAGTGATGGCAAAGCAATCATTAGTTCAACTAAAAATCCTTTTGCATTGATCGCTAAGTCAGCACAACAGCGAGGCTATCTTAAATTACAAGATGGAGAATCTCTTTCGCTCAGCAATTTTGATGTAGGCGGTGAGGAGATAAAACAAGGGCTTAAGGGATTTTTGTATGGCGAGCGAGGTGTGTGGCGACCAGGGGATTCTTTGTACCTCAGCTTTATTTTAGAAGATAAACTAAAATTGCTGCCAGCCAACCATCCTGTAGTTTTTGAATTGCAAAATCCGCAAGGCCAGGTAACAAACCGCTTGGTGCGTTCATCTTCAGAAAACGGATTTTACAGTTTTGCCACAGCGACTTCGTCCGATGCTCCGACAGGATTTTGGGTGGGCCGTGTAAAAGTGGGAGGAGCCGAATTTACACAACCGATTCGCATTGAAACTGTGAAGCCTAATCGCTTGCGCATTAAGTTGGATTTTGGTGTAGATAAAATCACATCGCAAGACAATAACATTGCCGGCAATCTTCAAGTTGATTGGCTGCACGGTGCACCTGGCAAAAATCTGAAAGCACAGTTTGAAGTATTGCTCACCAAAGGCGAAACAAAATTTGCACGCTATCCAGACTTTGTATTTGAAGACCCAACCAAAAGTTTTTCAAGTGAAGCGAAGCCAATCTTTGAAGGATACACCGATGCCAACGGCAGCGCCAAAGTCAACGCAACTTTAGAATCAGTAGCAGATGCACCAGGCATGCTCAACGCCATTTTCCGTGGAAAAGCATTTGAGGAGAGTGGCAACTTTAGCATTGATAATTTCAGCATCCCGTATTACCCCTACACTTCGTTCACGGGTATCCGTGTTCCACAAGGCGACAAGGCACGCGGTATGTTACTTACCGACACAGATCATCAGGTTGAAATTGTTACCATCGACGCCAACGGGAATCCGGTTTCGCATGACAATATTCAGGTGAGCATTTATAAAATCAATTGGCGGTGGTGGTGGGATGCTTCCTCCGAAGGCAGCGTCAGCTATATGACAGGCCAATATTCAGAACCGATAGCATCTGGAAAGATAAATACTTCAAATGGAAAGGGTTCATGGAATTTCAAAATCAAATATCCGGAGTGGGGAAGATTTTTAATTAAAGCTGTCGATCCGGTATCGGGTCATAGCACGGCAAAAATAATTTACATCGATTGGCCGGGCTGGGCCGGACGTGCGCGCAACGAAGGCAGCGGTGCCACAATGTTATCCTTCTCTAGCGATAAGCCTTCATACAACATCGGCGAAAAAGCAACTCTTACGATTCCCGGCAGCGATCAGAGCCGTGCATTAATAAGTATCGAAAATGGAAGTCGGGTGATAGAAACATTTTGGCTTGAAACAAAAAAAGGTGACAACACTTTTGCTTTTGATGTGAATGAAGAGATGACTCCCAACATTTTTGTGAACGTGACGATGTTACAACCACATGCACAAACAGCAAACGATTTGCCCATCCGGTTGTATGGAGTCATTCCTGTTCAGGTTGAAAATCCTAAAACCCATTTGACTCCCGTCATAACAATGCCTGATGTGCTGGAACCAGGGCAGGAAGTTGTCATCAAAGTTTCGGAGCAAACCAATCGCAAGATGACATATACACTTGCCATGGTAGATGAAGGCTTGCTCGACCTTACTCATTTTAAAACACCAGATGCGTGGAGTCGCTTTTATGCACGTGAAGCTCTTGGTGTAAAAACGTGGGATTTATATGATCAAGTCATGGGCGCGTTTGGCGGAAAGATCGAGAGACTGCTGGCCATTGGTGGCGATGGCACACTTGCAGGAAAGGAAGACGACTCGAAGAGTAACCGCTTTAAAGCCGTAGTGAAATTTTTCGGGCCCTTCACACTTGATGGAGGAAGTAAAGAACATAGATTCATCATGCCGCAATACATCGGCTCCGTGAAAACAATGCTCGTGGCAGGATACGAAGGCGCTTATGGCAAAACAGAAAAGGCAACACCCGTGCGTAAGCCTTTGATGGTATTAGCAACTTTGCCCAGAATTTTAGGGCCGGAAGAAATTGTAAAACTTCCCGTTACGCTTTTTGCGAATGAAAAGAACATCAAGAATGCATCGGTGAATATTAAAGTAAGCGGACCCTTGAGTTTACCTAACGGAGCCAGCCGTACTGTAAATTTCTCAGGTATCGGCGATATCACAACCGATTTTGATTTGGCGGTGAAAGGAGCTACAGGAATTGCGAAAATAGAAGTGACGGCAACATCTGGAAATTATAAATCAACTGATGTAATTGAAATTGAAATAAGAAATCCGAATCCATCAATAAGCAAAGCGCAAGACTTTGCATTAGAAGCAGGAAAAAGTTGGACTGCATCAATTACTCCCATTGGAATGCCAGGAACAAATTCGGGTTCATTGGAAATTTCAAGTTTGCCGCCGGTCAATTTAGGTCAACGGCTGAAATATTTGATTCAGTATCCTTACGGATGTATTGAACAGACCACCTCTTCTGTCTTTCCTCAATTGTATCTAAGCAACATCAAGTCACTCACCGATGGAGAAAAATCTTCTGTTCAAAAAAATGTAAGTGCTGCGATTGAACGGTTGAAATCATTTGTCAATCGTGATGGCGGATTTTCATATTGGCCAGGCGGTGAAGATTCTGAAAGCTGGGGAACAACATATGCCGGTCATTTCTTAACCGAAGCCGAAGCAAAAGGATATTTCGTTCCTAACGATTTGATTAAGCGATGGAAAAAATACCAGAAAAATAAAGCGCAGTCCTGGAGAAAAAATCAGGAGTATTCAAGTAGCGAATTAAATCAAGCTTATCGGTTGTACACACTTGCATTGGCTGGTGAGCCCGACCTCGCATCTATGAACCGCCTGCGAGAACTCACACCGCTTCCACCGGTAGCGGGTTGGATGCTTGCTGCTGGGTATGCAAAAGCTGGTCAGCCGGAAGCCGCAAAGCAATTGATCAGTAATCTTTCCACGAATGTGAAACCCTATCAAGAAATGGCTTACTCCTATGGTTCCGACTTGCGCGATAAGGCCGTGATCCTCGAAACATTGGTATTGTTGGGAGAGAGGGAAAAAGGATTTCAATTGCTGAAAGAAATTTCTCAGTCATTAAGCAATGATAATTACTGGATGAGCACGCAATCTGTGGCGTGGTGCCTTAAGTCAGTGGGCTCATTTGCAGGAGCGGAGCAAAAAGGAGAATTGAAATTCAAATACAATTACAATAGGAAAGAAATTTCTGCAAGCACTGCGTTGACCGTAGCACAAGTAAACTTACCTGTTGATGGCGTTAAAAATAATCTTAGCATCACCAATGACAGCAAAGGTGTTTTATTTGTACGGGTTATTACCAGTGGAACTCCGGCCCGTGGGCAGGAAGAAAGTGCCAGCAGCAACCTGACTATGGAAGTGACCTATGCTGACACAGATGGAAAGGCAATTGATCCAACACAAGTCGAGCAGGGAAAGGAATTCGTTGTGACTGTCTCTGTAAGCAACTCCGGGCTGCGCGGCATCTATAAAAACCTGGCGTTAAAACAGATTTTCCCCTCGGGTTGGGAGATCAACAACCTGCGATTGGAAGGAACGGAAGACCGTTTGACCAGCGACAAGCCAACTTATCAAGACATTCGTGATGACCGGGTTTATACTTACTTTGATTTGAACGCAAACCAACGCAAAACATTTAAGGTGTTGCTCACCGCTGGTTATGCAGGCACATTTTATTTACCAGCCGTAAGCTGTGAAGCCATGTATGATCATAGTATTTACTCCAGAGAGAAAGGGAAAGTGGTGAGTGTGGTCAAACCCTTGAGTCCGTAATAGGATCAGTTGGAAGCCTCAAACGGTAAGGTCAACTCAAACTCAGTGTACTTGTCTGCATTAGGAATCAGCCGCACAGCTCCATGAAGTTTGTTGGCACATTGTTTTACAATATACAGGCCAAGGCCAACCGTCTTATGCTCGAGTGCCGCACTTGAAAACATTTGAAATAGGTGCTTATCGTCTGTTTCACGAATGCCGATGCCATTGTCTACAAATGACACATTGACCGATCCATTATCTCGCTTAACTTTTATAGAGATAAATTTGCTGAACTGCGTCGATTTCTTCTGGAACCTCACCGCATTCTCAATCATGTTGTGAAATATCGTCTCTACCAAAAATGGATCGGATTGAAATTCTATTGGCTCTACTTCTTCTTTGAAAGTAATCTCATTAAAGCCATCCAGTTTGTTTAGCCGGTCTTTGGTCTTTTTAATTATTTCACCAAAATGAATTTTTTGTCTCGTAAGTTCTACTGCGTTTATATCACTCACAATCCTAAGCCTGTCAAAAATTTCGCTGAGATTTTTGGCCGTTTCGCTCAAGCGAATGATATATTCTCTCGCGACAGGATCAGACACGTCTAGTAAAGCCACATGGCAAAGGCCAATCAGTCTGACTAAGGGACCTTTAATATCATGTGATGATTTGTAAATGAAATGATCAAGTTCAAGATTGACTAAGCTTAATTCTTTATTCGCCTCGTCCAGTTCTTTGGTGCGTGTATTAACAGTGCTTTGCAAGCGTTTGTTAAACTCTGCCAACTCGCCATTTTGTTTACTGATAACACTATGAGCTTCTCCCAATTGTTCGTTGCTTAATAGCAACTCTTCCTTTTGCTGTTCGATTTCGTTGTTCTTCCTCGACAAGTCTTCTTTCAGCTTTCGTTCTCGCTTGAGGTTGCGAGAAACACTCACGGCAAAAACCAGCGCCAACAAAACTATTATGATAAGAAAATAGGCTTGTGTTTTTTGGATATTAATCTCCTGATCTTTTTTCTTGAGTATGTTGGTTGTCTCCTCGTCTTGTATTTGCAGCTGAATGTCGTTAATGTTTCGAGCCAGGTTTTCGTCAAACAAGCTGTCGCGCAAAGCAATAAAGTTGGACTGATACAAGAATGCACTGTCGTACATTTTCTTTTTAGTGTACAAATCAGAAAATGATTTATAGTTGGACACGATCATATCTCTGGCGCCGATCTGCCGCGCTATCCGCTGGCTTTTCCTTAAGAAATAAAATGCTGAATCGAGGCGATTAGTCTCTGCATCGATAGCGCTATAAAATGAATAAACTTCTGCTATGCCGTTCAGTTCATTGATCCCTTGCCTCAACTGTAAGGATTTATCAAAATACTTTTTTGCTTTATGTAATTGCTTACGCTCAAGTGCTACTCTGCCAAGGCCGCTGAATGTTGCAGACTCCCATACGGCATTATCCGTCTTGTCAGTAATCTTCTCGGCTTCGCTAAAATACTTTTCAGCAATGTTGATCTTCTTTTCGTTGAGATAAGTGAGTGCGAGATTGTTGAACGAATAAAGCAATGCGTCCTGATCCTTTAGCTGTTTACTTAAATCAATCGCTTTGTTAAAATACTCACGCGACTTATTGTATTCTTTCAATTCATTGTAGACAAGGCCTACATTGTTCAGCGTCTGCGTCATCCCATAATCTTGTTTTATCCTTTTCTTAAGATTGAGCGCTTTCAATAAATATTCAAGTGCCTCTGGGTAGCTCCCCACACTGTAGAAAGCAAGTCCGAGATTGTTCATCGAGCTCGTTAATAAAGTAGAATCTTTAGATTCCTCAGAAAGCCGAAATGCACGGTAACTGTATTTGATGGTAGAGTCGTATTGACCTTTGTAATAAAAAACTCCACCCATCATTCTTATAGCAATCGCTTTGCTGTGAGCATCCATTTTCTCTGACAGCCGCACGGCTTGCTTTGCAAAGACCATAGCCGAGTCGGGCTGATTGAGCCATAGCTTGACAATAATGACCTGCAGAATTTCTATCTTCTTTTCATCCGGGGCTGCAGCCAATTCTCTTTGCAGACTATCCAAAACGGATTTCTGTGCGTAACCAATGTTAAGCAGAAATAAAAGAATTGTAAACGCAGGAAGTCTCATAGAATCGCTACCTGTGTAATTTAAGAACTATAATTGGTCAAGCCAATAGAAAAGAATTAAGCAAAGAATTCGGGCACCAACGAAGAAAATACTTCGCTGATCTCGTCTAATAGTTGATACACTTCTTCGGCTGTCGGAGCCTCTACTAATCTGGCGCGATATGGCTTGAAGTCGGGCAAACCTTTGAAGTAACTGGCATAATGCCTGCGCATTTCAAATACTCCAAGCTTCGGGCCTTTCCATCGAATAGAAAATTCAACGTGTTTGCGTGTGGCTTTCACTCGCTCAGCAAGGTCGGGTGGAGAAAGTCTTTCGCCGGTAGCGAGGTAATATTTGATCTCATTAAAAATCCACGGATAACCGATTGCAGCGCGGCCTATCATCACGCCATCCACACCGTAGCGATTTTTGTATTCAACTGCTTTTTCAGGGGTGTCGATGTCTCCATTACCGAAAACAGGGATTCGCATGCGCGGATTTTCTTTGATCTTACCAATCAATTCCCAATCGGCTTCGCCTTTATACATTTGCACACGTGTGCGGCCGTGCACCGTGAGCGCCTGAATGCCGATGTCCTGCAATCGCTCTGCTACTTCTACAATATTTTTTGTTTTGTCGTCCCAGCCAAGGCGTGTTTTTACAGTTACCGGAAGGTGAGTGGCCTTCACTACTTCTTCCGTCATCTTCACCATCTTGGGAATGTCTTGCAACAACGCTGCGCCGGCTCCGCGACAAGCAACCGCCTTTACAGGGCAACCATAATTAATGTCAATCAAATCGGGATTTACTACTGTAGCAATCCGAGCTGACTCAGCCATGTTGCCAATGTCACCTCCAAACAATTGAATACCTATAGGGCGTTCATATTCAAAAATGTCGAGCTTCTGCTTGCTTTTGGCTGCATGGCGAATGAGGCCTTCGGAAGAAATGAACTCAGTGTACATCAGGTCAGCGCCACCTTCTTTACATACCGCACGGAAGGGCGGATCGCTCACATCCTCCATAGGTGCCAGAAGAAGTGGAAAATCCCCTAATTCAATGTTGCCGATCTTCGCCACGTTGGTTAATTCAATGAAAACTCCGTTGTTTGCGCTGCAAAATTAACACTATTCATTCATTATACTGACATGGACGAATTCAACGAAAAACCAGTGTGGTATGTGCTTATAATGGTCATTATAAGTGCTTCTATTGGCCTGGTGGTTGGTTCAGCTATTGGGGCACTTGCCGGCTCTTTATTATATCGGGGAGAAGGCGATTTTTTTCAGGCGATGCAAAATATTACAAATGAAACCCTCGGTGTCCCATTGATGGCAATGCAGGGGATCATGACAATATTTGCCTTTTTTGCTTTTCCCTATTTAGCGTGGAGCCTTATCAGAAGGAAGAAGTTCGCCTATTTCAGCAATCAAAATTTTTATCTGTTATCCATACCTCTGGTAATTGCGTTGGTGATTTCATTTGGAGTTGCCGACTCGGCTATTATTGAATGGAATCAAAACATACACTTTCCCGATTTTCTAAAGTTCTTTGAAACCTGGGCCAGAGCCAAAGAAGATGAAATGGCAACGATGACCAAACTGCTTACCCAATTTCATTCGTTCGGTGAGTTTGTGACAGGCTTTCTGGTGATCGCTGTGATTGCAGGTGTTTGCGAGGAGATGTTGTTTCGCGGTATTATCCAAAGCGAACTCTATCGGGGAACAAACAATATTCATGTTGCTATTTGGATCTCTGCGTTTTTGTTTAGTGTAATCCATTTTCAGTTTTTTGGGTTTGTGCCGCGCCTGTTACTTGGTGCGCTGTTTGGGTATTTATATTATTGGTCCGGAAATATTTTCGTGCCGATGTTTGCGCATTTGGTAAACAATGGCTTTTCGGTAATCATGGTTTACCTGAATCAACGAGGAGTTGTAGATATTGATGTTGACTCGACCGATGCCGTTGCACCTTGGCCAGTGATTATTATTTTTGCTCTATTGGGTGGCGCTTTACTTTATTATTTTAAAAATTTCTTCGACAAGAAAAGAGAACTGTTAAATGGCCAATAATAAATTCAACAACTTAATTCCCCGATTGATTACCGGCATACTGGGAGCTGCCGGGATTATTTTTGGAGTGTGGTTTAGTGAGTGGCTTTATTTTGCTGTATTTTTTATAATCGTACTTTTTTCGTTGCTGGAATTTTATAAGCTCTCCGGTCTTGATGGTCTCATTCCACAAAAGACTTTCGGAATAGCCTGCGGCCTGACTATTTATTGTCTTTCATTTTTTATTGCTCGAGGCACTTTGCATCCCAAATATTATTTTTTGTTTTTTCCATTAGTGTCATGTTTGTTCATCATCAAGCTATACAAGCAATTTGAGCGCAAACCATTTACCAATATTGCCATTACTTTTCTAGGGATTTTTTATACTGCTGTTCCGTTTGCGCTGTTGAATATCGCCGTCTTTAAAAAGGAAGTTTACAATTACCAGATTATTTTAGGTTGCTTGCTTATTCTCTGGGCTACCGATACAGGTGCTTACTTTGCAGGATCGCTTTTTGGCAAGCGAAAATTATTCGAACGCATCTCTCCAAAAAAATCGTGGGAAGGTTTTGCCGGTGGTGCTATCCTTGCTATGGTCTTTGCCTACGGCATTTCACTTTATTTTACTTCGCTGGCACAATGGCAATGGCTCTGTATCGGGTGGATTATTATAATTGGCGGCACTTATGGTGACTTGGTGGAGTCGTTGCTCAAACGAAGTATTGAGATCAAGGACAGTGGCGATGCTTTGCCGGGACACGGCGGGTTTCTTGATCGCTTCGATGGATTGTTTATCTCCGCCCCCTTCATTGTAGCGTTCGTGGAGATTTTCTGAGCTTCAAAAAAAACAGGAAAATATTTCATTCTTTTTTGCTTTCTTCACTTTTAATGAAAGTCATTTTAAGTTTTCTGGTCGGAGTGTTAGTCCTTTCTTCTAATGCTTTTTCGCAAAAGCAGTTGATTGTACTTAAGCGCGGTAGTGTAGTAGCTCATTTTACCGAAGGACAATATTTCAAATGCGTCCTTCGCAAGTCTCACCGACATACCGAGGGTCACATTTTAGAATTGAGTGACTTCTCAATGATCACCTCTAGCGACACAATTAAGTTTCAAGACATCGAAAAAATTGATATGCGCAAACAGCGCGCATCAATTGGCTGGAGTAGCGGAGTGGGCGGCTTTATGTTTCTCGGTGGCCTGCTTTATCTGGGCATCGATCAACTCAACGCGGCCATAGGTATTCATTCATCTGATCTTACACCGGCACAATTATATCCTCCAGTTATTATATCCGCTGTTGGTGCGGCACTCGTTTTTATTCGACCGAGGTACAAGCACGTTGGTCTTGGCTATTATTTCCGAACTGTCGATTACACTTCGCCTTTTTACCAACGATAACTTTTTTTTGCGGTAGCGATAGAAGTGGAAAGCCCGCAGCGGCGAAGGATGTCTGTTGGCGCGAGGACTTGTAACGTCCCGAAACTTGGGGAAGCGCGACCGAGTTTGCGCGATGGCAAACGAGGGGCCGCCTAATCATTGTCAATTGATTTTTGTTACCTTCGCAAAAAAATTATTATGACTATAGACAAGTTGAAAGACTTGAGGGCCCGCATCGTGGCTTTGAGGAGGTATCTTTGACTACGATCGCAAGATTGTTGAGATACAGGATGAAGAGCGCATTTCGCACCAATCCGATTTTTGGAATAACCCTAAGCAAGCAGAAGCTATTTTGAAAAACATCCGCACTAAGAAAGTGTGGACCGATGCCTATGACAAAGTCACCAAACAACTGGATGACCTTGAGGTACTCTATGAATTTCATGAAGCCGGAGATGTGAGCGGAGATGAAGTTGACCGCGAATATCTTTCGACGGCCAAGGCCATCGAAGAATTGGAATTCAAAAAAATGCTGAGTCATGAAGAGGATCAGCTCAGTGCTGTAATGGAAATCAACCCCGGTGCTGGTGGAACTGAAAGCCAGGACTGGGCTGACATGATCAACCGCATGTACATCATGTGGGGCGAAAAAAGTGGCTACAAAGTTTCGCAGATCGATTACCAGTCGGGCGAAGTAGCCGGCATCAAATCTGCAACTCTTGAATTTGAAGGGCCATTCGCTTATGGAAAACTGAAAGCAGAAATTGGTGTTCACCGGTTGGTGCGCATTTCACCATTCGACTCAAATCAGCGTAGGCACACTTCGTTTGCCTCTGTTTTTGTTTATCCGAAAGTAGACGATACAATAGAAATTGAGGTCAACCCGGCCGATGTGGAATTGCAAACTTCACGTTCGGGTGGAGCCGGAGGTCAGAATGTAAATAAGGTTGAAACAAAAGTTCAGCTTACGCACAAGCCCACGGGCATTGTTATCGTTTGTCAGGTGGAGCGAAGCCAGCATGCCAATCGCGAGCGCGCTATGCAGATGTTAAAATCCAAACTTTATCAACGTGAACTGGATAAACGCAATGCCGAGCGCGACAAAGTAGAAGCGGGAAAAATGAAAATTGATTTTGGCTCACAGATCCGCAACTATGTTTTGCATCCTTACAAACTTGTAAAAGATGCCCGCACGGGTGTTGAGCGCACCGATGCGCAAAATGTGCTTGACGGTGATTTGGATGATTTTATCAAGGCGTTCTTACTGGAGGCACAAGAGAAGACGACTACAACTTAATTTTCGTTATCGGTAAGACGGACTTAATGTTGATGAAATGAAGATTGAAGATAGTCAACCTTTGAATATCAAAAGTTGGTCACCCGAAGACAGGCCGCGGGAAAAGCTTTTACTGAAAGGCACATCGGCATTGTCGGATGCGGAATTGATTGCGATACTTATTGGCTCCGGCACAGCCAAACTCAGCGCCGTAGATGTAGCAAAAAAAGTCTTGGCACATGTAGAAAACAATTTGGATAGCCTTGCCAGGCTTTCTGTGAAGGAATTGATGAAAGCTAAGGGAATAGGCGAAGCAAAAGCGATCACAATTGTAGCGGCCTTAGAGCTTGGCCGCAGGCGGAAAGATCAGAGCCCAGAAGAAAAGCCAAAAATAGAAAGCTCGAAGAACGCCTTTGATCTAATTCAAGGGGAACTGATAGATTTGCCACACGAAGAATTTTGGGTGATCCTCCTCAACCGTGCCAACCGTTTGATAAAAAAGAAACGTATCAGCGAAGGCGGCGTGAGTGGCACTGTAGCAGATCCGAAAATCATTTTTAAGTTTGCTGTTGAAGAGCTTGCCAGTGGAATTATCGTGGCTCACAACCATCCTTCTGGAAATTTAAAACCAAGCGACAGTGACATCATCCTTACGAAAAAACTGAAAGAGGCGGGTAAAGTTCTTGAGATTCCATTGCTTGATCATCTCATCATCGCGCGCAACGGCTACTTTAGTTTTACAGACGAAAGCTTGATTTGAATTTAACGATTCGAAATGAAGACAGTTTTTTGGATTGTATTGATTGTGAGTTTAGCACTTGTTGTTTTTGGCCTTTCGATAAATAAAGACAAACCTGTAGCCAAGCCGACAGTTATTTCATCAAAGGATACGATTCAGTCATCAGAAAAGGAAATATTCATTTACCACAATCCAAATCCATTTGTTCATCAGGCACTGAATGAATTTGAAAATTTTATAAAAATGTCGCTCGCCAATCGACAGGCTCCAGGGGCTGCGATTGCGGTGGTGAAAGATTCAAGTATTATTTTTTTAAAAGGATACGGGCTTCGTGAAATGGGCAAACCCGACTCGGTGAACTCGCAGACAGTATTCCGGCTTGGCTCAGTCTCAAAAAGTATTACAGCAACGCTTATGGCAGTGCTGGTGAAAGACAACATTTTACAATGGGACGACCCCGTCATCAAATACCTTCCCAACTTTCGCCTCAAGTCAGAGGAGGCCACCAAAAAACTTACACTTCGCCATGTATTGTCACATACTGAGGGCCTTCCTTATCATGCGTTTACAGATATGGTAGAAAGGCGGGCTCCGCTTGATACGCTCATCGACTATTTAAAGGATTTGGAATTGGTTGGTGAGCCAGGCAAAATTTACAGTTACCAAAATGTAGGGTTTAGTCTTATTGGCAAGGCAATCGAGGCTGCCACGAAAAAAAGTTTTGAAGCCGTACTAATCGAAAAACTTTTTCAGCCGCTGGAAATGAAAGATGCTTCAGCTTCGTACGAAAAAATAAGTTTGTCGGCCAATGTAGCAAAGCCCCATTTTTTCACACGACCATCTGCCATCTCGGATACCTATTACTCTGTTGCTCCGGCCGGTGGAATCAACGCCAGCATTCAAGACATAGCCTTGTGGTTGAAAGCATTGCTTGGGAATCGGCCCGATGTGCTTCCACTAAAAAAAATAGACGAAATTTTTGAACCTCAGGTGAAAGCTATCGCTCGCAATCATAATTTCTGGCAATGGAAACGCGTTCGTCAATCTTACTATGGATTGGGCTGGCGTGTTATCACTTTTAGTAATGACACCATCGCTTATCATGGTGGCTTTGTCAACAACTACAGATGCGAAGTTGCAGTAAATCAAAAAAAGAAAATCGCTATCGCTCTGCTCGTCAATTCCCCAGGAATGCTGGCTGATCAAGGAATTCCAAAGTTTCTCAAGATATATGATCATTACCTGGATTCAATCAACCGTTGGAAACCAAAACCATCTTTATGAAGTCGAAATTCTTTTTTATAGGAATACTGGCTTTCGTTGTAGCTGTCATTATTTTCTATTCCTACTCAGGCGGAGGTTCAGATGAGAGTTATTTTGACGAGTTGACTAAAGAACGTCAGGCTAAAAATGATTTTCTCCAGTCTGGAGATGAATCGCCTTTTGGCAACGAAAAGAAAAACTTCAAAAGCCTGAATTACTTTGCCCCGAATTTAAATTATCGCATCAGCGCAAGACTTGTTCCTATTGAAAGGAAGAAAGCAATTGCCTTACCTACCAGCGATGGAATAGAAAAAAAATATTTAGAATATGCATACGCGCAGTTTGAAATAAATGGTGAGTCGTGCAAACTTCTCATCCTCGAAATCATGGATGACGGACCCTATCGTGGTACACTGTTTCTCGCCTTTGCCGATGCTACCAGCGCTACCGAAACGTATGGTGCGGGTCGCTACATCGACTTAAAAAAAACACCCGGAGCGAGTTCGATCGTTTTGGATTTCAACAAAGCCTACAATCCGTACTGCGCCTATTCCGACAATTACTCTTGCCCATTCCCGCCAAGGGAAAATACGTTGAAGCCTGCCATCCGGGCTGGCGAAAAAAAGTACCACGATTGACCAGCTAAAAATTGTAAATCGTACATCAAGAAGTTGTAAATTACCCTTTCAACAAGAAATTATGTCGATCAAAATCCGTAAGCAAGACGCCCTCAATTATCACATGCAAGGGCAGCCCGGCAAAATTGAAGTTACACCCACTAAGCCACTCAGCACCCAACTCGATCTGGCCCTCGCCTACTCTCCCGGCGTGGCTGAGCCTTGTAAAGAAATTGCAGCCAACAAAGAAGATGTTTACAAATACACCAGCAAGGGAAATTTAGTTGCCGTGATCACCAACGGAACAGCCGTCCTGGGCCTTGGAAACATTGGGCCAGACGCAGCCAAACCTGTAATGGAAGGCAAAGCTGTGCTCTTTAAAAAATATGCCGGCATTGACAGCTTCGATATTGAGATCAACGAGGAAGATCCTGATAAATTTATTGAGATCGTAAAGTCATTGGAGCCGACTTTTGGCGGCATCAACCTGGAAGACATCAAGGCACCGGAGTGTTTTAAAATTGAAGTAGCACTCCGTGAGAAGATGAACATTCCGGTGATGCACGATGATCAGCATGGCACCGCTATCATTTCAAGTGCGGCATTGTTGAATGCACTTGTTGTGAATGGTAAAAAGATCGAGTCTATTGTGCTCGTAGTCAATGGCGCGGGGGCAGCTGCCACCTCATGTACTAAATTATATTTGGCATTGGGCCTGAAGAAAGAAAACCTGATCATGTGCGATAGCAAAGGTGTGATCCATAAAGATCGCGCCGGCCTTGATGCCAACAAATTAGAATTTGCCACGACACGAAAAATAGAAACCTTGCAGCAGGCCATCAAAGGTGCCGATGTTTTCGTAGGCCTGTCGGTTGCGGATATTCTTACACCGGAAGACATTTTGTCTATGGCCAAAGACCCAATCGTATTCGCTCTGGCGAACCCCAATCCGGAAATTGCCTACGATCTTGCCAAGAAAACGAGACCCGATATTATCATGGGCACCGGTCGCTCCGATCATCCTAATCAGATCAACAACGTATTGGGCTTTCCTTATATTTTCCGTGGCGCGCTCGATGTGCGAGCTACAGAAATTAATGAAGAGATGAAGCTTGCCGCTGTGCACGCATTGGCCGACTTAGCCAAAGAACCTGTACCCGATTCAGTCTTTCAAGTCTACGGTGTTGATAAAATTCAGTTTGGAAAAGATTATCTCATTCCAAAGCCGATGGATCCGCGACTGCTCACAACCATCTCGCCGGCGGTTGCAAAAGCTGCAATGGATTCGGGCATGGCCACCAACCCAATCACCGACTGGGGTCAGTACAATAACGACTTACTCAAAAGGATCGGCATTGATCAAAAACTCACTTCGCGAATTATCGATGTGGCCAAGAAAAGACCAAAACGCATATTATTTGCCGAAGCCGATCATCATAAAATTCTTAAGGCGGCTCAGATTTTGCAAGACGAAAAAATTGCGCAGCCAATTTTATTGGGAAGTCGCACGGAGATCGACCGGCTGATAAAAGAGCATAGTTTGGAATTGGGCGATTGTAAAATCATTGATCCTCGTGAAGAGAAAGAGCTCACTGAAAAATATGCGCAAGCCTATTTTGAAAAAAGACAACGGAAAGGAGTTAACTATCAGGATGCACTTCGCCAGATGCGCGATCGCAATGCCTTTGGCGCAATGATGCTGGAATTTGGCGAAGCCGATGCACTCGTATCCGGACTGACAAAAGATTATTCGAAGACCATTTTGCCTTCCCTTCAAATTATCGGCATGGCACCCGGGGTGAAACGAGTGGCCGGCATGTACATTATCATGAATAAGAAAGGCACTTTCTTTTTTGCCGATTGTACTGTTAATGTTGACCCTACGCCCGAGGAATTAGTGGGCATCATAGGGCTCACTTCAAGGGGCGTGAAATTTTTCGATATCGAGCCACGAGTGGCTGTATTGTCTTATTCCAATTTTGGTTCAAGCAAAGGCCCTGTACCCGAAAAAACCCATGAGGCTGTTCGACTGGCCAAAGAGAAGTATCCAAACCTGATCATCGATGGTGAAATTCAGGCTAACGTTGCCTTTGACACAGAACTGCAGCAGGAAATCTATCCTTTCAGTGCGCTCGCCAGTCAGGGAGCAAACACGTTAATATTTCCTGGCCTTGCATCGGCCAACATAGCCTACAAATTATTAATGGAAATCGGAGGAGCCGAAGCCATCGGCCCAATCCTGCTGGGTATGAAAAAACCGGTGCATATTTTACAATTGGGCAGCTCCATTCGCGATATCGTAAACATGGCAGCCATTGCAGTAGTCGATGCCCAGTTGCACGAGCGCAATGAACATCTTTAGCTGAAAATTAACACCCAGCCAATTTGAAAATTAAGGTGGATATAATTTTCGAATTGTTTAATTTTCAAGTTTTCAAATCCAATTCATGATCGCTTACCTAAAAGGGAAACTCGTTCATAAAGAACCGACCCATGTAATTGTAGAAGTGAATGGTATCGGCTACCAGGTGGGCATTTCGCTCCATACTTTTTCCGAAATCAAAGACCGCGAAGACATCCGCTTGGCTACCTACCTTCATGTGCGGGAGGATGCCCAGATTTTGTATGGTTTTGCTACGGAATCAGAAAAGCAGATGTTCCAGCTTTTGATTTCCGTGAACGGGATTGGGCCAAATACAGCCTTGGTGGTATTAAGTTATCTGGCTCCCGAGGAGCTAAAGTCGGCCATCCTTCACGAGGACGCAGCGACCCTGCAGGCGGTAAAGGGAATCGGTGGAAAAACAGCCCAGCGACTCATCTTAGAATTGAAGGATAAAGTGAAGAAAGAAGCGCTTGAAGAAACCCCGGGAATTCCCGGATTGATGCGCAATACGATGCGGCAGGAGGCGTTAACAGCGTTGGTTACGCTTGGCATAGGCAAGGCTCAGGCCGAAAAGAGTGTCGATGCCATCCTGAAAAAATCAGGAGGGACCATTAGTTTGGAAGAGCTTGTAAAACAAGCATTAAAAACCGCCTAAATACGATTGAGAGGGTTAAAACGGAGGGCGCGGGCCATTATTGGACTCGGCATTTGCTTTGCAATATGCTGGCCCTCGGCTATTGCCTTAGCCCAAGACACTCTTAAGACAAAAAAAAAGGATACAACTAATTACAAAATAGTCAATCCGTACATGCCCAATTTCCATGTGCGCGATCGCCACGGAGACCCCTTTTCCAACTACACAAGTTCATCGCCATTTATTCTTAAAGACCCGAAAAACCTGTCAACGGAAATCAGCCTTGACACTGGCATGCACTACAACATTTCGGAGAAAATGGGTCGCATCAATTACCGGCCAACTTCGTCAATGACTTTTCAGGATTTCCTCAAGCAACAGGATACGCAATCCCAAAAGAGTTATTACCAGGGCAAAAGCCTTGCTCTCGATGGAGAAAGTGCAGTAAGTAGCCGCAATTTGCTACCAAAATTATACCTGAGTCCTGTGCTCGACAGAATCTTTGGAGGCAGTTATGTGGAACTGGTGCCGAAAGGCTTTGTCACTTTAAATTTGGGAGGTTCATTTCAGAAAATTCAAAACCCCTCTATTCCAATCCGGCAGCAGCGCAACGGCGGTCTTGAGTTTGACCAGCAAATTCAGCTAAGCGTATCAGGAAAAGTTGGAGAGAAACTTAAGATCAATACCAACTTCGATACCAACAATTCATTCGATTTTCAAAACAGCATGAAGGTGGAGTACTCGGGAATGAAAGAAGACCTGCTGAAAAAACTAGAGATTGGAAATGTGGGCTTGCCGTTGAACAACAGCTTGATCAAAGGCGCACAAAACTTGTTTGGGGTAAAGGCCCAGATGCAATTTGGAAAAATGAACGCCATCGTACTTGCAACGACACAACGTGGTAAGCAATCGACCTTGCACGTGTCGGGTAGTGGTAATGGCGTATCGCAAGGAAGGCCTTTTGAAATTGTGGCTTCCAGTTATGATGACAATCGACATTTCTTTCTCGCCCAATTCTTTCGCGACAATTTTGAAAAATGGCTCGCCGCTATTCCCGGACAAGTAGCCTCGGGCATCAACATTACCCGTCTTGAAGTTTACTCCATCAACCGGCAAAATGATACGCAGTCGCTGCGCGATGTTGTAGCATTTATGGATATGGGTGAATCGGACAAGATTTATAGAAAAGATTCTTATGTACAAACATCTGCCAATGGATCGGCAGCTTCCAACGGCACTAATAACCTTTTTCAGTTGCTTAAAAATGTTTCTGCATCAACCACCACTATTGAAGGTGTGCTGCAAGGGCCAACTTTCAAAGAGCTTGTGCCGGGAACAGATTATGAAAAGATTACGAGTGCGCGCAAACTCGCCACTACCGAATTTACCCTCAACGCCCAACTAGGTTATGTAACCTTGCAACGCAAACTACAAAACGATGAAGCGTTGGCCGTAGCGTTTGAATACACCTACAATGGTCAGGTTTACAAAGTAGGTGAACTCACCGAAGATTATTCAAGTAAGGCCACCACCGATGTGATTTACTTGAAATTGTTACGCCCACGGTCGATCAACATTAAGAACGCAGCTGGCCAGATCATACCTACCTGGAATCTAATGGCCAAGAATATTTATAACCTCAATGTCACTTCGCTTACGCGGGATGGTTTTCAATTGAGAGTAATCTATCGCGATGACAGGACGGGTATTGACAATCCTCAGCTGCAAGATGGAGGATCGATAACTCGTTCCAAGCAATTGATTTCAGTGATTGGTCTCGACAGGCTTAATCCTTACAATGATCCTCAACCCGACGGAAACTTCGATTACGTGGAAGGTATCACCATCAACTCAGCCACGTGCCTGATCATTATCCCTTACCTCGAGCCGTTTAACAATCCGCTGCGAAATTTATTTAACAATGCCCAGGAAACGCCCGACTCAAAAGCCACCCTGATTAATAAATACGTTTATGACACACTCTATCATACCACCCAGGCTGAGGCGGCATTGGTGAATACCAAAAACAAATTTTATTTCACAGGGTCATTCAAGGCAGGCGCCGGCCGCGACATCATTATCCAGGGTTTTAACATTACGCCAGGATCGGTGAAAGTCGCTGCGGGCGGCTCTCCGCTTCGCGAAGGCACAGACTTTACGGTAGACTACACCTTTGGAAAAGTAACGATACTTAATGAAGGAATTCTTAGTTCAGGCAAAGACCTCGACATAACCTACGAACAACAAGATCCTTTTTCATTTCAAACACGCTCGTTGCTGGGCACGCGGCTGGACTATAAACTGAATCCCGATGTAAACCTGGGAGCTACCTTTTTGTACTATAATGAGCGGCCATTAATTACTCGTAACCAAATAGGTAATGAACCTGCACGGAATATTCAGTATGGCTTAGACCTTAACATGAAGAAAAATTCACGGGTGCTCACCAAGATCGTGGATGCGCTTCCCTTTTTGCAAACCAAAGAAGTCTCGACAGTGGGGGTCAATGCCGAGTTTGCTCAACTGCTTCCAGGTACATCAAACAAAATCAATGGCCAGTCGACATCTTTTATCGATGACTTTGAAAACGCAGCCACGCCTTACAGTTTGTTAGCACCACAAGGATGGAAACTTGCAGCAACACCGCGCGAGCCGGCCTATGACCCAAGCAATGGCGCCTTGGACAATTTGAGTGCAGGATACAAAAGGGCAAAACTTTCCTGGTTTCAGGTTGACAATATTTTTTACATCACGGGTGGTAGTAGCTACGCGCCGCCAAACATCAATTTGAAAAACCACTATACAAGGCCTGTATTACCCAATGAAATATTTCCTTACTTCGATCCATACATTGGCAATTTTTATCAGCCTATCCTCAACTTCGCTTACTATCCCTCAGAACGCGGGCAGTACAATTACAATCCGTCGTTAAATCCCGATGGAACTCTTGCGAGCCCAACCTCTAACTGGGCCGGTATCACTACCGCTATTCGCACCAACGTTGACTTTGATGCTGCAAACATTGAGTATATAGAATTTTGGTTAATGGATCCGTTCATCCAGGGTGTAAATGGTAAAGTTGATGACGGCAGTGTAAATGCTACATCCAACAGCACCGGAGGCAGAGTAACTTTTCATATTGGAAGTGTGTCAGAAGATTTGGGGCACGATGGATATCAGGCTTTTGAAAACGGATTACCCAACAATGGCGATCTTACCAGTGGTGTTTATACTACCAGCCCGTGGGGATATGTTTCCAACACGCAATACCTGAACAACGCCTTTGACAATTCAACTACGTCACGTCCCAATCAGGATGTGGGCCTTGATGGTTTGAACAGTGCCAAAGAAGTAAGCGACCCAAAGTTTCAGAGTTTCCTTCGAACTGTTACGCCAAGTGCATTGCCTATTGTCAGTAAAGACCCTTCGGCCGATGACTTTCAGTATTACCTCGGCACCAACTACGACAATGAGAAAGCGCAGATTCTGCAGCGCTACAAAAACTATAACGGGATGGAAAACAACTCCCCCATTATTACTGGCAATCAGCCTTACGCTGCATCAGGTACATCGATTCCCGATAATGAAGATTTGAATGGTGACAACACACTCACCGATCTTGAAGAATATTACACGTATAACATTGACCTCAAACCCGGTCTGGACGTAGGACAAAAGTATATCGTTGACAAAATCACTCCTCCGGGATTCAATAATGAAGTGACCTGGTATCTCTTTCGTATTCCCATTCGCGACTTCGATGGCCAGGTTGGCGATATCAATGGATTCAAAACCATCAAGTACATACGCATGCTGCTCACAGGTTTCTCACAACCTGTTGTTTTACGTATGGCCAATTTCAGATCGGTGGGTCAGCGGTGGCGTCAATATGAAGGCAATTTGCAAGAGTCACTGCTTACACAAGTGATCGAGCCGGACCTCGACAACTTTACCGTGTCCACTGTAAATGTTGAAGAAAACGGCCAGCCTGATGGAAGCAAGCCCGGATATATAGAACCATTGGCTCGTGACAAAGATGTAACATCGGTAGTGCAACGAAGACTCAACGAACAGTCTGTACAGTTATGTGTAACCGGTCTTCCTGACGGAGATGCCAGAGGTATGTATAAAAATGTGTCGATGGATTTGTTCAACTATCACCGGATCCGAATGTTTATCAGTGCCCACGGACCGATTGTAAAAGATAACCAAGTGAAAGGGTTCTTACGATTAGGTACCGACTTCGACCAGAATTATTATGAAATAGAACTTCCCCTGAAAATTACTCCACCGGGTACTCGTGACCAGGCTACCGTGTGGCCGGATCAAAATCAAATTGATTTGGCGCTTGATGAACTCTATGCGTTGAAGATCAGACGGGATCGGGACGGATATCCGTTGAGTGCGCCTTATCCGCTCGCCGGTGCTTATCCGGTAGGTGATGGCAAGCACAGCATCCGCATATTGGGTCGCCCGGACTTGAGTCAATTAAAAATGATTATGATCGGTGTGCGAAACCCGCGCAGCAGCGACGGTAGTTCTTTTGATGTTTGTATGTGGGCAGACGAACTTCGTCTCACTGATTTCGATCAGACACCCGGGTGGGCTGCCAATGTGGTTGTCAATTCTAAGCTCGCTGATTTAGGTACGGTTACGGGGTCTTTCAGACATCTTGGATTTGGTTACGGTGGCGTGCAGTCCAAGATCTCAGAACGAGCCCGGAGCAACACTAATCAATTTGATATTTCGGGCAATCTTAGTCTTGAAAAATTATTACCACGTAAATCGGGATTGAAAATACCCATGTATTTTAGTTATGAAAGTATAATCATCGACCCAAAGTATGACCCCGCTAACCCCGACTTGCGGATAGCAGCTGCATTGCAGGCACTAAACTCCGATGCCGATCGAAAGGCCTATCTCCAAACAATACAAGACCGATCATCGAGGCGAAGTTTAAATTTTACCAACGTACGAAAAACGAAGCTGAGCAAGGAGGCCAAAAGCCACTTGTATGATATTGAGAATTTTTCATTCACGTATTCTTACACCGAAGCAAACCAGCACAATTTTAATCTCATTCAAAATACACAACGCAATGTGAAAGGCGCTGTAGCCTGGCAGTTCCAGTCCAAGTTCAAAGGATTTCAGCCGCTCAAGGAGGTAAAATTTGTTTCTTCAAAATACCTGCAGCTTGCCAAGGATTTTAATTTCAACCCGATGCCCACCAGTATTTCGGTGCGGGGCGAACTGCAGCGTTCGTTTTCAAAAATCGCGTATCGCAATACCGACCCAACGACGAGCAATACGGCTCCCAACTTTCAAAAGTTCTTCGTTTTCAATCGCTACTACACCGCCAGTTGGTCATTGACGAAATCATTAAAGCTGGATTATAACGCCACGGTAAACGCAATCATCGATGAACCCAATGGAGACATCGACTCCAAGCAAAAGCGTGACACTATAATTAATAACCTGAAGAGGCTCGGGCGGATGAAATATTTTGAGCAAAATGTTACTGCGAATTATACGCTGCCATTTGATAAGTTTCCGATGACCAACTGGATTGGTGCCGAATATCGATACAATGTGGGTTACAACTGGAGAGCAGGTCCACTAGAAACTGTAGACAGCCTTAAAATGGGAAACATCATACAGAATACACAGAATCAGGCATACACAGGTAAGCTCGATATCGTGAAGCTGTATAACAAAATAGGCTTTCTCAAAAATATTAATACTCCAAAGCCACCACCGCCCCCTCCGCCAAGAAATCCGGTGGAACGAGCGCGACTTGCTAAAGCAGATACACTTCCGCATCCGCCAGAACTAAGGCTGTTGAAGGGATTGACCCGACTGATTATGTCGCTGCGCAGCATTAATGGAACTTACACAATTTCGCAAGGCACTATATTGCCTGGCTTCACTCCAACACCAAAACTGTTCGGCCTCGACCAATCGTGGATGGCACCTGGAATTGGTTTTATTTTGGGGCAGCAAGATCCAACTATTGCGCACAGAGCTGCTCAAAACGGATGGATCACGCACAATAAAAACCTGACTACGCCTTTTAGTCAAAACCAAACCAAGGACCTCAGCTTGCGCGCTAACCTTGAGCCGTCGATGGATCTTAAAATACAACTGGATGCCAAGAAGACATCCAATTCTTCTTTTCAGGAAATTTTCAAAGATGTTTCAGGCAACGGCTCCAACTTTGATTTTTCTGACCTTAGCCCATCGCGGAGTGGTTCATATAAAATCTCATTCATTTCCGTGGGCACAGCATTCAAAAACAACAATGCTTTAAATTCAGATGTCTTTAGCCAATTCATTAAAAACACAGGCATCATCCAAAAGAGGTTCAATAGTTTTACCGGTGCATCTTATGATGGCCAATCACAAGATGTATTGATACCGGCATTCATTGCAGCTTACTCAGGCAAATCGGCAAACAACGTTGGCCTCTCACCATTCCCCGCTATTCCGTTGCCCAACTGGCGCGTGGACTACAATGGGTTAAATAAACTTGATTTCTTCAAAGACATTTTTACTTCGGTTACAATAAGTCACGCCTACACGTCATCGTATTCGGTGCTTAATTACTCCAACTCACTTTTGTACAACAGTTTCTCGCAATTGAGTCTCGCCAATAATGTTGAAAATTATAATGCCAGTGGTCATTTTGTGGCATCTCAAACCGATACCACCAGCAAACAGTTGGTGCCCGTGTACGTAATCAGTCAGGTGCTTATTAGTGAAACTTTTGCACCACTCATCGGCATTAGTGTAAAAACCAAGAGTAAGCTGAGCCTCACATTCAATTACAAAACCAAACGCGACGTTTCACTTAGTGTGTCCAATGCGCAGATTACAGAAGTGAATGGAAAAGACTGGTCGCTGGAGATGGGCTTTACAAAAAACAATATGCGTCTTCCGTTCCGCGATCAGGGGCGGATTATTACGTTAAAAAATGACATTACTTTCCGGCTCACGATGGGCGTTACTAGCAATCAAACTATTCAGCGAAGGATGGACGAAGGAAGTACGGTAACAAACGGAAATATCAACTTCCAGCTACGGCCAAATATTAACTATGTCATCAATAAGAAATTGCAATTGCAGTTTTATATAGAGCGCACAACTAACACCCCGCTGGTTTCCAATTCCTATTTCAGGGCTACCACCAAAGGTGGATTTAAGCTCGTCTTCAATTTATCGCAGTAATTCTTACCAATTTAGAGAGTAATAAGTCTATTATAAGCCACATAAATGGTTTACGATTTACTATTATCTTTGGCGCTCTAAATATCATTTTATGAATATTCCTGCAGAATTGAAGTACACCAAAGACCACGAATGGGTAAAAATTGAAGGTAACACCGCTACCGTTGGCATAACTGAATTTGCTCAAGGCGAACTTGGCGATATCGTCTATGTAGATGTCTCAACTGCCGGTCAGGAACTGGCTCAACACGATGTGTTTGGCACAGTAGAAGCTGTAAAAACGGTTTCGGATTTGTTCTTGCCACTAAGTGGAAAGATCATTGAATTCAATAAATCACTTGAGACAGCCCCTGAAAAAGTAAACAGCGATCCTTATAAAGACGGCTGGATGATAAAATTAACCATCAAAAATTCTGCAGAGGTTAATGACCTTTTATCAGCTGCGCAATACAAAGAACTCATTGGGAAATAATTTGGTTAAAGGCTTAATTGGTATTGGTTTATCAGTTAGCTATTAACGAAACGGAATGATCGAACTGCCTGTCATATCTAAGGAAGAAATCAAAAAGCGCAAACCGGATTGGTTACGGGTAAAATTGCCTGTTGGCCCTGAGTATGCCAAGGTGCGCAAACTGGTAGACGAAAATAAGCTGCACACCATCTGCGAAAGCGGGAATTGCCCGAATATGGGTGAATGTTGGGGCGCCGGCACCGCCACGTTTATGATTTTAGGCAACATCTGCACACGTAGTTGTACTTTTTGTGCTGTAGCCACTGGCCGTCCTACAGAATATGACATGGACGAACCAAGGCGGGTAGCCGATGCAATCAAACTGATGGGCGTAAAACATGCGGTGATCACCTCAGTAAACCGCGATGAACTAAAAGACCGCGGTGCTGAAGTCTGGTACCAAACTGTGGTGCAAACCAAGCAGCAAAGCCCCGATACCACCATCGAAACTTTGATCCCAGATACCAAAGGAAACTGGGACGCACTCGAACGAATGATCGCCGGCGGACAAGAAGTGGTGAGTCACAACATGGAAACCGTCGGGCGTCTGTATCGTATCGTGCGGCCACAGGCTAAATACGAACGGAGCCTTGAGCAAATCAAGCGCATACGCGAAGCTGGGAAACGGACCAAGAGTGGTATCATGCTGGGCGTGGGCGAAACAAAAGAAGAAGTTTTCAAGGCGATGGACGATCTTGCCGCCAATGGATTGATGATACTTACGCTAGGTCAATATTTGCAGCCCACCAAAATGCATCTTGAGGTAGCCGAATTCATACACCCCGATACTTTTGAAATGTATAAACAGGAAGGGCTAAAGCGCGGATTAAAATATGTGGAGGCTGGCCCGCTCGTACGTTCGTCTTACCATGCAGAACGCCACGTAAACGTACCCATGAATTAAGGCGACCACATTTAACCATTGGTCAGTGGTTTGTACCCGAGATTGTTAATGAACCGAATTCCCATTTACTTGTTGTAGGTACCAAAAATGATTTATCATGCAAGCCTCAGCAGAATTTGAATCGGAAGTTTTAGAAATCATCAAAAGCCGGAGAAGCCGAAGGGCATTCATCAGTAAATTAATAGAGCCTGAAAAAATAAAATCGCTTTTTGAAGCAGCGCGATGGGCTCCGTCAAGTGTCAATGAGCAGCCGTGGGTATATGTGTACGCTACAGCTGATCAGGAAGAGCTTTGGCACAAAATTTTTGATAGTCTTAATGATAATAATAAGACATGGGCAAAAGAGGCGCCACTACTTGTCGTGAGCTTATCGCGAAAAAGATTTTTAAAAAATGACCAGCTCAATGGCTCTGCTAAATACGATGTAGGGGCAGCCAATGCTTTCTTGACACTGCAAGCAACACAATTTGGACTAAACGTTCATCAGATGGGTGGCTTTGACCACAACCGGTTACGGCAAAACTTGAACGTACCAGAAACCTTCGATTTGGGTGTAGTGATGGCAATCGGCTATCCGGGAGATCCGCAACAATTGCCGCTACCATTGCAAGAACGTGAGTTATCTCCGCGAATGCGATATTTACAAAGTGAATTTGTAATGAATCAATCCTTCTAAAAATGATAATAGCATCGATTGGCAAAGATCATTACCGCACAGAAATGATTTCTACAGTTCACAGGCTGATCGCTGATGAGCCCGAAGAAGTAGGCGGAAAGAACTTAGGTCCGGGGCCTGGCGAATTTCTGATGATGTCGCTCGCTTCGTGCACGGCAATAACTTTGCGTATGTATGCCGACCGCAAGCGGTGGCCCGTGGAAAAAATCAGGGTCGAGATTAACGAAGAGATAATTAATAAGACAACAGTGTTCCTGCGCCATGTGTATGTGGAAGGAGAAATCGATGAGACTCAGCGAGCGCGTTTGCTACAAATTGCCAATGCATGCCCTGTGCACAGAACGTTGACCAACCCAATCGAAATCAAAACCGAAATGCCATGAAAGACATCACAAAAAAATACACCAATGGCGAAGTGACCATCGTGTGGAAACCCGGCTTGTGTATTCATTCGGCCATCTGCTTTAAAGGATTGGGCGAAGTATTTCATCCGCAAGAACTTCCGTGGATCACAATGGAGAAATCGTCTTCGGAAAAAATCGTGGAACAAATAAAAAGATGCCCGTCGGGTGCATTGAGTTACTACCTGAATCAGAAGAGCAATGAGGAAGTAAATGTGGAGGCAGAAACAATTGTAGAAACTTCCCCAAACGGGCCGCTGCTGGTGTACGGCAATGTGAGCATCAAAAATAATGATGGCATAATTACAAAAAAGAATAATGTCACTGCCTTTTGCCGTTGTGGCTCATCGGGTAACAAACCATTTTGCGATGGAAGTCACAAAAAGATAGGATTTGTCGGTTAAGCCAACTGCAAAGTAAAGGTTACTTGAGTACCCTGATTGGCCTTGCTGGTAATTGAAAAATCTCCCCCATTCCGTTTTATAAAATCCTTGCAGAGATGCAATCCTAGCCCTGTTCCCTTTTCTTTGTCCGTGCCGGGCTTGGTGAAGTATTCATTTGAGCTCAAAATCATTTGCACCTCATCATCGGTCATACCAATGCCAAGATCTTCGATGATCACGGTACAAAATCTGTCACCTCTACTAGTCTGCACCGTCACATGGCTTTGAGGAGGAGAAAACTTAATAGCATTATGTATGAGGTTGCGCAGGATGAGGTTTACCTGGTTCACATCGGCCTTCACCAGCAATAAGCCATCGGTTTTTACATCGATCAAAATATTTTTTCGGGACGCTGTCTCCCTTGCCAGATGAACCACATCATCAACCACTGCATTGATATTGAAAGCAGTCTGCACGGTGCGAATACCTTCCATTTGGCTGAGCGACCAGTTCAAAAGATTCTCAAGGGTTCGTTGTGAAACATTGAGGCTTGATTTCAATTTGGCTGACTCCTCTTTAAATTCCGCTGGCGTTATATATTCCTTAGTCAGCAAATCCAGCAAGGCCTGAAGATTTTTAATTGGCCCCCGAAGGTCATGGCTAATGACTGAGAATAGTTTTGACTTCAGCGTGTTCGCTTTGGCCTGAAACTGACGCATCCTCCAGAATAGGAATGATAACAAGCCCAGAAAGACCACTGCCACTGCAAAAATGATTATCACTAGTTCGCGATTGCGGGCCTTTTGTCTTGCCTGCATATTTTCGCTTTCGAGCGCTCGAATTGTTTTTTCCTTGCCTTCTGTTTCATAGTGTGCCAGCATTTCCTGAATCTGTCCATTTCTCTCTCTATCGTAAAGGCTGTCTTTGTAAACGCTCACCAGTTTCATGTGGCGTATCGAATTTATAGGGTCGCCTTTCTCTTCGAAAATTTTCGACATTAGTTGATGCGTCCTGATCATGTTATGAAGATTTCTAATCTCCAGGTTTACCGGAATACTTTTCTTAAGAAAGATAAGTGCACTATCGTTTTTGTGAAGGCCGTAATAAATCTCTGCGGTCATGCAATAGGTAATACCGAGCGCCCTGCGGTTGTTTGAAAGGCTATCCATCAACGTCGCTTTTTTACAGAACACAAAGCTTTCCTTATATTTTTTCAGAATTAAATAAATCCGGGTGTTGCGGCCATAGAGAATACTTGCATTGAGCGTATCCTTTCTTGCCTCAAATAATTTTATCCCTTCGTTGCTGAAATAGAGCGCAGAGTCATAACGACCTTGTTCAATCAACAAAAACGATTTTTCTCTGTACACTTCTGCGCGCAGGCGCAGGTCATGATTTTTTGAGGCCAGCAAAAAAGCCTTGTCTATATAAGTCTTCGCCTGATCAAGATTTCTCAGATCGATGAATGTGCGGGCAATGGCGAGATTGCACTGCCCCCAGTGGTAGATGTGATTGGTATTTTCATAAATTCTTAATGCTTTAAAGCCG